>Ga0208180_1001798_pt1 | contig 11464 bp, 8 predicted proteins | sample MalvireepMed_s16_FD_184241 | JGI IMG/M metagenome (GOLD analysis project Ga0208180, IMG submission 184241) | Marine viral communities from the Global Malaspina Expedition - Malaspina viral metaG DeepMed_s16 (SPAdes) (version 2) | ecosystem: Environmental > Aquatic > Marine > Oceanic | place...
AATGGGAACTGGGAAAACTAAAATAGCATTGGACAATGCATGCATACTTTATAATCGAGGCAAAATAGACCGCTTACTAGTGGTTGCCCCTAAAGGTGCTTATATGACCTGGTTCGACCAGGAAATTCCCACCCATGTTCCAGACTACATAGAAAAGAAAGTGGTTATATGGAAACAGTCCACAAGCCAGAAATATATGTCAGAATTAAGATCAATGATGAACAATAATTTTGAGCTGAAAATCATGATAATGAACGTTGAAGCTTTTTCCTCAAAAAGGGGAGTAGATTTCGCCAAGCTGTTTCTTATTGGAAAATCAATGATGATTGTGGACGAAAGCACGACTATCAAGAATCCACAGGCCAAAAGAACTAAATCCATATTAAAATTGGCACAGGAAACTAAATACAGAAGGATAATGACTGGCTCACCAGTGACACAATCCCCCATGGACCTGTGGGCACAGATGGATTTCCTGGATCCTGAGATACTTGGCCAGCAAAGTTATTATGCATTCAGAACCCGGTACGCCGTGGTCATTACAGCGAATGCCGCAGGTGGAACACATAAATATCAAAAGATTGTAAGCTTTAAGAACTTAAAGCAGTTGGGGGAACTTGTATCGCCGCACTCATACCGCATACTGAAGAAGGACTGCCTGGACCTCCCGGACAAGGTATACACCAAAAGGGAAGTGGAACTTACGGATGAACAGCAACTGGCGTACAAGGACATGAAGGCAAACGCCATGACTTTTTTACAGGGAAAGTCACTGACGGCCGTCAATGTTTTGACACAATTGATAAGACTGCACCAGATAACATGTGGTCATCTTAAAACTGATGGCGGGGAGACACTGGATTTAAAAAACAACAGACTTGATGAACTGATGCAAATACTGGGAGAGACAACGGGAAAGGTAATCATCTGGGCAAACTACATTCATGACATTAAAAGAATTGAAAAGGCCATTTCGGATGAATACGGATCAAGCTCATGCTGCACCTACTATGGGGCGACACCCCAGGAAGACCGGCAGAAATGCATCAACGCATTCCAGGGGAAAACTTCCATACGTTTCTTCATAGGAAACACACAGACTGGCGGATACGGGATCACGCTGACGGCAGCCAGCACGGTGATTTACTATTCAAACAATTATGACCTGGAAAAAAGAATACAGTCAGAGGACCGTGCCCACAGAATAGGACAAAAGAATGCGGTGCTTTATATAGATTTAGTGGCCAAAGGGACTGTGGATGATAAAATCATCAAGTCCCTTCGGAACAAGGTCAACATCGCCAAGGAAATCAGCGGTGAGGAACTCTCTAGTTGGATTTAATTTTTATTTGTTTTGGTTTTTCGGATTCCGGAATTTCCCGTTTATAGGTAACCTTAAGAAGTCCATCCTTCAGCTCCGCTCCATCAATTCTAATATGTTCATGAAGTTTGAAGCTTTTTCGGAAAGTTCTATCCGATATTCCTTTGTGATAAAAGTCCGATTCGTGCTTAAGCTGCCCGTCGGATTTTTTTTCCTTACACCCCGAAACCTTTAAAGTTTGGTCTTTTACCTCAACTGTCAAATCACCCTCAGCGAACCCCGCAACGGCAAATTCAATGACACCTAGGTCATTCTTTTCTCTTACGTTGTATGGTGGGTAGGTTGAGACTGTTCTGAAACTGTCAAAAAAGTCATTGTTAAAACCAAGAAAATGGTTACGTATAATATCTAGCTCGTTCATAATTACCTCCTGTTAAGCAAGATTTAGTAGGACCCATTATGGCATCCTGTGTGTATTATATAAGAGTCTGTAGGTATAAGTCAAGTTTTTTCATGAAGGAATCACCTGCGCGGTTAAACTTTTCGCCCATCAGCTCAAATCTCTGAAACGTCAGGTCACGTGAGCACATGAGAATGACACCCTGGTCTATATCGGTGCCAAACAGCTTGTTGTGGGCCATGGCGTACGCCGATAGCTGCATGAGATAGTCCTGTATCCACTCGCGCTTCTTTGGTCTGTTCGTCTGCTTGAAGTCAATGATTGTCGGCCGTCCCTTGTAGAGACCAATCATGTCCGTCGTTCCTGCGTACTTTCCAGGATAATACAAGTGAACTTCAGATCCCCACACTTCCGTGATGTCGGAGAAAGCTTCCTCTATGATCTTTTTGGCCATTTTCTCGGCCTGTATGCCTATTTTGGTGATATCCTTGTAGGGATGCTTGTTCGTATAATGTTCTATATATAGGTGGAGCGCGGTTCCAATCTGGGAGGAATCACGGATGATTTCCTCGGCTTTTTTCTCGCCAACTTTTTCACGCCACTTTTTCAGGAATGAGCGGTCCTTTGTCTTGCTAAGCACGGACGTGACGGACGGTAAGCTTTCACCATCCGGTGTAAGATACAGTCTTACGTCCCCGTCTTTCCTCTTAAGATCTGCGTAATTATATTTCTTTATTAATTCCACGCCGCATTATAGCACAGAAATTAAAATTTATCCAGCGTTTTGCATCGCTTCGGCCATTTCATGAGCACGATTGGGTGTTTGTTTGGCCCATCGTGAGTCCAGCATCTGGACATGCGCCTCGAAATAATTTGGGGGATCCTCTTTTAAAGCCTCCCACATCTTTCGGAACTTCTGGACGCCGGCGCTTCCAAGCTGAAAAATCATTTCAATTATCAGGAATTTTGCGTCATCAGAAATCTTCAGGTCCCGACACATGCCTTCTCCCTGGTTGATGGCGTACTGCAAGTCCTTTTCCAGGATCCCTTCCAGATATTTCTTGTCATATTTCTTTCCGTCCTCCCAGTGGTCCTCCACGCAGAGGTGGCCGTAGCCCACGGTGCGCTTGGAAAGTGAGTCCAGATACACGTGGTCCCTGAACCCTTCGTGTTTCTTTACTGACTCTAGAAGTTTGTCATAGTTCATTACATTACCGCCGTGTAAACCACGCGGATAATCAATCCAAGTAGCATGAACGAGACTGTCCACACAATCCTGAAGATCGTGTCAATTTTATCAGAGATGTGGGAGATATGATTGTCCAGCTTCTGGTTGATCAGTTTCAGGTGTCCCTCGATCCTGATGATGTCCTCGCGGTTCTGTGTCATTTTTTCGTCTGCCATGTTAACTCACCAATGAAATGATGCCTCCTTTTGCCGCCATTCTAGGCATTTGATTTGCTGGGCCAGTTGGCTGTCCAAAAGCTCCACCGGCATACTGGTTGGCCAGTGCCGCGTCAGTGTTTCCAGAATAAAGAGCCGCTGCCGCCGCAGGATTTAGTTCGTTGCTTCCCGCGATAGAAGAGCCTACGACAGGCGAACCTGCCGTAGACGTTGGCGAGGTAGGAGCCTCATTGGCTCCAACAACCGTGGGCGGTATGGATTGCTCACGGAATTTGTTAAACTCTCTTTGCTGGTTCATCTGATTGATTTTTTCTTTTTGTTCCTGAAACTTGTTGATCATTTCCTCATTGTTGGTCATGGGCTGACTGATATTTGACTTAAGATTATGAAAATCATTTTTTCTCAACTGCTCAGCTTCTACGCTGGCAAGCGTTCTGTCAAGATCATCAAGATCGGTCTTGAAATTAAGTCCAATTACTTCAAGTGCCCTCGCCGCAGCGATTGAATTCTTGGGGTTGGCTGGATTCAACAGGTACTGGAACGCTTTCAAGTTGACTGGGTTGGTTAGTATTTTACCTGTTTGTCTCGCTATTAATGAGAACAGGACAGTGGAGAAAAGAGAAGATCCAAGCATTGCTCCGGCACCAGAACCTGCAACTCCGGATTTTGCTCCAGGAGTAAAGGCTTTTAAGGCACCACGCAATCCTGAGATCTGCGCCCTTCTTGCGATGAATGTGCTAATGTCAGGTACTCCACCGGCAAATGCTTTCTCCAACACCTGCGTAAATTCAAGGTATTCCTGCGCCGTAGGCATACGCGCCACAGTGCTTGATCTTCTTGCTCCGTTGCTAAGTACCCTTACGGTTTCCGCGTTTGCGCCAGCGTCAATCAGTTCGGAAGACCCAGTGCTGGCCCACTTGGGAAGCTTGCTTCCAGGCTTGTAGCTCTTGGACGCAATGTTAAACGCTTCCGCCAGTGTCTGGAATTTGTTTGATCCTGGATCCGCTAGTCCCAATGCTTTTTTGAATGCATCAACATCCACGAAAGCTCCTTCCACATTCTTCGGCGTAAATGCACGAGGATCATCAACCCCGCGAACAAATCCTTGGAATAGGGAATCAATTTCTGACTGTCCCTTGAATGGTTTTAACGAATTATTATATGCATTAGCCACATGCCTTCTCAGTGCCGCACGGAATATGTCCGGTCCCACGAGTGCGTGAAAATTCTTCATCGCTTCCGGTGATTCCATAAACTTTGCCGTATCCAGAAGCTTATCGGCAAAATCAGTATTCTTCAGCATCTTGACACGGTAGCCATACATATCCATCCCTTCAATGCCCAGTGCTTTTGCAACCTTCGTGTCAAACAACAGCTTTCCGTTGTTAAAGGCTTCATCAAACGCTTGTTTTGCCACGAGCACTTCAGCGCTCTTGGGGGACGTTGCCATTCCTTTTTCAAGAGCCTGCTTTAGGTCCTGAACAAACTGAATAGACAGTCCGTCATCACCGGTTCTTTTCATCAAGTCAGGAAGTTCCTTTGTAAGTATCTCCTGCACCCTGGAATAGCTTATTGCGTCATTCTGCATCAGGAAATTCTTTTCTATGTAATCCTTGACAGGCATTGATTTTGGAGTTGGAAGTATTTTCCCTTCATATCCTACACCCAATCTTCCTTCCAGCGCGAGTACGTAGTTTTTTGCCACCGTTTTTGCGTCGTTTATTCCTCCACCAATGACAACGAGATCGCCGTATGAATCGGCGGTCTTCATCCACTCATTGCGGAGTCCGTCTAGGTGTTCATTGTATTTTGATGCACGCACAAATGCCGCAGGCTTTGTAATCTCTGACAGCTTGGCGTAAGTCATGTAAGGACCCATTGCGTCGTTCATGCTCTGCATGATAAGGTTCAGTTTCTGTGCCTTCACACGCAGGTTGCCCGTGATGCCACCTGAGATGATTGGAAATTTTCCAAGAACCTGCTTCACTGCCCTTGTACCACCAAATCTGGAGATATCAGAGATGCCCAGTATTGCATCGCCCTCTTTCGTAATTGTAAATTTTCCAAGTCCAGGATAGGAATACGTTCCTGGCTTCATGAATTTCTTGCTTAGGGTTTGTGAAAGTTCCGCCAATCGCATTTCATTTTTTCCCGCGCCCAACGCGCCACGCGTAAGGTTTCTAAACATTTGCACAGCTGGAACAAACGCACCTGCTGTTAAAGTAAGCTTGGCATCCAGTTCGCCCATGTTCATAGCCTGCGCTAATTTTTCTTTCTTGTCCGGTCTGTTGATTCCCTCGTCGCCGAAGACATCCGCTTGGTTCATGATGTCAAGTGCCGTCTCGTATCCATAATTGGCTGCCATCACTGCCGTGAATCCTCCAACCATCGCGCCACCAATCCTTGCAAACCAAGGACCCGGTGTAGAACGGAGACCTTTCCAGGCACCTTTGCCGAACGCCTTCGCTCCAATCTTGTATCCCAGTATATTGCCGGCTATGGACGCTGGCATTTCAGCTCCCCAGATTCTTGCTTCAGGGAAAGGGTCAGGACTCGTCGTTGCCAGTCCGAACGGATCAGGCATTGTATTCGCCTGCACGTCCGGTCCGCCTTGAATTTCACGCGGCGTGTACCCCTGCGAATATGCGAATTGAACGAGGTCTTTTTCCAGTTCATTCTGGTTGACTGATCCTGGATTCAATTCCTCTTTCTTTTCCGCCGCCGCAATGATCTGCGTTACTTGCGAACGAACATCACGTATGTCAGGTCGGTTCTTAAGTTTCTCCTCGTTAAGGAGTTCGCTTGACTCTTTTAATCTTATCTCTTCCAGTTCCTTCTGAGCCTTCTGGGCGCGTTCAACTGCTACTTCCTGTGGTGGACCTTTCGGTCCGTAATTATAAAAATCATATGCGCTTTGCGCTCCACCCTTTACGGAATCCCAGAAACCCCCCAGAATTTCGTCCTTTTGATCACCAAATTTCTTTCTTATTTTCCTGATTCTCATCTCCGCTTCCGAGACGGGAACATTGCCTTCCGTTAGGTACTCCAGTTCAGGATCGCCTTTCTGACCTATTTTCTTAGGGTCAGCCGCTCCCTTGCCAAAAATCAAACTTGACAGCTGGCTTATGGAAATAGGATTCAGTTTTACTCTTCCCTCTTCGTCGGCCATTACGGTCCTCCTGTGTATGTCTTCCCGGAAAATGACTGGCTTTTCTCCGGTGCCCATTTGTTATATATGTTAAAAAAGTTAACAGGTCCCTTCACGTCCAGCTCTTCGCCGGATGTGCCTTGGTAGGCTGGGGCTGAACTCTTGATCTTTCCGTCTATCTGCACCCATGACATGTCAATTGGAAGGTTGGGGCTGTTCTCCGATCCTCCAATGAAATCGTAATAAGCGTCCTGATAGTCCTTGATTGTAATTCGTTCCTTCCCGTAAGTGGTAGGATCCACGGCCCATGACTGCGTGATTCTTGTTCCGCCAAGAAGTGAATGCTTGACATACTGCTGGTATAAATCCTTTGTGAACTGGTGCAACCTGTGTGAAACCTGTTCCGGATCACCGGCACCCCATCCAAGAAGTTTGACTTCCTCGATTGAACGCCTAATCGTATCCGCCAACAGACGGCCAGTTGGCTGCTTCAAACGAGCGGCTAGGAATCCTAACCTGTTCTGCATCATGGTGGCAACATCGAGTGTTGGATTGTTGAATAAATTCTTTACGTACTTATCCGTTGCCCATTCGCCCTGCATCATTACACCGTCAGGACCCATTCCTTCCCCAACGTAAAGATCCTTGTCTCCTGTTGAATAGTTGGAAGCCTTGTTGGCAACTCCGCCTGAAAATATCATGCCTCTGCTCATTTGAACGTCAAGTGACGCCAAACTGGCGTTTTCCATGCCCTTAAAGTAGTTATCCAACCAGCCAAGACCAAAAGTATCGGCGAATTGTGAAGCTTCCCTAATTCCTGTTCTCAGATATTTTTCCATGTTACCCGCACCGCCAGTCCTAAGATTGCCGGAATATAATCCAGTTCCCGGACCCATTTGCAGGTGTATTGCATCAGGTAACGCTGCCTCGAAAACAGACGCCAACGCCAGGTGTTCCCCGCGTTGTGATTTTGTCAGGTCTCCCTGATAGGGATCGTTTCCTGCGGACGCCGCCGCCTCGTCCAAGTCACTTGCGATCCGCAAATCACCCGGTAGAATTCCAAATTCCTTGCTGCCGTTCCTGCTCATGTCCAGATAGAAAGCCGCACGCTCACCCTTGTCAAAAACCTGATCAATTGGATTCCACTGTGTAAATTCCTGTCCGTCAGGAAGCTCAATGATTTCTTTTTTCATGACGGTACGGAGCGTTCCTTTCGGCTCGTTCCCCTCGAATTCCTTCTTGATCAGTTCCTTCATGTAGAAATCCTGTATGTCGCTCAGTCTTTTTTTCTTTGTGCTTTGCTCCTCGCGCACGATGTCGTACGCCGCCAGTGCCAGTTCCTTTTCCATCTTGGACTTGTTCGCCAGGTTCTGCATCGCGATCGGAAGGATTTCCTTTCCCGCCTTGCTTGCAATGTCAAGGAATCCCCCTAATCCTGTTTGATTGCTGGTTCCTGACATCATGGAAAGTCCAAGCTGCATTAGCATCATGGTGTTCATCATCTTGCTCTCGTCACCCATCAGTGATCTCAGTTCCGCCTTTGTCTCTTCAATTCCCTTTGTGTCGACCTCCGTGTCCTGTCCCAGATATTCTGAAATCAAGTCAAACATGCCAATTGGACCTCCACCCGTAGCATCCGATTCAGAGCTTTCCTCATCCATTCTTGCGTCCCTTGACAGGTCAGCAAATTCTTCCATTCGTCCGCCTGGATCATCAGTTGTAAGGGTCTGGCTGGAACTTGAGTCAAGGATTTTCTTTTCCTCCGACAGTTCCTTTTTCTTCTTTTCTATTTCCTCATCGGCCAGTTTGGCGTATTCCTCCGCGCCAGCCATTATGATTGAAGGGTCCCCTTCCGGTCCCCACGCTGTCGCTTCCTCGTAAGACATAGCCGGTTTTGGAAGACCAAGTTCCTCAAGCGTTTCGCTGACATCCGATTGCTCTATCTCCTTCGCCACAGGATCATCCTTCATCCAGTCAGGGAGCATGGTCCAAATCGTTCCAGTAGCGATGACATTTCTTATAGTAGATTTCTTTTGTTCTGGGGACATCATTCCCCATCTTTTCTTTATGGTTCCGAAATTGGTGAATGGTGCGTTGTATAAATTTCCCCAGTTAACTTTGGTTCCACCTCCAGTGGTCGTAGTGGCACCGAACATGTCCGTTTCCGTTCTGCCAGGAGTTGTCTCAAAAATAGGGGAAGGTTTTACTTTTGGTTGGTTGTACTGATAAAACTGGTTATCTATGGGCTGTCCGTACACATTGGTTTCAACGTCATACCTTTTCTTTGGGGTTACCGTTTGGGTATTGATGGTATTGGCTTGACCAAATTCATCTACCTGCGTAGTGGGGACGTTTTCCCCGTACTTGAACATCTCGTACTGGTGTCCTGGTCTTGGAAAAGGCCATCTCCAGTTCTTTGGATTGAATATGCCACCACTTATCATTTGTGGTCGCATGTCCCCCTGTGGCCCCGTCTTGAACAGAGGCCTATTTAAAGTGTTCCCCGCCATGGTTCTCCTTTAATTTGCTGGTGTCGTACCAGGATTAGCCATGTTTTGGTATCCCTGATAAAGCGCTAGACCCGAGATGCCGGCTCCAACCGCCTGTGATATTGGGTTGGCCTGCGGCGTTGTTGCCATCGTCAGCGCCGACGCGCTTGTCGGTGCGCCCTGCGCGATGTCGGATGCAAATCCCAGTCGCTGGTAAGGTTCATACATTTGCTGCAGTGCCCTTCTGTACGCTTCATCGTAGCCCTGTTGCGTCAGCCCTTGTTGCTGCGCACCGGCCTGCATCATCGCCGAAATGTCGCTCATTCCCATTTGCTGTGTCTGTCCTGCCAGTCCCAGCTGTTGCTGTGCCGCCTGTCCTGCCAGTTGCTGCGCCTGCCCGTAACCCTGTGCCAGTGAACTTCCAACGGCTTCCGCCTGCTGTCGTGAAAGCTCCGCTGACTGAAGTCCCTGTCTCGCTCCTCCGAACGCGCCTGCCTCTGTCGCTTGCGCGTCAGCCGCCGTTCGCGCCTTTCCGAACTGTTCCTCGATTCCTCTTGTCACGTAATCCTGATAGGGGTTAAGGAATTGCTGGTATGCCTCGGGGCCCATGTAACCTTGGGCCTTGTCCAGATACTGCTGGTATCCACCGATTCCCCCTTCCGCGCCGGTCGCTGCCTGCGCCCTTTTTTGAAGGTCCGAAAATCCCGCTATTTGCTGCTGTGGAATTTCCTGTCGCCCGCCTTCTCCAAGCATGCCGTGAAAATTTTGGTCCCATGATCCCACTCCGTGCTTGGCTTCGTACGCGTCCTTGCCCATTGTCAGCGCAAATCCCGCGTCCATGAGGCCGAGCTTACGGCCCATTATCTCAGGGGTTTCGCCTGTATACTGTACTGACTCCGAATATTCCGGTGATCCGCCCATTATAGTTTAATCCTGTAGTTTGGTTCCTTTTTCATTCCCAGTTTTTTTGCCAGTGCGTCAAATTTTTTCACGTTGCCTCCGTTTGCAGATGGCTCGAAATGAATCTCGCGCACCTTTTTGTTTTTCGCCCATTCGATGAACTTTTTCATCATGAACAGTCCACCCATTTTTCCCCGCTCGGATGGAACTATGTACAGTTCCGCTTCCTTCGCGAAGATGTCCTTCATGAAAGAAAACTGCGTTATGTATCCCGTCATGAACCCAATTTTACTTTCGTTTCGCATCGTAATAATCCCAAACATAAACGCGGGATTATCCAGAACATGATAAAAATAACGCTTTACCTTATCTTTGTCATATTCCCCGTCACTCCATTCCGACTCGTCAAACATGTCCCTAGTAACCTTGAGAATCCATTCGAGGTCACCCTCTTCAAAGAATCTCCACTCCACTAGGCGTATCCAACTCCGCTCATCTCCGCCGGTGTTTGTGAGTTGGGATCAAGCTGATTCATCATTTGATACATCTTCCTCGCCCCCAGCATGCGGTCACCTCCGCCTAGGTTCTCAACGGCTTTCGCCGTAACGACAAATTCCCCGTCGCTCAGCATCGCCGGTATGTCATCCGACGTTCCGGTTCCTGGTCCAAAGGACGCTCCACCACCTGTCATGTCCAGATCAGCTATGCCACCTTCAGCTTTTCCTGCTTGAGATTTTAAAAATCCCGGAACTTGTAGACCACCATAATCTGATCCGTGTAATTCAATTATTTTAACAGCTTCATCTTCAGTATATCCAGAATCAAGTAATCCTTGATATGCTTTTTTTTCTGCATCAGTCATTCCTCCACCTGCGTATTTAGGTCTCGTCTTGTATCCACCACGTGCCGAGAAGTCCGTTGGGGAAATGTCCAGAACGTCAAGGTTCTGCATGAACAGCTCAAAGGAGTCCATCCAGTCCGGCAGCTCTCCTTTGGATTTCAAGTCATCATACATTTCATACCATCCTGACATGTCACTTCCACTTGGACCGCTGGCTAAATCCAGGTCTTCAAATTCTTCCGCGAATGATCCTTCAGGACCCAAAGGAATTTGAAGAATTGGGCTTGAACTCGGCCCTCCACCTTCGCCGGTTGGCGTGTAAAGGTCGGGGTCAGTGTATTCCAGTGTTGCTGATCCGCCACCCGGATAACCCGGTCGCGCGTTGATCATTCCGCCGGTGTTAAGTCCATACGGGTTCATCTCCTGTCCAGTCCAGGGGTTAGTGTACCAGTTGCCGTAAAAGCTCTTGTTCCTTGCCATTTTCTCTCGAAGCCTCCGTTCTTTATCCTCCCTTCGTTTCCTTGCTTCCCACTCAGGGTCGCCCATCAGTTGCGTTGCAGCGACACCTCCGGCCAAAGCGACAGGTGAAATATTTTGTCCTAATATATTTAATCCTGCAAATTTTGGTTGCCATTGCATGGCTCCTGCTGCTCCTTTTCCTTTTTCGTAGAGCAATTTCTGCCACCAACTAGCCTTATCTCCAATTTGAGGAGCAAACTTAGTTCCTAAAGCTGAACCTATTCCGCCGCCTATGCCACCCATGATGGCACCGCGCTTCCAGTCCTTTCCCTGGATCTTGTTGACGAGTGCGCCAAGTATCGCGCCACCAATCATTCCACCCATGAAATAACCTGGTCGGTCCTTGTACGCTCCTATTCCCCTGTTCTGTTTATCTTGCATATGGTAAACTCGCTATTCCTCCACGGTTAAAAGGATAAAGTTGTTTAAGTCTATTTAATAT
>Ga0208180_1001800_pt1 | contig 11453 bp, 16 predicted proteins | sample MalvireepMed_s16_FD_184241 | JGI IMG/M metagenome (GOLD analysis project Ga0208180, IMG submission 184241) | Marine viral communities from the Global Malaspina Expedition - Malaspina viral metaG DeepMed_s16 (SPAdes) (version 2) | ecosystem: Environmental > Aquatic > Marine > Oceanic | place...
GGCTCACAGGATATTATGGCAGCTTTAAGAGGCTCCTGGGGAAGAAAGAAAAGTGCATCCGGTGGTCTAGCTAAGATTCTGGAGGTATAATGGCTGTTACATTAGACCAGATTAGAAAAGTATATGCTTCGTATTTTGCTCCTGATTATACAGGACAACTTGATGAGAAGTTAATTAAAACTATTCTAGATTTATATTCAAAGAAAGTAGGTGGAAGAACAGAAATTGCAAAAATTTTAAACAAACCTCCTTACAATCTTACTGTTGATCAAGTAGTTGTTGGCCGAATATTAACAAAAGCACGGGATAAGAAGTTAGTTAAAAAAGTTCCAATATCCGAATATAAAACGGTTTTAGCTCAGAAAATATATGAGAGTCCTGCTGATAGAAAAATTTATAATACAATTAGAGAGGTAAGAGAGATAGATCGAATAACAACACAAAAAAGTAAAACAGGAAAATTGTTACGAGCACCTAGTTGGGCAAAATATAAAGTGGTTTACGCGACACCTGAAAATTTAGAGACAACAGTTATCCCTAAAAAATTTCAAGGTGCTAATTATTATAAGACACTGGCAGATGCACAAAAAGCTTTAGATGAACGATTAGTTTTTTCCGGTAAAGATGTTAGAAAAATTCCTTTTGAAAAAGCGGTTAAAAAACTCCATGGTTTAGCTTTAAAAGATTCTGAAGTTTTAAGTAATTTTAATAAATTAGCTCAGGAGATGTATGGCGTAGCTAAAAATACACAAGAATTATTACCTAAACAAAAATGGCTCGCACAGGATCTAATAAAATATCGAGAATTTCTACTGGGTTTTACTCCTATTAAAGATTTAGCTGCTCCGACTGCTGTGCAGTTAAATGAAATTCTTTTTGAATTTCCTGGTGAAAGTAAATATCGTAAATATGGAAGTGAGGCGGTTAGACAATCAAAATTAAGAATCAGAGATCAATTATTAAAAACTAAAGGCCCAAAACTTAGAGTATTAAGAGATAATATAATTAAATATAGTAACACGGTGGGACGAGAACTTGATGAAGCCATGGGTGTTTCTGCAACTTTTGAACGTGCTCCTGGTTATACAGAGCTAGGACAACTCATTGCGGAAAAAGCTAATCAAGCGAAAATGTCAGAAATTGATGCTCCTTTTTCTAGAATTTTTCAAAGAGTGGTTGAAGGGAATAGAGGACCAATTAATGTTCTTAAAAATAAATATAATACTCTTGATGAGGCCATTAAAGATTTTAATAAAGTATCTAAGAATTTTCAAAAAACATGGAAGGTGGATACACCTATTATAGAATTTAAACCTGGACAAAAATTAAATCCAAAAGACTTTATAAAGCATTTTGATAAACTATCTAAAGAGGCTAAGGCTAATGTTACTCAACTTGCAGAAAAGGGAATTGGGTTAAGATCTCGGGCTATGCCTATGATTGAGATGCTTTACGGTATATATAAAAAGTCGGAAGGTGCTGATAAAATTGCCATTCAAACAATTTTAGGTTGTAGAAAAGCTGCAGAGTCTGGAGGACGTATTGGTTTTGCAGCAGGCACTTTAGATGTATGTGTTAATACAAAATTAACAAATCAAACCCTAGAATCAGGTCAGAAAATAGTTGCGGGCATCGAAGAAGGAGCTACAGGCGTTCTTGGAAAAATGAGAAACGCAGCCAGAGGATTTTTAGGAGCACTCGGAAAATGGGGACCTAGAATTGGGAAGTACGGAGCCGTTGTTGCGGCAGGAGCTTTGGCTCAGCCAGCTGTCGATCTTGTCAGACAATTCATGAACGATGATCCAACAACTTATTTAACTGATCCCGATCAACAAGCAGGAATGCTTTTAGCGACACTCGAGGCACAAGAACGACCAAAACCTAGAAATGAAATTCTTGATTGGGGTATAGGAGCAGGAGCAGTCGGTGCAACAGCAGCCACGATCCCTGGTACCCGCGCCTTGTGGAAAGCAAGACGGCTACCTACTTTAAAAAGAGCGGGCATGGGTATGCCTCGTGCTGCCATGGGTCCATTAATGAAATATATTTCCGGGATGTATACTCCCGCAGGACTGCTTGCAACAGAGCCATTACGAATTGCACAAAAAAGAAGTCAAGGAGAAGGCTGGGGAGAAATAGCTAAAGATCCAACGATGTGGATGGGACCAGCATTCGCACCAGGAATGACAAGACTAGCAACTGCTGGGATGAAGAGCAAGCCATTACTCGCTAAAGCTTTAAGACTGGGTATGAGTAAGCCTGCCTTAAAACTGTTGGGTAGAACAGGTGGATATGGACTTCTGGCGTCATTAGGATTAACAGGTTACGATAAATATCAAGACTGGAAAAATAAGAGGGGGTGGTTTGCAAAAGATTAATAAAACATTAACTAAAAATATGCCCCATGTAAAATGGAAAGAAATTCCACCTGTAAAAGGGCCAAATTCACAAGGGTTGAATGTTCCTGTAAAACAAGCTAAAACATTGGAGAACTCGAGGAAAATAAATGGCAGATATAGACAAAGTTCTACCTAACGTAGAGCAAACAATAACAATTCCACCTGAAGAAGAAATCATCGCCCACAAAGAAACGGGAATAACTCAAGTTGGTGAAGATGATGTTAGAGTAGAACAACAAGAAGATGGAAGCGTTGATATAAATTTTAATCCGAATGCGGTTAACCAACCGGGCGGAGAAGGCCATTTTGACAATTTAGCAGAACTACTTCCAGACGATGTCCTAGGAAAATTAGGATCAGAATTAAATGAAAATTATATGCAGTATAAATCTTCCAGAAAAGATTGGGAAGATACTTATACTAAGGGCTTAGATCTTTTAGGATTTAAATACGAAAATCCAACACAACCTTTTCAAGGAGCTAGCGGTGCAACACACCCAGTCCTTGCAGAATCAGTAACACAGTTTCAAGCACAAGCTTATAAAGAATTGCTGCCAGCAACAGGTCCAGTCCATACTCAAGTAATGGGTAGACCGGACCGACAGAAAGAAGATCAATCTGTTCGAGTAAAAAATTTCATGAACTATCAGCTCATGGATGTGATGAAGGAGTTTGAACCCGAGTTCGATCAACTGCTTTTTTATCTCCCTCTCGCCGGCTCTGCGTTTAAAAAAGTTTATTACGATGAACTTTTGGGCAGAGCCGTATCAAAATTTGTTCCGGCAGATGATTTAGTTGTTCCATACACTGCAACTTCACTTCAAGATGCAGAAGCAGTTATGCATACAATTAAATTATCAGAAAATGATTTAAGAAAAAAACAAGTAGCCGGATTTTATAGAGATGTAGAATTAAAACCTGGTTATGATGAAGAATCAGAAGTTAAGAAAAAAGAAAGAGAATTAGAAGGACTTAAAAAAACTAAAGACGAAGATGTTTTTACATTAATTGAATGTCATGTAAATTTAGATCTAGAAGGGTTTGAAGATATGGATCCTGAATCTCAAGAACCAACTGGAATTAAACTTCCATACATTGTAACTGTAGAAACAGCTTCCAGAGAAGTTTTATCAATTAGAAGAAATTATCAAATTGCTGATCCGCAAAAATTAAAAATTGAATATTTTGTTCATTTTAAATTTTTACCGGGTCTAGGTTTTTATGGACTAGGTTTAATCCACATGATTGGTGGTTTATCTAGAACTGCAACAACCGCGTTACGTCAACTATTGGACGCAGGTACATTAAGCAATTTACCTGCAGGGTTTAAGCAAAGAGGTATTCGTGTTAGAGACGAAGCTCAAGCAATACAACCTGGTGAATTCAGAGATGTAGATGCCCCTGGTGGAAATATCAGAGATGCATTTATGCCTCTTCCTTTCAAGGAGCCCTCTCAGACACTGCTCTCATTAATGGGTATTGTTGTACAGGCAGGGCAACGATTTGCCGCCATAGCTGACATGCAGGTCGGGGACGGCAACCAGCAGGCCGCTGTTGGTACGACTATTGCCCTCTTAGAGCGTGGCTCCAGGGTCATGTCAGCCATACATAAAAGATTGTATGTGGCGATGAAGCAGGAATTTCAGTTATTAGCTGGCGTATTTAAAACTTATTTACCACCAGACTATCCCTATGATGTTGTAGGGGGACAGAGAAATATTAAAGTTTCTGATTTTGATGAGAGAGTAGACATTATTCCAATTGCAGATCCAAATATTTTTTCTCAAACACAAAGAATTACAATGGCACAAACAGAATTACAATTAGCTCAAGCAAATCCGCAGATGCATAATATGTACGAAGCCTTTCATGACATGTACGCAGCAATTGGGGTGAAAGATATTGATAAAATACTTCCTCCACCACAACAACCTACTCCAATGGACCCTGCGGTTGAAAATATTTTAGCAATGTCTAATAAACCTTTTCAAGCTTTTAAAGGTCAGGACCATACAGCGCATATTACGACCCATTTAAACTTTATGTCGACAAATTTAGCGCGAAATAATCCAGTTGTACTTGGTGCACTCGAAAAAAACATTTTTGAACATATTTCTATGATGGCACAAGAGCAGTTAGAGGTCGAAATGAGAGAAGAAATTGCTCAATTGACACAATTGCAGCAACAATTGCAAGCGAATCCAATGATGCAGCAAAATCCGCAAGTTCAACAACAATTAATGCAGATGTCAATGGCGTTAGAGTCTAGAAAAGCTAAATTAATTGCAGAAATGATGCAAGAATTTATGGAAGAAGAAAATAAAATTATGGGACAGTTTGGAAACGATCCAATTGCTAAATTAAAAGCAAGAGAACTAGATTTAAGAGCTATGGATAACGAGAAGAAAAGAGAACAAGATCAAGAAAAAATTAACTTGGATAAATCTAAGCAAATGATGGGTCAAGAGCAGTTTGATGAAAAATTAGAACAAAATGAAGATCTGGCTGAACTTAGAGCTGAGACATCTTTGGTCAAACAAGAAATGTCTAATGATGCTAAAATGAGACAAGATAGGATGAAACAAAGAGATGTTCGTATCTTGAAAGGTCCAAGAAGATAGTATACAATTAAACGAGGAGAAAATATGACAAAACAACCTACTGAAAAAAAATTGCACACTAGTGGTAAAGAACTAGGAGTGGGCAAAGATGGTTATCAAACAGGTGGTATTAAATTTAAAGCACCTTTAGGGCAACCAACTAAAAACAAAGTCAAAGGCCAAAGAGCAATGCTCGCTTCTAAAAAGTCTGAAGTAAGCTGGTGGTAATATGTGGTTTAGTGCAATCAAGCTTGCTTTAAGCGCTGGGAGCCACATTTACAAAAAGCGCCAAGAGACGAAGATGGCTATGGCGGATGCACAATATATGCATGCGCAGAAGATGGCCCGAGGTGAGGAAACTTACCAGGGCAAACTTTTAGAATCCCGAGACAAAGATTATAAGGACGAGGTCGTTTTAGCGATTCTCACACTGCCCATAATCGTGCTTGCCTATGGGGTTTGGTCGGACGATCCGGCCGCTATGACCAAGATAAATCTCTTTTTTGAGCATTTTAAAGCGCTCCCGTCATGGTTTACAAATTTATGGATACTTGTATGCGCCAGCATATTTGGTATAAAGGGAACACAAATATTTAGGGGTGGTAAAAAATAAGGTGGACACTAAGTAGCAAAAAACATATAAGGAGATATTATGTCTAAAAAATCAAGACGAAGAAATAAGAGGTTAGCATTGCTGCTTACATTAGCAGGTGGTGCAGCTTTGGCTGGAAGAGGTAAAAAGAAGTTTGGAACTGATGCAGGATTTTTAAAATCTGGAGCAGCAGGTGGTGCTAGTTTATCATCTCCTCCTATACTCGGAACCGATCATATCAAGGCACCTATTAGAAAAGATGTGCCAGATGTAGCGGTAGATAAAAAAGTAATTATTGGATCAGGCGAAGTTCCTATTGGAAGAATGCGTGGAGCAGGTACCGACGAACAAGCAATAGAAAATCAAAAGATAAGAGCTGCTTATGCCCAAAAAGGAAGGGGAATAAATCCATTTGAACAAACTGCAGCAGCAGGAGCAGCATACGTACCTATAATTCCAAGAGTTATGAAAAGAGGTGTTAACTATCGTATGAAAGCTGGTGGAAGAATTGGTGCTAAGCATGGTGGTCGTGTTACTGGAATTGCAAAACGTGGTTTTGGTAGAGCATTAGGAAGAGGTAAAAAATAATGAGACAAAATGGAGTAAGATCAAATGTTAGATTCCCTTATTCTCAAGGAATGAAAAAAGGTGGCAAAGTTAAAAAGAAACAAGGTTATAAAGATAGAGAAGATGAGTCTATTAGTGCAAGACGTGGAAAAGAGTCTACTAAGAAACAATCTTTCAAAGACAGACGAGACGAGTCTTATGGAAAATGGGGCAAAAGAAAATCCGGCAAAATTAATAAATAATGGGTGATATAGCTTTAAGAGGAAAAGGAGTCGTTCGAGTTCGAAAGAATTTAGGCGGTCCTATGAGTAGTGCTCGTAGAGACATGACTCATGGATATTATCAACCTGATATGGGAATGCAGGGCGGTCAAATGTATCGTGGTGGCGGAGTCGTTAGGAAAAAAGGTAGTGTTGGCGTTGCTTTAAAACATGGTGGTAGAATTGGAAAGCAAACAGGTGGACGAACTAATTTATTGGAAGAACTAGGCCGTGTAGAAGCTGAACCTTCAAATGCAAATAGAAGAGCTGAAATAAGTAGAGTTCATGGTGAATTAAATAGAGGTTATAAGAGTGGTGGAAGAGCTGGTCTTAAAAAAGGTGGCTCAGCAAATTGGATTCAAGACGTAAACAAATCAATCAAAAAACGTGGAACTAAAGGAAAATGCACACCTATTACAAAAAAAGGTTGCACGGGAAGAGCTAAAGCTTTAGCAAAGACGTTTAAAAAGATGGCTAGAAAGAGAAAGGGCTAATTGCCGTTTAAATCAGAAAAACAAAGACGATATCTCTGGAAGAAAGAACCAGCGATAGCTAGAAAGTGGACGAAAAAGTACGGAAAGAAACCCGTTAAAAAAGTAAAAAGGAGGAAAAAATAATGGATGATTTAACCTTTATAAGTAAGGTGCAGAGAATTATCAAAATGCGTCATGATGATGTTGTTGCAGCCATGGTTTCAGGTGGTGTTGACAATATGGAAAAATATCAGTATATGTTAGGTCAGATACGAACATATCAGTATCTGAGTCAGGAAGTATCCACCCTGCTAGAAAAAAAGGAGCAAAAAGAAGATGGCGGAAAAATTGTCAGTATCAAAGGAAACACCAAAAATCCACTTACCCCCTAAGGGTTTAGTTGGAGTTCAACCTTCAAAAAAAGAACAAGATCTCACTGCAGAATCAGCAAAGCTCCCAACGCCAACAGGTTGGAGAATTTTAGTTTTACCTTTTAAACAAAAAGATAAAACTAAAGGCGGAATTTTAATAACCGATAGTACGATAGAAAAATCTCAAGTAGCATCAACTTGTGGTTTAGTTCTTGCAACCGGACCAAATTGTTATGATAAGGAAAAATTTCCAGAAGGTCCCTGGTGCAAGAAAGGTGATTGGATTATCTTTGCAAGATATGCAGGATCACGAATTAAAATAGATGGGGGTGAGATAAGACTTCTCAATGATGATGAAGTTTTAGCAACCGTGGACAACCCTGAAGATATATTCCACGAATTTTAAACATAGAAGGAGTAAACTATGCCAGAAGATAAAAAGAAAATAAACGAACCGATGGTAGAACTAGATACTTCAGGACCTGAAGTAGATGTAGCTATTCCAGAGGAGAAAGAAGAGTCAGTACAACAGGAGGAAACAAATGCAGAAACTGATAATAAAGACAGTGATAAGTCCGATGATTCATCTGAGAAATCTGGTGAGCAGTTGGATGATTCACCAAGCGAACAAGAGACTAAGAAAGAAACTCCAGAAGAAGGGGATAGTAAGCGACCAGATGACAGTAGCTCAGTTGAAGAATATTCTGAGGGGGTTAAGAAAAGAATAGCTAAGCTTACTAAACGTATGCGTGAAGCAGAAAGACAACGGGAAGAAGCCGTATCTTATGCTAGACGTGTTCAAGGAGAAAGAGACCAATTAACTAGAGTTGCAACTGATTTAGACAAAAACTATGCCGATGAGATGGAAGGAAGAATTTCTTCTTCATTAGCGGCATCACAAGCTAAATTATCGGCAGCTAGAGAACAAAGCGATTCTAAAGCTGAAGTAGAAGCTTTAACCGCAATTTCTCAATTAGGTTATGAACAGGCTAAATTAGCAGAACTAAAAACTCAGCATAAAATGCAAGAAACAGCTGATAAAAAAGAAACTAGTAAGCTACAACGCCCTGTCAGAACACAACAAACACCTCCACCAGATCCCAAAGCGGAAGCCTGGGCGGAGAAAAACGAGTGGTTTGGCAAAGATAATGCCATGACATATACTGCTTTTGATCTACATAGAAAACTTACAGAAGAGGAAGGGCTTGACCCTAAATCTGACGAATATTATGAGGAAGTTGATAAAAGAATAAGACTTGAATTTCCCCACAAATTTGGTAAGAATACTGTAGCAGAAAAAACGACTAGCAAACCTACACAAAACGTTGCCTCTGCAACGCGTAGTTCAAGAACGGCCGGTCGCAAAACGGTAAGACTCACACCTTCCCAGGTAGCAATTGCTAGAAAATTAGGTGTGCCACTAGAAGAATATGCGAAACAACTTATAAACACGCTGGAGGCGTAGGCATATGAAAAATGAAAAAAACACTTCCCGTGCGAGCCAAACTAAAAAAGAAACGCGTAAGAAAGTTTGGACTCCACCGTCGTATTTAGATACACCCAACGCGCCAAATGGATTCCGACACAGATGGGTCAGGATTGAAATTTTGGGATTCGTTGACACGAAAAACGTACAAGGACGCTTAAGGTCCGGCTACGAATTAGTGAGAGCAGACGAATTTCCAGGAGATGATTATCCAGTAATCCAGGATGGCAAATACACAGGGGTGATCGGACACGGAGGCCTAGTGCTGACTAGAGTACCGGAAGAGATCGCGCAGTCAAGACAAGATTATTATGCTAAACAAGCAAAGGATCAAATGACTGCAATGGATAACGATTTAATGAAGGAACAGCATAAGAGTATGCCGATCGAAATTGATCGACAGTCTCGTACAACCTTCGGTGGTACAAAGAAGTAGTTAATTTTTTAACAATTTCTCGGGATAACAACCAATTCCCTACCAGCGATTAAATTAACCGCAAACTATGAAAGTAGTTTGCACAAGGAGACAACTATGGCTAATCAAAGCACAACTGGTTTCGGATTGAGACCAATTGCAAAGATAGGTCAGAACGACAACAACGCTGGTTTAAGTGAATGGAATGTAGCAGCAAGTTCTGCTATTATGTACCATCACGACATGGTTATGTTGACTGCAGATGGAGTGATTTTACAAGCCACTGATTCAGTCGCAAATAACCTTGGCTCATTAAACGGCGTCTTCTATACTGATGCCACTACAAGTAAACCTACTTGGGCAAATTATTCCAAAGCAAGTAACACTGCTACGGATATTGTTGCTCTTGTTAACAGCGACCCTCAACAAATATTTGAAATCAGGGACGCAGGTAGTACATTAGCAGTTGCTGATGTGGGTGGTACAAGTAAGATAGTTGCTACTGCAGGAAGTTCGATAAACTTTGTTTCGGGAGAAACAATTTACGATGCAGCAGGAACAGCGGCTGACCAATTAAAGATACTAGGTGTATCCTTTGACGAACAAAACCAAGATCCAACTGTCGCAGGATGTATATGGCGTGTACAAATATACGAACATATACTCGGCAACATTTGTACTCAAGGTATTTAGGAGAATAAACTATGGCAATATCACGTAATCAGCTAGTCAAAGAACTAGAGCCAGGTTTAAACGCCTTGTTTGGCCTGGAATACAAACAGTACGAAAATCAGTCGGCGGAAATCTATACGACTGAATCATCTGATAGAGCTTTCGAAGAGGAAGTTATGTTATCAGGTTTCGCTAACGCATACGTAAAACCAGAAGGATCTGGAGTTGCTTATGATACGGCGCAAGAAACTTTCACAGCAAGATACACTAACGAGACAATTGCTCTCGCTTTTGCTATCACTGAGGAAGCTATTGAAGATAACCTGTATGACAGACTTGCTTCTAGATACACAAAAGCTTTAGCAAGATCGATGTCACAAACAAAACAAGTTAAAGGGGCAGCACCTTTGAATAATGGATTACCTTCATTGAGTAATTTCACTTCAGGTGATGGTCAACAATTGTTTAGTACTGCGCATCCAACGATTGCAGGTACTTTTCAAAATACTTTAACTACACAAGCTGACTTAAACGAAACTTCATTAGAACAAGCACTAATAGATATTGCTGCTATGACTGATGAAAGAGGTTTAAAAATTGCAGCTAAAGGTGTAAAAATGATTGTGCCACCGGCGAACCAATTTACTGCTGAGAGATTAATGAAATCTCAAGGTAGAGTTGGTACTGCTGATAATGATATCAACGCAGTTAAATCATTAGGAATGATTGCTCAAGGTTATAGAGTAAACAATTTCTTAACTGATACAGACTCTTGGTACATTACTACAGATGTCCCTAATGGGATGAAACACTTTAACAGAGCTCCTCTTACAACTAAGATGGAAGGGGACTTTGATACTGGCAACGTTAGATACAAAGCTAGAGAAAGATACGTTTTTGGCGTATCAGACCCTAGAGGTATCTTCGGTGTCGAAGGTGCGTAATAACTAATTAATGAGGCCGGACACAATTCGGCCTCATTTTAACCATACAGTGATAAAATGAAAAAATTCCTAGTAAATATATGGGCTTACGATCATCACGCTAAATTTGAAGTTTTAGCAGAGGATAATGCTCAATCTATTGAAAACTCAATCCTTGACAAAATTGGAGAAAAGAGTATAAAATGGGAATCAACGGGAATGTTTAGAGACGCCCGTAGAATAACCTATGAGGAGGTTAGTCATGACCGAAGACCTATACAAACAGAAAAGGTCCTTGGAGTTGAGGTGGCAGTTGGAGTATGAGCAAAATGGCAAATATACTCTCAACATGGTCGAAATTGATAATGCAATTAAAAGCATTATTACTGAGATCAAACTGGAAGAATCTAAAATTGCAGATAGAGAAAATGCAATTCAAGCTTCGGCCGCTCAAGTTTCTGTGGCAACTTAGATAAACGCCACATCGCTGAAATCGTACTTTTATGCAGGGATCTCTTGCACTCTACTCAAAACTATCATATAAATAAACTACTATACAAATTTAACAAAACTTAAATGTAGACGCGTATAGTCGACTATCCCCTAGGGACTACATTTAAATATTCTAGGAGGAATATTATGGCAAACACATCGTTTAACGGTCCGGTTAGATCCGAAAAAGGATTTCAACAGAT
>Ga0208180_1001802_pt1 | contig 11446 bp, 10 predicted proteins | sample MalvireepMed_s16_FD_184241 | JGI IMG/M metagenome (GOLD analysis project Ga0208180, IMG submission 184241) | Marine viral communities from the Global Malaspina Expedition - Malaspina viral metaG DeepMed_s16 (SPAdes) (version 2) | ecosystem: Environmental > Aquatic > Marine > Oceanic | place...
ATGGGATGATAGGGCTTGTCGGGCTTTTATTTGCTGGGCAAGTCGTATTCCTACAAAAAACCTTGATGGCAAAGTTGGAAGAAATAGAGAACATAACAATTAAGCTCATAGATAGATGGAACCGTTCTGATGAAAAAGCTGAACGTAGACATGATAAATTTAGAGATGAGATGAATGACTTAACAGATGACATAGCCTTTCTGAAAGGTAGAATCAATGGAGGAGGTAGTCGTGGATAGTCTATCTACAATATTTCCACAAGTGATAAAAATCGAAAAGATAGGTCACGATATTATGCCAAAGGTATCGGTTTCAACCCCAATAGGCTCAATAGAAGCTGATTATGGTAGTCCAATATTAGATGGTACTGTAATAGTATTAGTATTAGGTGGACTGTATATAGTGAAAAAGATACTTGACAGGATAAAGAGTAATGAACCATAAACAGTTAGAACAATATAGAGATGATATTAAAAGTAGAGTAGTGCGAATTGAGACTATCGTAGAAAGGGTTGAGAATCAACTCTCTAAACTTAATGGCCGTACATCTAGTCTTGAAAGCTGGAGAAGTTGGATGACTGGAGGTATGGCACTTCTGGTCATATTAATAACATTAGCAATAGGAGTATTGTAATGGAATGGATAGTTGCAAAATTAGGCATAGGAGCCGTTAAATGGACAGTTGGGGGCATAGCTGGACTTGGTGTTGCCTGGGCGTTGAAACGCATTCCTAACGGCAAAATAAAGGCAAAAACAGGCCTTATAGGATATACGGCAGGCGTAACTATGACTTTAGGGCTTGCTAAATGGAAATGGAGCAAGGCGGTTTGGAATAAAGTTATTGAGCCTTGGTTTATAGATCTACTAGATAATTGTGTAAGCCATACTTTACAGGAGTTTCTGCGTGGCTTAAGGTCTGATAACTGATGCCAAGATTCGGAACTAGATCTCGCAATGCATTACACAGTTGTGATGAAAGGTTGGTAAAGGTATTCAATGAAGTTATCAAGACGGTGGATTGTGCTGTACTTGAGGGTCATAGGAATAAAGTTAAGCAAAACAAGTATTATGAAGAAGGTAAGACAAAGCTTAAATATCCCCTTGGTCGTCATAATGAAATTCCCTCTCGTGCTGTCGATTGTGTTCCTTATCCTATTGATTGGGATGATCGTGAAAGGTTCCATTTGTTTGCTGGATTTGTACTTGGAATAGCAAAAAGCATGGGAATAAATTTAAGATGGGGTGGAGATTGGGATCAGGATTGGACTGTTAAGGATAACAAGTTTGATGATTTCCCACACTTTGAGTTAAAAAAATAACTAGGAGAGTATATGATATGTCCTCACTGCAAGTCAGAGAGTGTTCGAAAGAAGGGTATAAGGAGCAGAGTAAAAGGTCCTTATGTGCAGGAAATGGGATGCAATTCTTGTGGGAAATACTTTTCTTATTCTCTGGACGAAGAGTTTGTAGTTCCAGAAATAAAACCAGGCAAGATCTTATATTTCAAATCAAAGAAGGCTATCAAGTTACATGCTGCTACTGATATACACTATGGAGCAAATGAACATGATAAGGGTAAATTTCAAGATCTTATTGATGAGGTATACTCAGACCCAGATGCAAGGTGGTTTTTAAATGGAGACAATATTGAACTCATACCACCTAACTACAAGATCAGCCAGAGAGGTCAGGAGATGGAGCCTGATGAGCAGCATATTAACTTCATCAAGAGAATTGAAAAGATTGCTGATAAGCTGTTGTTTGTACGTGGTGGGAATCATGACTACATACGTTCAGCAAACATTCTTGGGTTTGATGTTTCAAAGGTTATGGCTGAAAGCCTTAAAGTTCCGTACTACAGGCTACCAGGATATACAAAGATTATTATCAATAAGAAAGAATGGAATCTTGTGTCAGGGCATGGGAAGAGTGGAGCTAAGAATGGAGATGTGGAATTGGATAAAATGGCAGCAGTCTACTCTGATGGCGATGCGTTCTTTCTTGGACACAATCATCAGCTGTATGCAAAGCCTATTGATTCAATCAGGATTGATGGCAAAGAGGAGACTTTACATAGGAGATGGTATTGCAGGGGAGGAAGTTTCTTGAGTTATGCAGATTATGCACGATATTCATTCTTCCCAATGATAAGGACTGGATGGGTAACAATGGAATTTAAAGAAGATGAGGTTAATGCATGGACAAATTAGTAGTAGGTTATGTTACAATAGGTTATGAATGGGTGACAACAACAAGCTTAGATTGGACGATAGTAGTTTATGCCTAAACAGATCTTAAAGCTAGATCAGTTTCATGGAGGTTTGAATAGTAATTCAGATCCTAGGGATATTGCACCTAATGAATTATCTGCTGTTACAGATGCAGCTGTAGATGAACTAGGCAAGCTTAGGATGATGGGTAAAAACACTGCACATGGAGATGCTCCAGCTAATGCAGCTGTTATAAATCCTGGTTATGGGTTATTCCAGTTTAGTCATGATAGGTTGGAAGGTGAAACTTCTGGTACAGCAGCAGCTGAAACAGGAGATGATTATCTAGCAATGGCTGATACTGATACTGCTGCAGATATAGATATTTATAGCAGGGTTGCTGATGGATGGGGTACAAGTAAAATTCAGATAGGAAATGGAAGCGGCACTACAGGAATGAAACCTTGCTTTTATGCTGTGGACGGAGCATTAAGAGTTAGTGATGGAAATTTTGGTGCTGGCAATAGTAATAAATGGTATGGTTATATAAAGCAGACGCACTTTAATGGAACTGCTCCTGGAGGAGCTGCAGATGATTATGATGGATGGTATTCAAAATCATTAGATCTTGCTGCACCTACTGGTGGTGTATATGGTCCAGCTGTTGCTTTTACAGATACTACTAGTGCAGATACTGCTACTCTAATTGAATATGGCAGTGGTGGTACTGATATATTTCGGTATTGGGCTAATTTTGATGGAGAAGGATATATTGCTATTTCTACTGACGGAAGTGCACAGGCAAGGGTAATTACAGAAGCATCAAGTGATCATGATGATCTTTTGACTGTAAGTAATGGTGAAACAGGTGGTTGGGCTACTGAAGCTATTGAATTATATCCTCCTATAGGTGCAGGATTTAATGTTTACTTTGATAATTCTAGTGATGCAGGCAGTTGGAATAGGCCTACTTATTACATTGGTACTACATTTATATATCAAGGAGGTCAAGAATCAAATGTATTTGATATATATGGAGGTGGAAATCGTAGTATAGGTAGCGATAATATACTTAGTGTCGGGGGGTCTGCTTTAGATGTTAAAATATTTGCCACATCTCCATATGATCCATTTATAATTGGTGGTCGTGTTTATATTAGGACAGCAGAGAAAGATGCTGATTGGATATTACTTGCAGATATTAGTTTAAGAGATGGAGTTAGGACGGATTTATCATCTGATTATACAGCTTGGACTTTAAGGACAGCAACTGGATCTGGAGATGCACCTTCAAATATATATTTGACTGTAGATTTAGGATCTATAGAACATATGGGTCTATGGACGTATCAAGCTATTAATGGCTATGATCCAGATGAATCTGTTGATATAGGTTCTGTAGGAGAAGGATTTAAAACTGCAGTTGTTACTAATAGGCAGGTATACGTTGGAAATGTAAAGCGTACGAATGAAGTGGGGGAATTGGAGGTTCAGGGAGATGTGATGTACAAATCTGCCGTTAATAAGTTTGATGTATTTCCTCTTGCAAATAAGATTGAAGCTAGTGTAAGGGATGGAGATGAGATAGTAAAGCTTGAAGAGTATGCAGACAGGATACTGCAGTTTAAGAAGAATAAGATGCATTTAATTAATGTGTCACAGGATATAGAATTTTTAGAAGATACATTTATGCATAAAGGAGTATCTCATCCAGCTGCTATATGTAAAACAGACTTTGGTATTGCATGGGTGAATAAACTTGGATGCTATTTATATGATGGTAAGCAAGTAATTAACTTACTAGAGAAAGGTGGCAGGCAGATAATAAAAGATGCTACTACTGGTGCTAGTGATTCTTGGGAAGAATTTACTGCTAATGAACCTATGATTGGATATGTGCCAAAGAAAAGGCAGTTAATTGTTGTAGATGATAATACTTCTACAGGTACTGGCAAGACATTCTTATATGATATGGTAACACGGTCTTGGATTCAAGGGGCTGATGCTACTTTTACGAGTGCTAATCTAACAAACTTTGTTACAGATTGGAATGGTGATTTAATACATGCCCATACTGATGATGCTGGTACAGTATTAAAATGGGTTGATGCAAGTTCTACATCAATTGGTTTAAGTTTAGTTACAAAGGATATTGATTTTGGACAACCTGGACAAAGAAAGAAAATATACAAAGTTCTTATTACTTATAAGTCTGGGGGTACTACTAATGTTCAGGTGGATTATGATGTTGATGGTGGGACTGCATTTCCATATGATTTTGAAGATGGTACTAATTTTACAGGCACTGAATTAGATACTGCCAGTGGGTGGCAGGTTGCAGAGTTAAAACCAGATACATCGTCAGAAGCAAATAATATTAAGTCGTTCAGATTAAGATTTGCAACAGATGGTGTTGTTCCAGCAGGATTTGAAATTAATGATATATCAATAGTGTATAGGTTTAAACCAGTAAAATAATATGGCTTACACAACAGAGCAAAGACGTCAGCTACATAAGAAACAGGAAAGAATGAATGTTGGGATTGGAGTGCCTCTTGCAAGTGATCTACGGGAAGGTGTATCAACATTAAGATCAACAACTGATGGTATTATAGAGTATATAAATTATGGTGGAATTTTATATGAGAACAGATTTGTTAAATCTTTAGATCAGAATAAGTTTGGTGAATTCATGGCTGAAGATGGTTATGTGAAGTTTGATAATGGGTTGATATTACAATGGGGAGAAGAAGCGTCTTCTTCAGGTAATATAATTGTAACATTTCCACTGCCATTTCCAAATGCTTGTTTAAATGTTGTATGTACTGATTATGATGATGCTGATGGAAGTGGTATTGGTGGTGTAACTGGATTGAATACTTTGCCTAGCGAGTCAACAACTACAATTACTTTTAGTTGTTATAATGCAGTAGATAATTTTTTCTGGCAGGCAATAGGAAATTAATATGAATAAAAAGAGGTACTAATATGAGTGGATTTACAGGTGCATTACTAGCAAGAGATGTTGGTAGAGAAAAGCAAAAGCTTGAAAAACAAGCAACAAAAGCAGGCTTATATGGGAATATAGGTCGTACTTTATTTGGTCTAGCAGCAGGGGCATTTCTTGGTCCAGCTGCGGATCCTTTTATGAAAGCCCTTGCAGTAGGCGGAAGTTCTCTTGTTGGTGGAGCTGTAGGTTCTAAAGTTGCTGGTCCTATTACTGAAGGTGATTTTTTTCAGCAGAGTAGAGATAAGCTAATAGGAGAGCTTAAACCATTTGGTGCTGAAAATGTTACTGGTGCTTTAAGGTCTGGAATAACTGCTGGTATGGCTCAAAAATTGGCACTTGGGGATGAGGCAACAACTGGTGGTGCTGATTTTTATGGAAGTCCAGTTGGAAAATGGAGAATGGGTAGGCTTGGAGAAGAAAGATTATCAGCATGGGGGGCAGCTGGTGGGACTACAGACGAAGAAGACTTTCTGGCTTGGTTAAATGAGTAAAGATAATTTTATATTAATAGGATAGGAGATATTATGGATTTAGCTAGTAAAGGCAGATTTGGAGATACTGAGATACGAAAGATTGATGGTAAACTTGCACACGTTAATAAGTATGAAGCAGCCCTTATTGATAGTAAAGGTCTACTAGGTGAAAGAATTGTAAAAGCGATTGGTTCTGGCACTATAAATCCATTGACAGGGTTGCAAGAGTATCATTGGGTAGGGATGCCGTGGAGTAGTCATAATAAATCTCATCTTTATGATGCTTCTCCTCTAGAGGAGGTGATTGTAGGCTCTGGTATGTTGGATGATGCTGATATTAGTGGTCCTACTGATGATCCTGGATTATTATATGATATGGGTCAGTCAGATAGTATATTTCAACAGCATATAGGTCAGACGTTATTGGGCCAGGCATGGGAAGAAGGAGGAGGGCAGACAGGACAGCTAAGTTTTGATGAGTTAACTGATTATTCAGAGGGAGGTGATCCTCTTTTAAATATAGAAAATTATCTGCAGACTCAATTTGGTATAGGAAAGGATTACACAAAGTATATTACTCCTTTTGAGCAAGAGCGTTTTGGTTTTATGGAAAGAGGTTTTGGATTAGAACAGCAAAACTTAATGCAAAAATTTCAAGCAACAGGAGGAAAGCTTAGGCAAGGTTTAGGAAAAGCTGCTGGACAAGCCCGTACTGCAGCTGGTAAATCTGAGATGGTTAGCGTTGGTGGAATTACTCAGGGCTTTGAGCAGCAGAAGAAAGGTTTATTACAGGATTATTCTAGAGGACAAGAAACCTATGCACTTGGAATGGATACAGCTCAGTTAGGTTATGAAGCTGATGTGTATGGAGAGAAAGCAAGACAGATGGAGAGGTTTTATGATGATATACGAAGTATTGTTGAACTACAGCAAGGTTAAGGAAAATTAAATGGCATTAAATATTACATATGAGAAGAGTGCATTGGCTAGTTTTCTAGATGAGATTCCTAAGCTTATGCTACAATACCAGTCAGCCGAAGCTGATCGTGAGTATAGGAAAGCAGAGGCAGAAAAAGAGCGTGCGTATAAAGTAGAAGAAACAGCAAAAGATCGTGCTTGGCAGGAGTCTCAAACTTATATTACTGCAAATCTAAATGAACTAACAAGAGTTAGAACAGAAGAAGATGCTTTAAGAAAGGAAGCAAGGGATCTTGGTCTTACAGAAGTTGCTTTAAAAGAAATTTCAGAAGAGGATATTACAGCTTCTTCTATGGAGATAGTACAGGGAAAAGAGGGTAGATTACTACCTGCTATTCAAGCAACCGATCGGATAGCATCTGCATATGATCAAAATATTTCAGCATTTAATCGTGGTAAAAGTATGGCAAAGGCTTTAGATACGATTCCAGGTAGTGAGGGAGTTGTAACTCTTGAAGAATTGTCTAAGTGGATTAAGTCAGAGCAGGTAACAAAAGGAGTTGGTTGGCAGCCAACGGATGCATTTATGATGGGAGTAACTGATTATACATTTGATCCTGATAGAAGAATAGCTTTACAGTTGGCTGGAATACAAAAAGAACATCAAGAAATTATTCTTAAATATCTTGGTGAAAAAGAATTGCAAGCTATTGCAAGAGGAGATGTAGCTATTGAGGAAGCATATGCAAAAATAGAGGCAATAGATGTAGGTATAGAGAAAGAAAGGCTTCAAATAGAATATCAAGAAATAGTTAATAGAAATCTTCCAGACAAACTTTCTCAAGAGTTTGCGAGAGGTGATCTTGAGCTAGAGCAGATGGGGATTGCAGTAGAAGAAGCAAGGTTAAGAGAAGTAGTTCTTCCAGAGGTCCTTAAACATGAGAAGGACTTGCGTGATCTTCAGATAAGAACAGGAAATAAAAGTATAGCTGTGATGACAGCGGAGATAGCATATAAGCAGATTCAGGGATCTGCAGCTCAGGCTGGTATAGAAGCTACAAGGAAAGATATGGAACGTGTGGATCAGGTAATTGAGACAACTCAATTTGAGCTTGATCAGAAAGTAAGAGCTGAAGTTGAAGCTAATATTGAAAAAGCTATAGTTGACAATACAGTATATTCGGCTGATGTAGGATCAGCAATATTTACAAATATAAATTTTGATGATGGTGAGGAAGTTTTCAATCTATCTCTTGTATTTGATACTATGGCTACTGATCCTGCTGCAGGAATGGAAATGCTAGAAGAGAGTAACTTTGATGAAGAGAGATTTGGTCTTATCAGGGGTGATATACATAGACTGGTTGGAAGTGTCAGCAGAGGAAAGACAGAGGAGCTGGTTCCTGACTATACTATTTTCTTAAAGGAAGTCAGAGATATTAAAGGACTTGATGACGAATATCAGAATTTTATAACCAATAATCTTGGTAAGATTCAGCAGTATCAAATAGATCATAGGATATCACCTCCAGAGACAGAACCTTTTATCTCTGCAGAAGCTATAATTGGTGTTGCTGAATTAGATCTAGAGATAGATCCAATTAACATAAGAAAAGCTATCCAATGGAGAAATACTGGCATTTATGATGATATGACTGCTCTTGAATCTGCAGTTGATGTTATAGAGCAGAGAGATCTTTTAAAGTCAACTAGAGATACTGTTCGTAACTTAGATATTGGGTATAGTTTTAAGGGAGTAACTGGATTATATGCCCCTGTTCAGGGTACTGCAGGTGCTCCTCCAGATACCACAGGTCTAGATTCTAGTACCATAGACCAGCTTTTCTATAATGTTATGAATCCCAAGTAAGTAGGTAATATTTATGGCTTTAACTCTTGCTCAAAAAGCAAAGATAAGAGCTGAGCTGTCGGCTAAAGGCGTCTATTGGACAGATGCCCAGATAGAAGCTCATGCTCAATCTCTTCAAACTGCTGAAGAGCCACCACCAGAAGATAGATATGAGTATCCCAAAGAAGCTGTAGGAGAAAAGGCTGGGTTTGGTGAGCAGATTGCTGATGCAACGCTTGGTACTTTATGGGGTGCTCTTGATGTAGGACTGGTTGGTATTCCAGGTGCAGCATGGAGAGCTATTGATAGAGATTCTTATGAATATGGTATGAGAGAGCTTCAGGATACTGCAGGGGGAAGAGTAGGACAAACATTAGGTGGATTAGCAGGATTTATGGTTCCAATGGGATGGGTTGGAAGAGGTACTAGTTTGGCAGTGAGGACTGCACGTGGAATAAGCCAAGCAAAGGCTTTAAATGCTGGTAAAAAGATTACTACTGCAACTACTAGGACTCTACAGCGAAAAGCTGGGGATACTATACTTAAGACTACAGAAAAGCACCTTGGTAAGTCTGGAGGAAAGGGTTTGTCTGTAGGTGAAGCTCGTGCTATAGCTAAAGAAGTATCTGAAGATGCAATTGGATTTGGAGGGAAAGGATTCTGGAAGACTGTACGTAGTGGTGGTCCTGCTTATAAGATGGAACATAGTGCTGATTATGTTAATCAAATAAGGACTACACTAAAAACTGCAATGCCAGAGAAGCTTGCATCTGAGCTTGCAAAGCGTAATATATCTCTTACTGGAAGACAATTAGGAAAACTATCTGATGACTTAGTTAATCAATTAGCAACTAAGCCTTTCAATTCAATAGAATCTTTTATAGCAGGAAAGGTTGCACATAAGATAGCTGCTCCTGCACTCAGAGTTGCTGGCGGGATGGTACAGGAAGCTGTAAACTTTGGGCTGGTAGGTACTATGATGGATGCAACCCAGCTTGCTACTGGTGACCTTGATCTAAAGGAAACGAGTTTTGGGAAAAGAGTCTTTCATCACACACTGCTAGGGTCTGCATTTGGTGGATTAAAGTTTATACCTGGAGGTAGAAACCAAGGTTTCTGGAAAGATGTTGGTACTGCTACTGGATTTACTGCAAGAAAGATTAACAAGGGCATTTCAAAGATGGGCTTCGATGAGGCTAAAGCCTTTGCAAGAATGACAATGAAAAATGATAAATCGTTTGCTATAAGTATTGATAATGTACCTGTATCTTTGAAGATGTTAAGGAAAGGAATGGGCGTTACAGAGTCTCAACTGCCAAAGTTAAAGAGAGCAATGATAGATCATAATAATATGCTTACTAAAAACTTTAGAGGGCCTGGATGGGGCAATGCAATAAAAGAGATGAGGCAAGATTTCCTTGGATCTTTTTGGAGAATGGGTGCTGGTTCTATTGCAATGAATTATGCAGCTCTTGAGAGTGGGGAGTTTGAAAATATAGCTCCAATGGAGACAGCATTTCATCTTGCTTTGGGAGCATTTCTTACCAAGAGGGGAAGACCATTGTTTACTGGTGGAGAGATTCGTACAGGCTTTATGCATTTTGGTGAAAGACCTTATTACTATAGTGGTGAGCTTTCTAAGATAAATTCAAGTCTTAGGTCTATGGGTATTAGGGCCGATCATATTGGAGATATAGCAAAGCAGTTTGATGGAAATCTCTATACAGACTGGATGAATAAGCATCCAAATAGAGATGTGGAAGATATAATAGATGTCTTAGGGAAGAATAATGTAATATATGATAAGTCTGTAGAGGGAGAGAGACCCATTGATCAAAGAAAAGAAGTTACTTTGATGGATCGTGATCTTCAGGCTTTGCTTACTCATGTAATCCCAATTATGCGTTCTAGGAATATTGAATTTAATCCTAATGCAAATGCACTTGAAATGGCTGATGCATATAATCAGATAAAAAGGATTGAATCATCACAGCTTAGTACTGACAATCAGACAATGTTCCTTAATTCAAGTACAAATATTCAGAAATCTATTTACATCGGAGCTAGTAAATCTCTTGAAAAGCTTCAGTCATCAATGTATGATCTTTTTACTATGCAGCTACAACAATTAACAGGGACAAAAGATCCTATTGATCCTCAAGGTAAGATGAATATGTTAAATTATGATTCAGGTACATTAAAAAATCCTGATGATAAGATGGCACTGCAGAAGTTTGAAAAGTTACAAGATTGGATGGATGTTCAAGATATCATAAAAATTAATGAGATAAGTATAGGTAAAGGTAAGGGTGTTCCAGTTGAATTAACTGCTGAAAAAATGAAAATACTACGTGAAATGCAGGAACAGTTTGAGATTGGTCTTGGCAGGGAAGTATTCGGGCCTACGTGGAATGAGCCTATAGATATGAATGACCCAGGTCTTTGGAACTTAATAAGGGAAGTTAATTACTCAAAGAATGTTACCCATGTTTATGATTTAATGCAAGGTAGAGAAGTTCCTGGTGTTGAGCCGTCAGAATCAGCGAATATTAGATCTTTAATATTGGAAGTTTTATCTCATAAAAAGAATGTAGATCATGACAAAATTGTAGACAGTCCACAAAAGTTAGGTTTTGATCTTACTGATTGGAAAGGATCTAAAGACGAACTTCTTGCATTGCAAAGATTTGTTGAGCATGTATGGGCAATATCTTCTACTAGCAAGAGACCAGTTGATGGAAGGCCTGTGAGTGTACCTATAGGTGTAGTCCAAAACTTAAGAGATAAGCTTGTTAAGGCTGGTATGCCAGATCCTGAGCTTCATATGCTGGACGGAAGAATGCAAGATTGGGTTAATAAGGCAATTTCTCATGGTATAGATGAAGCAACCAGGGGACTTGATCTTGATCCGTATCAATCTACTGTTGTAAAAAGATTGATGTCTAATGGTATTATTCAGGTTGCGACTACTCAAACTGGAAGAGGG
>Ga0208180_1001805_pt1 | contig 11415 bp, 16 predicted proteins | sample MalvireepMed_s16_FD_184241 | JGI IMG/M metagenome (GOLD analysis project Ga0208180, IMG submission 184241) | Marine viral communities from the Global Malaspina Expedition - Malaspina viral metaG DeepMed_s16 (SPAdes) (version 2) | ecosystem: Environmental > Aquatic > Marine > Oceanic | place...
GTGTACCGGACCCGGCCTATGCCGCCGTTGACCACGGTAGCCGAAGCGCCGTCCACCTTGACGGTGCCCGCTGGTTTGACCCGCATGGAGAACTTGACCGAAGCCCCAGTGACGTTGACGGGAGCACCGAAGGCGTCCTTGAGGTCACGGGTGATCGGAGCGGCGGTGTCGTTCTGGCCTATGTAGAATGTCTCTTCTGGCATGATGTGTCCATTATATAGCATCGATCCAGGGATGATGCCATCTATGCTCCTGGGCTGCGGGTTGAGGTCTGGCCACTGCCGGTGCCCGGAGCTGGGGCCGTGCTTGTGGGAGGCGCTACCGCCGTGCCATCCGGCAGGAAGGTAGGGGTTGAGAGCACCATCACTACCCAGTTGCCGCCGGACTCACCCGCTGCGTAGAAGCCGTAAAGATCACGGGGGTAGTACTCGGGCATGAGGGTCGCTGGCTGACTGTACCAGGTCAGGTCAGCCTCATCAAAAAGCTGATCAAGGTCTGTGCCCCCGAAGATAGAGGGCATCGTGTAACGGTACTCGATAGGAAGAACAGGTTCGTAGTCGCCTATATCGACATACGCCGATAGTGCCCCGAAGGTGAACGGGAACGTATAAGGAAAGGGTACGGGAACTGCTATTGAACTAGGCATATTTGTTTTCCCTGAGTGCCCACAAGCGGGAGTGGACACCCAGGCATTTCACCCCGTGACAGGTTAAAATGTCTGCCCGTAGGCAGCCCTAACATTCTACTCGTTTTCTAACACCTTGAGGGAAACTCCACCCAGGAATCCGAAAATGCCGCCGATGATAGCCGTCATTATTTCTATGCCGCCCATCTTGTAAGCCAAGTAACTAACGAAGCAACTAAATATCGTGGCGCAGATAATGGCAACCAATATCTGCGGGCGTATCTTGCCCATCTCTGGCACTAGAGTCGCACCCAGTACATGCCAGTGATGGCGTCGTACATCGCCTGCTCTTCACGTTGGCAGACCCGGCACCGACGTATGCCCCAAGAGTCCAGGCTGTTAGGCAACTGCCGCCACCAGTGTAGGTTGAGCCAGCACATCTCAGCGCAGTGCCTTGCGGAGTTTGAGTCTACGAATGAACCTGCGTGGCCCCTCATAAGCCCAGCCCACAGCCATGCCTGCTCCCACAACTCCAATCAACGCTGTCATAACCCCAAGCCCTAATGCTGTCTTCATTGGAACCTCCCTACTTCACCGAGATAGGCGTATCTACCAGGTTATCCGTCACTATTCTCGCTTTTATGTCGCTGCCCCAGGTTGCACTCGAACTATTAATGCCGGTCCCGTTTCCGATGGAGTTGGTGGCGTCCATCGTGATGGAACCGGCCTTGATGTAGTCCCAGTCCCATGCTCCGACGCTGGCATCCACGTCATCAATTATCAACTCACCGATACTGGCCCCGTTTGTGTTCATGGTTATGACCACCCTGTCCACAACCGAGTTTTCTGCCGTGTATGTGCCTGCGCCCCGGTCTGAATCAACTATCACCAATGGTATGGTGCTGTCCACAGACATCTCCTGGGTGTGGCCGTCAACTCTGGCGGCAAGGGAGATAGAGCCTGCTTCCATGTTGTCCCATGCGAGTGTAGGCGCACTGGAATTGGTGATGACTATAGACCCGATCCATAGGTAGGCCGCAGAGCCGGTGGCACCGCTGGTTCTCTCTACGCTGAAGGATTCGGAGAGGCTTTCCTTGCCCAAATCCAGGTTTCTCAGTACCAGTCGGTCCAGCCTGGATTTATCAGCAAGGTTCACGATTAGCGTGTGGTTGACTTGGTCCGGGGTTTCAGGGTCAGGTGGCAGGGGGTTTCCTACTACATTCGGTAGGGCGTACTCTGCTCCAGATTCGGGCCACAGCTTCTCAGAATCGGTGCCAGCTATCACCAGGAACAGAGTACCGGCGAACCCAATGCCCACTACAACCAGGCTGGTAAGACCTGCCTTTGCGCTGCCGAACCGGAGAGTGGTGGGGAGAGGAATACGCAGCCACGATACGAATCGTAGCTGCGGGAGATTGAGTTTGGGCAATCGTGCCGAGGGTATGGAGAATGTTCTAGGCCCTAACTTAAAGTTCATTCTGATTTCCCCTCCTTGGCGAATCGCCCGGTTATCGCTGCCAGTCCTGCTGTTGTTGGCGTTGCAAAAATCGCATATGCGACTAAGATTATGTCTAAATGCGGAGCAACGCTTGCCGGATTACTGGTCGTCTGCCACACGATAATGATTCCCAAAATCACAAATGCGGCCACGACTGGCGCAAGCATAATGAGTGTTAGAAATTCCGCTCCGCTGAGTGTAGTTGTTGCTCGTAATTTTACCTTCTCCAGTTCTATCCTGGTATCGGTTAGTTCCGCCCGCAGGTCATCTATCTCAGCCATAACTCAGGTCTGGGTCGTACAGGTGGCAGATGTGCTGGTCATCTATGACAGCAGTGCCGTTGTGGTATATGTGGGCTATCTTGTCTAGCCCGTTCCACTCCGCACTCAGGTCACCAACATAGGTCGTGACGAACTTCAGTGCGTCGGGGTCGTTCCAGGGTAGCCGCTCATCCCGCAGCCGCCAGTCCTGGGAACTGCGCCGGTAGCAGAGCCTGTTGTGGGTGCGCTTGCGCTCCAGCCCTTCTACCATCCCATGAGGTTTAGCGTCTGGTGGCCGGTACATGGTCAATGTCTCACCATCCAGCCTAGCCATAGCCCGTAGTGTTATGCGGCCTCGTCCGTTATCGGTCCCCACCACCACAGCCTTGCCCAGGTATTCCTTGAACCACCACGTCTTCCCGCCTATGATCACCCGCATGTAGCCCCTGGACCTATCCCAGGATAACTCGATGCTATGAACACCAGTAGGTATCGGCTCCTGCGGCCCTATGGGAGCGTCATTCTGGTACTGGGCATCCTCGTAGGTGTCTGTACTAAGCAGGGTCACTAGCTAACACCGCTTCCTTATCCTTCTTGCCGTTCTTGCCAAACTCCTTGGTGACTTCCTCGATGCAGGTCATCTCTGGGGGCGGTGGCAGGGTGCGGATGTCACCGTTCTCCATCACTTGCAGCCGCTCCAGGGTGAGAGGCGCACCGTCTATCAGCATGTCAGGGTTCTTCAAAGCCCGCAGGATGTTCTGGGCGAAGGCCAGCTTATCAGCGGTGCGGCCCAGGTCGTTGGTGATTGCTTCAATCATCTTGGTGTACTTCTCAGCCATGTATGGCCCCATGTCAGGCATAAATGCTCCTATGCGTCTGCGATGCTAGATGCGATGCTGGCTATCTTGGTCTTCAAGTCAGCGTAGGCTTGGGCGTAGGGATTGCTGTTGCTGGTCGGGTCATAGGTGCAAGTGAAGTGGTCAATCTCCCGGCTATTGAGCCGGTTACCCCACTCTGGGGATTCCCCGCTGGCGTTACGGACAGCGGCAGAAGCGTGAAGAACCACGTCGTACAAGCAACGCCACTGCACCGCCGCCTCGGGGTCTGTCGTTGCATCGTACTTCTTGACCGTGACAGATTGAATCCTGGCGTAGACACCCGCTACCGCCGTGGGCAGTCCTTGCAGTTTATCCGTCGTGAAAGTTATTGCCATTATTTACTCCCAAGGGCCAACTGGTTTTCCAACTGACTGATGCGTTGTTCCTGGGATTGGATTATCGCTTGGAGATTATCGTGCATCTGGATAATGGTGGAATGGTGGAGCATCGTCAGGCCGGTGAAGTTGACCATCGCCCGTTGCTGCCACCGCCCACAATCCCGTTGCTCCCAGTGAACCGAATCCTTGCCAATCAGTTTCATGTCTTCGTACTGGCATAGGTTATACATCATGTCCTGACCAAATCGGTTACGGTAGCATGGGACGGTTTCAGCCAAGAAGCCCCGCATCAGTTCAATGTCGCAATAGTCATCATAAGTCGCTGTCCCAACATCGGCATGGGCGGTGCCTTCAGCATCGAACAGAAAACGGGCCGTAGAACCGCCTGCCTGAATCGCAAACAGGTTGGCATCAGTCCCCGGAGCAGCGGTAGTAGTAGAGCAACCGCCGGTGCCTCTCTTGACTGTCTGCACCATAACAAATCCGAAGCCCCCAGTAGTCTTGGTGGTATTTTCTCCACAGGTAACACCCGTCAGCACTACACCATAGCCCGAATAGTCAGTGAGGCCGGTTATCCCCAAGCCACCATTAGCCGCTCCAGTTTTCTTAAAGTACCCAAAGGTGTCCGTTTCGGTCAGGCACGTTACACCATGCGCCGTGTCGCTTTTCAGGGACAGGATTTCGTTATCTGCCCCGGCCTGATTTATCGTAATCCCTTTTGCCAATTTTCCGTTGGCACTTTCGTTCAGATAGAATTTGCCGCCGCCCTCCAGACGCATTGCTTCCCCACAGCAGATGCCCCATGCCAATTGGTCAGCCCCGGCCCGATACATTCCCAGGTCAGTATCTCCACGGAACGAGTAACCGGGATTACAGACCCCACCCGTGCCAGCCAGGAATTGACCAGCGGCAGGCAGGGTTATGTCACCCGTTGTGTCGGCTATGGTCACGGCAGACCCCTGTGACGTTGAACCACCAGTCCCGTCAGCACGAAGGATAGCATTATCGGTGCCACCAGAAACAACGCCTCCACCAGCCGACGCCCAGGATAAGACCCCGCAACCATCACAAGTTAACACCTCCCCACAGCTACCCTTTGTAGCAGGCCAAGTCCACGTTTGATTAGCACTTAGAGCAGGGGGCTTTAACCCGATATAGTTAGCGGCCTCATGTATTCTCAACTCGCCTACACAGGAAGTATTGACTATAGCTGCAAGGGCTAACGAGGCATCTTTGAAGTTGATGCACCCACCGTCAGCGTTAATCTCAACGTCTCCAGCTACGTCCAGGGCGAAGTCGCCGGTAGACAGGTCGAGTTCCGTACCGTCGAGGGTGAAATTGTCTACAACCACGCCAGCGTTAGCCGTTAGAATGCCGGTCACTCCCAATGTCCCGCTCATAGTTACGCCCTCTGAGCAGTTGGTGGTCACGATGTCGATGATGCCAGTCTTGCCGGTAGCATCGAAGCTGAGAGCAGAGGCGTTGTTGTCCAGTAGGTCAATGTCGGTGGCCGCACTGAGGGTGATACACCCGCCGCCTATGGTCAGGTCTGTGACGGACGGTGAGGCGGTCCAAGCCGGGATACAGGAGCCACCCATGCTGAGAACGGTGTTGGCTGCTCCCTTACCCAGGTTCTTCAGCACCGTGGCAGACGAGGCGTACATGATGTCGCCTGTTGCCTGACAATCAAAGATATGCCCGGTGCCGTCAGTGGTTATATATTCGGCCTGGGTTAATTGAGAGCCAGGGTCCTTGTGTTGGAACTCATTCGCCATAGGAAGCTCCTATCTATCGTAGCCACGCTCCAGGGCCTTATGGAGCCGGTGCCGGTTCTCCTGCTCCTCGATCCGCTTCATGAATGGATAACAATCTTTGTTACAGCGGGGCTTGCCGCAGGTAGCGGCGTTGCACAAGAAGCAGTAGCCCCGTTCTACTCCAGACCCGAAGTGGACGTGGACCAGGTATTGACAGTGGCAGCAGTTGAAGGTGCTGGACTCCGACAACGGGGCATAAGGGTCGGTGATCAGCGCATACCCTTCCCTGGAGCCTGAGTGTATGCTACTCAATCCAGTGGAACCCTATCATGTAGTCAGTGGTAGCCGAGGCGTGGGCCGCTACTCCACCGAAGCCGTCAGTAGTGATGGCAGGGGCCACGAACTCGCCACCTGGCGGGGCTACCCATCTGTAGGACGCACGGTGATTGAGAGGTACACGGAGCAGGTCACCGTTTGCCGGGGTTGTTACACCCGTACCGGCTATGGTGGCAACGTAGGTAGGCTCCGTGGTGAGATTGCCGTGTAGCACTGATGTGGAAGCCCTGGAGTTGGCTGCGCCATCTTCTATGGCCGTGGCTGTTATAGCCCCTCCACTGGCCCCTGGAGCCGTGCACTGGCCTATGTAGTATATGGACACAAGATCGGCAGGAGTGCCGATATTGCCCATGTTGATCTCATAGAGCCAGATGCGGTGAACCGTACTGGCATTGACGGTCAAACTTATAGCGGAGTCGGGAGCAGTAGCACTGGCAACCAGTGTCTGGAACCCGTCGCCGTGGAATCTTGAACCAGCCATCTAAGGCCTCCTAGTAACCAGCCCCTTCCTCCACACCCCAGACCATGCCTGAGACAGTGGAAGTGCCGGTAACATCGATCTGTAAGTCGTCGTTGCTTGCCAGCAGGATGCCGTCTCCCAGGTCGGGGGAGGTGTGGACGCCCGCTGCGGCAAGGAGAGGGGTCTGGGCCAGGACCGTGGTGTCGGCAGAGGCCGCTACGAACTCGATGGCGGCATTGGCCGACGAGGACAGACACCAGCCTAGTAGACGGACACGCCTGTCGTTGGTGGGCACCCACACATTCTCGGGGGTGCCCGCCGTGATGCCGTTGGCGTCTATCATCTTGAAGATGTTTGCTTGTATCTTCCCGCTGCGGTTCTGCCCTGGCATTAGAACGGCTCCGATTTGGTGTAGGCTACGTCTTGCCTGCCACCGCCCCGGTAGTATATGAGGACGCAGGTCACGTCGGAGCTGTCATCGGAGATCAGCTTCATCACCTTCTGGTGAGAGTGAGGGATGCGTCCTGGATGTCCCAGGGTAACCTTCTGGCCCAGCGTTGAGGTCGGCGTGATGCTGGGTGCCATGTGCAGGCTGTCGCCTGACGGGCATACCACCACGATGTCCCCACAGTTCTGGGGAATGGTGGCCCCGGCGCTGGACAGGGTCTCAGCCGAGGAGCCCAGAGCCAGGGACTCGGCGTGGATTATCTCATCTTTCTTGGGTATTACTTCTGCCATCAGTAGCTCCTACCGGATGTCCCACCGCCCGGTCCCGTAACCCTCAGACTTCCATTCCTGGAGCTGTCGGGTGATGTGCTGCCTGTGCTCGTCCGGGTCCAGATGGGGTGGGTTGTCCAGTATGGGGATGTTGTGCTCCCGCAGCCAATCGACTACGGTGCCCTGGTGGTCGGAGTTGGGCCAGTCCATCCGGTTAAAGACGGAACGGACCATCTTGGCTATACTCCGGGGATCAGCGCCAGCACGGGCGTCAGCGAGGGCTGCCACCAGCGTCTCGTCCATAGCGGGAGCGGTGGCTACAGCGTCATCGGACTCCGTAGTCCCATTCTCCCAGTCACGGTGTGCCTTGCTGGTCTGATGCATGGCCAGGGCCCTGGAGGTCGAGACCTCCCTGCCACAGCCACATGTTAGAGTAACCATCTTAACCACCACCTGCGTTTCCTGTTACCTGTGAGGATACGGATAGCCAGACGCTCTAGTAAGCCACAGGAGCGGCCCTCCCAGGGTGCCTTGGCTATTCCTACTTCCTCGATATAGCCGCCGTGTATATATGCCCGGTCTATGCGACGCCTGAGCTCCAGCCAGCCTTCAGGGCTGTAGTCCTTACCGCCCATCTGGAGGGTCTCCCCTTTGAAACTTATCGGAGAGCCCCCCACCAGGACATGGTTGAAGGTCTGGGTTATAGCCAGGGGGGTTGGCTGGTCAACCAGCTTCACCCCGGCATGTCGCATCTTGACCACCTAGACACATTCCAGCACGACTGCGATGCAGAGCATGATAGGATCGTCGCCTCCAGCCCCTTCTGCCGCCTTCTTGACATCGATGCCTACGACGTTGCCTGGGGATATAAGGCCTGCGGCATCGAAGGCAGCGGTTACGTCAGCCACGGCCAGGTCGTTGGCCGCTACCGTGAGGGCAGCAGCGGTGATACCGTCCGTGGTGGCGGTGGTGGTCTCGTCGTCCACGCCACCGGATACGTCGATGGTGTAGGTGTCGGATGTGTCCAGGGCTGTGCCCGTGCCGCTCCACCAGAGGTAAGCAGCCTGCACCGCCACCGCATTCTGGGGCACCATGAAAGCAGCCCCCACGGCAGCGTCGGTGTCATCCAGCCCTACCCCGTGGAAGTCGCCATCGAAGTCCTGGGGAGCAGCCGATTCGGTGTACGGGAACTGTAGGTTGATGGTCTCCTCATGGAGAGGCTTGATATCAAACGCTACCCGCTCCGTGTCCAGAGCGAAGCCTACAACCTGGTTGAGGGCCTCGGCAGTGGTGGTCAGGTTGATGCGGGTAGCCGTGATGTCACCAGCGGTCTCGGACAGGAACATGGCACTACCCTGAGTATAGGGGGCGTCAATGTCCCTGATGATTCCCCGGCGGCACAGGACCCCTACGTCACCTGACTTGTAGGTGTTGACCGATACTGCCTCGGCAAACTTGGTGTTGTCCGTGGCGTCAGCCAGCTCCCAGTCAGTGCCGTCGAAGTACATCATGTCCCCGGCGGTGACGGCTGTGGAGCCTATAGTTGCCTGAAACTTATCTTGCGCTTGTTCAACGTGTGGGTCAGCCATTGGGCTTTCCTCCCATCATCAGATTACGGAACTATGCTCAACAGGAGGGATGTTCCGGTTTTAGGCCGCTGAGTCGATCCCAGCCAGTCCAGCGCAGGACTTGGCCGAGTAGACCACGGCGTTCAAGTAGACGGCCATGCGGTAGACATCCTCGTTCTTGTCGAACTTGGTGCCCAGGCGCTGCACGTCGGGTTCCAGGACGCCGCCGTTGTGGATCATCGTCCAGCCCTGTTTCTCCTCGCCGGTCTTGATCGCATAGATGGTCGTTGCGGAGGAGGAGCCCCAGGCACCGGCATTCTCGTATTCCTCGCTGTTGGTGATGTAATCGTTTATCACCACAGGGATGCCATTGTAGAGGACGTACTGGTGCCCAAACATCTCGGCGCTGTTAAGGATGACGCCGCTGCCAGTGGCCCTAGCCAGGGCTGTGAGCTTTCGGCGCATGGTCTTGTTCATCATCAGGAAGTCGGGCTTGCCGTTCTCCACCAGGTCGATCAAAGCGTCCAGGCGGTCAAGGGTCAGCTCGGTCTCGTCCCCGGCGATGGTGGAGGGCTGTGAGCCGTCGTCCATCATGAGGAGGCGGGAATCGCTGATGAGCAGGGAAGTCAGTCCCTCGGGCTCGGTGCTTACGCTACCGGAGTTGCCGGTGACGAGGAGGTCTTCCAGCTTGCGGGCGATGGATTTTGCCATCTTGGAAAGCAGGACGGCTTCCTGGGACTGGACATTGTCCACGGTCTGCATGGCGAAGCGGTCCAGCGGATGCTGGATGCCCACGGTGGTCAGCGAGACCGTCTTCTTGGTGTAGGTAGGCTCGGTGTCGGACCATGTGTCACCCACGGTATGGGTGGCGGCGGCACCGAGTGTGCTCTCCCGGTTGTAAACCAGGGAGTTGCCTGAGAAGGAACGGAATTGTAGGAATGGGGCCAGCTCGGATGCCGTGATGATGTTGTCAAAAACACCGGCTATGACATCGTCGTTGGCCAACTTCTGGTATTCAGAAAGAGTTGGCATTTGATTACCTCTAGAGTGGGTTTTGTCGGTTTCTCAGACCCCGCTCGATGAGAGCGGAACCATGGAGGTCTTCATTGCCCCCAGCTATGGCAGAGCCTGTGTCCAGGTCGTTGACGCCAGCCTTTTCCAGGGCCTTCTTTGCCGATTGCTTCGACTCCTCACGGAGCGATTTCTTCTCGGCATCAGACTTGCGCCTTTCTTCCTGAAGGACCATTCGCTGGGCATCTATCTGAGTGTCATAGACCTCGTCATAGTTGCCCTGCTGGGCCTTGTTCCAGGCAGCTTGCCATTGGGTCTGAATCTTGGTGGCATCCTCCTCACTGATGAGAAGGTTGCCTTCCTCGTCCTGTACTGTCGATAGGAGGCGGGCCTGCTCTTTGTCGTACCGGCCATTCCAATCACGGTCAGCCTGGTTCTTAGCAGCCTCCTGGTTTATCTGGGATATCTGGCTCTGGAACTCGTCACCGCCCTGGAATGACTCCATGGTAACGGTGAGCACCTTCCGCATAGCCGCTATCTCGTCTCGAAAACCAGCTAGTTCCGCATCCCTGTCCGATTCCTTCCGGCGTAACCCGTCCCTGGACTTCTGGTCGTTCTGTAGCTTGCTGACCAGGGCCTCCAGCTCCTCGGTTTTGGCCTTGTAATCGGGTTCTTCCTGAGGCCCATCTGGAGCCTCGGACTCCTCTTGGGGTTCAACCTGGGTATCTAGTTGTTCCTGCATGATGCTCCTTATAGGAGGGATCACTTGTTAGATAGTAAACATACTTAGGCTGAAAAGTCTACGGGGTCATCTGAACGGTGCTGGGACCGCTGCTGGGGCCATCCCTTGCTCAGTAGGCCTCTCCTCCGCTATCTGGGCTATTATGGCCTCCATGAAGGCTTCCCCGCCTTCCACGGTTGCCGGGTCACCCGAGTAGCCTCCTCTGATGTAGGCGGCGTCTATCTCGGCTGCGTCCTCATACATCACCTGTTCTCCTATAGGCGCTCCAGGGGGCCCTGGTTCCCTGCCCCGCATCCAGTCATGCCAGCCCTGCACGGTACGCTCATAGTCTTTGATGATGCTGCTGTCGTTGTTGTTGGCTAGGTTCCTGTTGTAGCTCTGGACAGACTTGTTACCATTCTCCTTGCCCTGGATGAAACGCCTCAGCCATATCTTCTCTGAGTCATCGTATTCAGAGCTGATGTAGATGCCCTCCTCGATCTTGTCACCTACCTCCCAGAAGGGCCTGAGAGTCTCCTGCAACTCCCGGATAGCTTTCTCGGCATCATGGTCGTTGCGGTTGAACCAGGCCCTGACCTGACCCAGCATGTCCGGGCCGTACTCAGAATCGGCGCTCCACCTGGTGTCCAGCTCGTTGATGCGCTTCTCCTGCTCATCGAAATCACGCTGGCCCAGCGCATTCTCCAGGTCGGGGCTGTCCATGACCGCCAGGTACTCCTCGACGGCACGGTCCAGCGCAGCTTCCGGGGGCGTTGACTTCTCCAGGTCGGCCAGCAGCTCCCGGTGCTCGTCCTGGTAGTTCAGTTCCTCCCCACGATCCCGGTAGCTTCTGTGACTGGCCTTGACCGCAGCCCGCAAGGCCCTGTTGGGTATGTGGCCGGTCTCCTCCCAGGCCGCAGATATCTCGGTATCACGCCTGTCCCTGAGATTTGTCTTGTCATCCAGGTAGCTCTGGAGGGGGTCGTTGCGCTCACGTCGGCGCTTCTGTATCTCAAGGGTCAGTTGCTGTATGGATATATCCTCGTCTATGAGATCACGGACATCCGGGGGCAGGTCCCGGAACTTGAACTTCCAGGGGCCGGTCTCCAGGTCCTCCTCGATGTCCTCTATCTCATCCTCGGTGCGGGCCACCAGTCTGGTCACACCTTCCTCGTAGACCTCATAGGAGTCGAAGGCACCTTCACGGGCCAGTTGCTGGCCACGGGCTATCCGGTTCTCGGTGCGCTCC
>Ga0208180_1001806_pt1 | contig 11412 bp, 9 predicted proteins | sample MalvireepMed_s16_FD_184241 | JGI IMG/M metagenome (GOLD analysis project Ga0208180, IMG submission 184241) | Marine viral communities from the Global Malaspina Expedition - Malaspina viral metaG DeepMed_s16 (SPAdes) (version 2) | ecosystem: Environmental > Aquatic > Marine > Oceanic | place...
TTAAAATTCATTTTTATTTTTTCTGATGGATTAGTCGCACGAAATTAATATTATTTTTTCGAACCAAATTAAAAAAGACCATTTAAAAATAAAGCCAAGAATCTCCCCCTCAACTCGCCCTAAAAACTATACCCGACTCTTTTTAAACATGCTTTTACACTAAACCACATAAAGCTTTAAAAACCTCTAAAATATTTTAAATATTTATAACTCAAATTCACTTACTAATTCCAATCCGTTTTCTAAATAACTATATTGATATAATGTACCATCTCCTATCATTATTAAATTATTGGCTAATGGAATTACGTCGTAAGCTTTTTCAACATCATAAGTTTCTAGTAACTTAACCGAAGGAACATCTTTTTTATCAAAAACTTTAAGTCCAGCATCCCCATCACACACATACAATTTATCGTTTTTAACTCCTAATCCATAAGGTTCCTCTAGAGTGTAAGACGATTTTTCAACTGGATTCATAATGTCTGAAATATCTATCACTCGCAAACTACTATTTATAGCACCACAAAAATTCCCTCCTCTTAAGGTTACAAAGGCATAATCTCCATCCACCACAACAGGATCGCAAGAGGTAACATGTCTAAATTCTGAAACAAAACTAGGAACTGCAGGTGTTTTTATATCATATATATACAAGCCATTCATACTCCCAAGAAACAAGTACTCCCCTCTGTTAAATATAGTTTCGATATCAAAACCAGCTTCAACAGATTCTTTTTTCTGAGGCGTATTCAAATTAGAAATATCAAAAACATTAATATTGCTATAATCTACAGCATACAAATAATTATTTACAATTTTAAACCTCGCCAAAGAGCCTCCTTGTCCAGTTTCAGAAGAAGAAAAACTTTCACTAAAAGCAGCATTAGACACATCATAATAAACAGGATTGTCTTCTATCTTTCTTCGCTCTTCTTTTATATTCCAACCAACTACTATCGCTTTTTGATCTTGCGGATAGGTATTATAATTAATATAAGTAGCATCCACAGGATAAGGAGCATAATAAGGAAAAACGTCTTCTAATCTTTCTACTTCTTTTATTTCAGTTAGATTAGAAATATCAAAAACCACCAAATCCATATAACTATCTACATACAGATAATCTCCTTTAATTTCCATATCGTTACTTCCAAGCACTTTTAAGAAGGCTGTTTTTTGAGGATTTGCAGGATTCGTATTATCTATTAAATGAATTCCTTCTTTTTTATCGTTTATCAAAATTAAATGGTCTTTTACATAAACCTTTCCAGACTCAGAGATGTTTTGCGGCGGAAGTACAGAGGTAGAGTTTCGCAATTCCGCAACACTCATTGTTATTGCAGATGCAACTTGCACAGTTTCATAATCATCGTCATTTGCACAAGAAACAAACACAAGCAAAGACAACAAACACAGTAGTAACTTATTAATTTTCATTGGTTTTGGTTTTTTGGTTATTTCCTCATAGATTCAAATTAAGTTAAAAAGTTGCGTTAAATTTACGCTGACAATTTGTCACTACACCAAATATAATCTTATCTTTGCATCCAAATTGATTTTTTAAGGATACGATGGAGAAGATTATTGACGAAAACAAACAAGGTAATAGTTTAGTTTTAGAGCAAGAAGTAACCAATTCTAGAAAGCTTTATATTGAAAGTTATGGGTGCCAGATGAATTTTTCTGACAGCGAAATTGTTGCTTCCATCTTGGCAAAAGAAGGTTTTAATACCACCGAGAAAATGGAAGAAGCCGACCTTGTGTTGGTAAACACATGTTCTATTAGAGATAAAGCTGAGCAAACTGTACGCAAGCGTTTAGAAAAATTTAATGCCGTAAAACGTATTAATCCGAAAATGAAAGTTGGCGTTCTTGGCTGTATGGCAGAACGTTTAAAAGATAAATTTCTAGAAGAAGAAAAAATTGTAGATATGGTTGTAGGCCCAGATGCCTACAAAGATTTACCTAACCTTGTACAAGAAATTGGCGAAGGAAAAAATGCAGTAAACGTAATTCTTTCCAAAGAAGAAACCTATGGAGATGTTGCTCCCGTACGTTTAAATACCAATGGGGTTAGCGCCTTTGTATCTATTACTCGTGGTTGTGATAATATGTGTACATTTTGTGTGGTTCCTTTTACCCGCGGGAGAGAACGTAGCCGAGATCCACAATCTATTTTAGAAGAAGTAAAAAATCTTGCCGAACGTGGTTTTAAAGAAATTACGCTGCTTGGACAAAATGTGGATAGCTATTTATGGTATGGTGGCGGACTCAAAAAAGATTATGATAAAGCTTCGGATATGCAAAAAGCAACTGCAGTAAATTTTTCAGAATTACTATCTCTTGTTGCGGAAGCACATCCAAAAATGCGTATTCGTTTTTCAACTTCCAACCCTCAAGATATGACATTGGATGTTATTGAAACAATGGCAAAACATAAGAATATATGTAAGCACATCCATTTACCAGTACAGAGTGGAAGTAATAGAATTTTAAAAGAAATGAATCGTCTTCATACCCGTGAAGAGTATTTTGAATTGATAGATAATATCCGAAAAATCCTTCCTGAGTGTTCTGTTTCTCAAGATATGATTATTGGTTTTCCTACAGAAACTACCAAAGACCATGAAGACACTATGGATTTAATGGAACATGTAAAATACGATTTCGGTTATATGTTTACGTATTCGGAACGCCCGGGAACACTTGCAGAACGAAAATTAGAAGACGATGTTCCAGAAGAAACTAAAAAGAGCAGACTTACAGAAATTATAAACCTTCAGCAAAAACATAGCGCCTTCCGTACTAAGCAAAATTTAGGCAAAACGGTAGAAGTACTTATTGAAGGGAATTCTAAAAAATCTGATGCACATTGGATGGGACGTACCTCACAAAACACGGTTACTGTTTTCCCAAAAGAACAATATAAAATTGGAGAATTTGTTAATGTTAAAATCAACGAATGTACAACGGCAACCCTTATTGGCGAAGCTATTGGATATTCGGAGAATAACTAAAAACAACTTCCTAAAAACAAAATAAACATGGAGAGTGTTCAAGCTACAAAACAACGTTTTGGTATCATCGGAAACGATGTAAAACTAAATCGTGCTATTGAAAAAGCCATTCAAGTTGCCCCTACCGATATTTCTGTATTAATTACAGGAGAAAGTGGCGTTGGGAAGGAAGCACTTCCAAAAATTATACATTCGCTTTCTCATAGAAAACATGGGAAATTTATAGCAGTAAACTGTGGTGCAATTCCAGAAGGAACAATTGATTCTGAGCTTTTTGGGCACGAAAAAGGAGCCTTTACAGGAGCTACACAAACTAGAAGTGGATACTTTGAGGAAGCAGATGGCGGAACTATTTTTTTAGATGAAGTAGGAGAACTTCCACTTACCACACAGGTTCGACTATTAAGAGTACTTGAAAATGGAGAATTTTTAAAAGTAGGATCTTCAAAAGTTCAAAAAACGGATGTTCGTATCGTAGCTGCTACCAATATCAATATGTTTGAAGCTATTGAAAAAGAGAAGTTTCGTGAAGATTTATACTACAGATTAAGCACTGTAGAAATACATTTGCCTCCACTTAGAGAGCGTAAAGACGATATCCATTTACTTTTTAGAAAATTTGCTTCAGATTTTGCTCAGAAATACAAAATGCCAACCATCCGTTTAGAAGAAGATGCTGTTCAACTTTTAAACAAATACCGATGGAGCGGAAATGTGCGTCAGCTTAGAAATATTGCTGAACAAATTTCAGTTTTAGAGCAAAATAGAGCTATTACTTATGATACTTTAAAGGGATACCTTCCAGATGCTGGCAGTAATTTACCAGCCGTTATTAAGAATCAGAAATCGGAAAGCGATTTTAGTAGCGAGCGTGAAATTCTTTATAAAATCCTTTTTGATATGAAAGGAGATTTAAACGATTTAAAGAAACTTACCATGGAACTCATGAAGGATGGGACGAATGGTGAAAAAGTTCAGCAAGAAAATAAAACGCTTATCAATAAAATATATGGAGGAGAAGAAGACGAAATAGATTTTGAACAAGCCGATGAAGAAGATGCTATGGAAATTCTTCAAGTAGAACATCAGAAAAATTTACCACATAGCACTTCTGTTGAAGACAAATATCATTTTGCAGAAGAAATCCAAGAGGAAGAAACGCTTTCTCTTCAAGATAAAGAATTAGAACTTATCAAAAAATCCTTGGAACGCAACAAAGGAAAACGCAAAGCCGCAGCAACCGAACTTGGGATTTCCGAAAGAACACTTTATAGAAAAATAAAACAATACGATTTATAATATTTTTTGTTCTTTTGAACCTTACACAATTTTTAAAATGAAGAAATTTTTTGTACTTTTTATAGCAATTATAAGCATACAAGGCTGTGGTCCTTATTCTTTTACAGGAGTTAACACAACTGCAGAATCCTTTCAGGTAAACTTTTTCCGAAATGAGGCTCCAATTATTGAGCCTGGTTTGGATTATGATTTTACAAATGCGCTGCAAGATTTAATATTAAATCAAACAAACTTACAACTAGTTAACAGAAATGCAGATTTAATTTATGAAGGTGAAATTGTAGAATACAGAGTCTCTCCAATGTCTGCTACCGCCGATCAAACAGCGGCACAAAACCGATTAACAATTTCGGTTAATGTACGTTTTTACGACACCAAAAACCCTGAAGAAGATTTTGAAAGAAGATTTTCTTTCTTCTATGATTACCCTGCGGCAACCCAATTGATTACTGTAAAACAAGCTGCTCATGATGAAATTTTTGAGCGTATAACACAAGATATTTTTAACGAAACCCTTGCAAACTGGTAATAAATGAATGTTACTGATTTTTCATATTTATTACAAAAGCCTGAACAAATTACACAGCAACACGTCGATTCTCTAAAAAAGATTATCGAAGAGTTCCCTTATTTCCAAGCAGCAAGAGCCGTTTACCTAAAAGCTTTAAAAGCACAAGAAAGTTTTAAATACAATAGCGAGTTAAAGCATACCGCAGCTTACACTACAGACCGTTCTATTTTATTTGAATACATTACTTCGGAAGCGTTTGAGCAACATGCTATTGCTAAAAAAATAGCGCTACAAACTACTAACGAAACGCTCTATGGAATTGATGTTACCGCAGAAGAGGTTATTGTAAAAGATAATAAAACTTCTTTTGATTTTAACGAAGTAAATTCAAATGCTGTAATGGATCCTGAGTTGTTTCTACCTAAAGAAGAAAACCTAACAGAAGAAACTTTATCAGAAGAAAAATCAACTTTACAGCTCGGAAAACCTTTAGACTTCAGCAAAAGAGAAACCCATTCTTTTATGGAATGGATGCAGCTATCTGCTACTGCTAAACCCATTAAAAGAGAAGAAAAGAAGCATATTGCATTAGAAAAACCTGTAGAAGAACAAGAAGATAAAAAAGAAAAGAAGTCTGGAATAGAAGGAAAATTAAAGCTTATAGATAAATTTTTAGAAAACAATCCTAAAATTCCTCCAGCTGCCAATACAGCTAACAAGGTAAATTTGGCAAAAGAAAATAATGCCGAAAAAACCGAATTAATGACGGAAACTTTGGCACGGGTTTACTTGGAGCAAAAGAAATACAAAAAAGCAATTCAAGCTTATAAAATTTTAAGTTTGAAATATCCAGAAAAAAGTGGTTTCTTTGCAGACCAAATTAACGCAGTTAAGAAATTAAAAGACAATAATTAATATAGAAATGAGTACGTTTTCAATTTTTTTGGTACTAATTATAATAGTAGCCTTTTTATTAGTTTTAGTGATTATGGTACAAAACCCTAAGGGAGGCGGATTGTCTTCTTCTTTTGGTGGTGGCGGAAGTCAAGTTGTAGGAGGAGTTAAAAAGACAGGAGATTTTCTTGATAAAAGTACCTGGACACTAGCAACTATTTTAGTAGCATTAATATTGCTTTCTAACATTACATTAATTTCTAACGATTCTACCGAATCTAAATTATTAGACGGAAGAGATGTACAAACTACTGCGCCTAGTACTACAGTACCTTCAGCAGAAGTTCCTGCAACAGCTACAGATAGTACTGACGGACAATAAAGATTTATCTTATTACACATATAAAAAATGCCAGCTTATAATTAAGCTGGCATTTTTATTTTAAAACACTTTCTTCTTACTTTTCCTAGAATTACATTTTGACATTTTTTTACTTGAAAATTTATAAAAATGACAGTTAAGACATGAAAAATATATGCACATGAGTAAAATTGTCAGTTTATAATGCGTGGCACAATTTCTGTCTGATTAATGAAAGTGAATTTTAAATTAATTAATCAAATATTAAAAATATGTCGAAGTTAAACATTAAACCGCTTGCTGACAGAGTTCTTATTGAGCCGCAAGCTGCTGAAACTAAAACAGCTTCAGGGATTATTATTCCAGACAACGCAAAAGAAAAACCTCAAAAAGGAACTGTTGTAGCTGTAGGACCAGGAACTAAAGACGAAAAAGTGACTGTAAAGGTTGGCGATTCTGTATTATACGGAAAATATGCCGGTACCGAATTAAAATTAGAAGGTAACGATTACCTAATAATGCGCGAAAGCGATATTCTTGCTATTGTATAAACAGCTATAAGCTATATACAACAAGCCATAAGCAAGTGAGGTTTTAAAAAATCTCAAAAAACAAATGGCAAACGATAAAATAAATACAATTAAAACAAACACTAGGAAAGCATACAGCATTATGCAAATTGCTTTTAAGTGTAAAATTTAAAAACCATGGCAAAAGATATAAAATTTGACATTCAAGCTCGTGACCGGACTAAAGCGCGGTGTGGATGCTTTAGCAAACGCAGTAAAAGTAACTTTAGGTCCTAAAGGACGTAATGTAATTATTAATAAATCTTTTGGAGCTCCTCAAGTAACAAAAGATGGTGTTTCTGTAGCAAAAGAAATAGAATTAGAAGATGCGCTAGAAAATATGGGAGCGCAAATGGTAAAAGAAGTTGCTTCTAAAACTAACGACTTTGCAGGAGATGGTACAACAACAGCTACCGTTCTTGCTCAAGCTATTGTAAAAGAAGGACTTAAAAACGTTACCGCTGGCGCAAACCCAATGGACTTAAAAAGAGGAATCGATAAAGCTGTTGAAGCTATTGTTGCAGACCTTAAAAAACAAGCACAAACGGTTGGAGATTCTTCAGATATGATCAAACAAGTTGCAGCAATTTCTGCAAATAATGATGACACTATTGGAGACCTAATTGCGCAAGCATTTACTAAAGTTGGTAAAGAAGGGGTTATTACTGTAGAAGAAGCAAAAGGAACAGATACTTATGTAGATGTTGTTGAAGGAATGCAGTTTGACAGAGGATACCTTTCTCCATACTTTGTTACCGATACAGATAAAATGATTGCGGATTTAGACAATCCATACATCCTTTTATTTGACAAGAAAATCTCTAACCTTCAAGAAATCCTTCCAATTTTAGAGCCAGTTGCTCAATCTGGAAGACCTCTTTTAATTATTGCTGAAGATGTAGACGGACAAGCATTGGCTACTTTAGTTGTAAACAAACTAAGAGGTGGACTTAAAATTGCTGCTGTTAAAGCTCCAGGATTTGGAGACAGACGTAAAGCAATGCTTGAAGATATTGCAATCTTAACTGGAGGTACTGTAATTTCTGAAGAAAGAGGATTCTCTCTAGAAAATGCTTCTTTAGATATGCTTGGTTCTGCAGAAACTGTTACTATAGATAAAGACAACACTACTGTTGTTAATGGTGCTGGAGATGCTGAAACTATCAAAGCAAGAGTAAACCAGATTAAAGCACAAATAGATACTACTACCTCTGATTATGATAAAGAAAAACTTCAAGAGCGTTTAGCTAAATTGGCTGGAGGTGTTGCTGTACTTTACGTAGGTGCTGCTTCTGAAGTTGAAATGAAAGAGAAAAAAGACCGAGTAGACGATGCATTACACGCAACTAGAGCAGCTGTAGAAGAAGGTATTGTTGCTGGTGGAGGTGTAGCTTTACTTAGAGCCAAAGCAGTACTTAGCAAGCTTAAAGCTGATAATGACGATGAAGAAACAGGAATCCAAATTGTAACACGTGCCGTTGAAGCACCACTTAGAACAATTGTGGAAAATGCAGGAAATGAAGGTTCTGTAGTTGTTGCTAAAGTGTACGAAGGCAAAGACGACTTTGGTTACAATGCAAAAACTGGAGAATATGTACAAATGTTAAAAGCTGGTATTATAGATCCTACTAAAGTAACTAGAATTGCATTAGAAAATGCTGCTTCTGTTGCTGGTATGATTTTAACTACCGAATGCTCTTTAACAGATATTAAAGAAGATGCTCCTGCAATGCCTCCAATGGGCGGCGGAGGAATGCCAGGAATGATGTAATATCACTCCCATAAAAATTAAAACGCGGTGCAAAGCACCGCGTTTTTTTATGTATTTAAATCAACTACCTCTAGGCAAGCCTACTAGGGATGCAAAGGAAAATAATTTAATCTATTTCGACGTCGGGGAATAAAACCCTCAATGAGGGATTTAAAAGTTATAACAATAAATAGCTCCTTAAAAAGCTACTGTTATTTTTCCTCTTAGATAAAAAGGCGTTCCTGGTGTAAAATGGATTTCTTCTACTGGAGCAGGTTCATCAAACAAACGACTTTCGGTTGCAAATTGTGTTTCGTTCCATTCTGTATCCAAAAGATTTTCGATTATGATACCATAAGTCCAATTTTTCCAAGAATAACTAATATTAAAATCGGTTACAAAATAGCCTTCAGCAATAATAGAATTATCTTCATTTGCTGGTCTATCATCTACATATCGGTAAGTTAGTGCTCCTGAAAAATTACCTAAATTTTCAACCGAAATTCCTCCTACCGTAGTAAAATCTGGCGCTAAAGGAATATAATTTTCTCCATCAGGATCGTTTACACTTCTTCCGTGGGCATAATTTGCATCGGCATAAATATACAACCAAGGTAGCACTTGGTAACGAGCACCAATATCAACCCCTAAACGACGTGTTTCTCCACTTGGCTCAACTATAGCTGCATCTCCAACATACACAAATTCTTGGTCTAAATACAACCACCATAAGGTGGCATTTAAAGCTAGTTTATTAAAGGGTTTATAGATTGTTCCTAAGTCTGCTCCATAAGCCGTTGGCAAAATATCTTCGCCTTGGTTAGCAACAACCACACGTGCATCGTTAGAATGAAAGCCCATTCCTGTTTTCAAAAAGAGCTGCCAATTAGAATTTACAGAAAAAATAGTGTTTAGCTTAGGACTTACAGCTACTTTACTTTCACTTTTATTATCATAAACATCGGTTAACTTATTGTAATAATCAAACTTAAAATAATCCAATCGTACTGCAGGATTGAAGGTCCATTTTCCAATTTTAAATTCGGTATTTACAAAACCATATGTATTTACCTCGTCCACGTCTCCATAGGCATAACGCTCTAGAATTTCCATTCTATTTAAGGTGTGAGAAAGCTGCATATCGTCCACATTATCATATCTAAATCCAGCTCCTGCTTGGTATTCAAAATGAATATTATTTCCTAACTCATAATTATTTCTTTCAAATACACTCTCTGCTCCAACAATTACACGACTTTCTTTTTGCTCTATTTGATCTCCATTTACTGGATCGTCTAAGTAAAATGTAAAGTTTGAAAAAAGATTAAAATCATATTTAGAAATAAAGGCTTTTGTTTTTACAGCCCTATTTTCATCTAAAACTTTAAAATGATTAACCGACAAATTAGTTCTGCTAGTTTCACCGCCTTCGGTATCGTCTATTGCTCCAAATCTATCTATCAAACCTTCGTCTACAGCACGCTGTGGAATTTGCCCAGAAGCATCCCATTTACTTTGAAAGTGAGAGGCTGTAATGGTTAAATCTTCATCTGCAGCTAATTTATAATTGTAACGAGCCATCACATTAATCCGGTTAAAATTCTGCGGACTATTAAAAGGACCATCTGTTAAATACAACTCTGAAGCTACATAAGCATTACTTTTTTCAGTATCCAAAACCTTTAACATCCCCATAAAACGACTCGTATTAAACTGCCCAACTTCCAAGGAAACTAAACTATTATCGAGCGTTTTTCTAAGATTTAAATCTATATAACCTGCAGTTGTAAAATCTCCATGATTAGCAAAATAAGGACCTTTCCCAAAATTTATACCTTCTATAGTTTCTGGAATTACAAAATGTAAATCTGAATACCCTTGCCCATGGGCATGAGAAACCATATTTACAGGAATTCCATCCACATTTATAGAAACATCGGTTCCATGATCAATATCAAAACCACGTAAAAATATTTGCTCTGCTTTCCCTCCTCCTGCATGCTGACCAATAATTAAGCCTGGAACTTTTCTTAATATTTCTTGAGAAGATTTTACTGGGTTTGTTTGAATATCTACATCTACAAACTTGCTTAACGTATTTACTTCTGACACTAAAACAACTTGCTCTAATGAAATATTAGTTTGGGATAAAGTAATATTTTTCTGCTGATTTAAATCGGCATCATCTACCACAACCAAAACTGTTTTATAACCTAAACTAGAGTAATAGACAGAGTCTTTTATAGAAGTTTTTATCAAACTATATGTGCCACTCTGATTAGAATGAGAATGGCTACCAGATGTTTTATTAAAAACACCAACATCGGAAAGAGGGTTCCCCTCAGAATCAACAATTCTTCCCGATAAATTTTGTGCATAAGACACACTTACAACAAGTATAACAAATACTGTTATTATTTTTTTCATTATAATTCTTATTTGAATTTAGTATTTCTTTTGAGACATACGCATTTTTGCCTTTAAATCAAACCCCAATTCCCTCGAAGCAAGAAAGGACTGATAAGACAGAAACAACTCTTTAAAAATAAATTAGCTTATTTGCGGAGGTGGTGTAGTTACATCTATAGAAATATAATAAGAAGTACTATTTAGATGCCATTCTTTTTCTTGAAAAATTATTAGCGTAATAGGATAAAAATTAAAAATTTCGGAGAACAAATGTTCATCTAATTTAGTGTTAGACAACAATTTCCTTTCATCTTCCTTTTTATTTTTCACGGAAATAAATAGCGATGCTATAAAAGAAAGCGCTCCATGATGATGACTATTATTAGCTGAATGCTTTTGATTTGAATTACTGCCGTGACCACGATACCCACTATATGCAAAACGATTAACCGATTGAAAATTGTGTGAGTGATGCATTGACTCTTTATGTCCATTTTCTGTAAAAAATTCTACTTTGTGACTCACAAAATGTAAAAAATTAAAAACTGAACTTTTAAAAGGACTCAATAGATAAATTAAAACTCCTAAAATGAGAAAGC
>Ga0208180_1001808_pt1 | contig 11384 bp, 18 predicted proteins | sample MalvireepMed_s16_FD_184241 | JGI IMG/M metagenome (GOLD analysis project Ga0208180, IMG submission 184241) | Marine viral communities from the Global Malaspina Expedition - Malaspina viral metaG DeepMed_s16 (SPAdes) (version 2) | ecosystem: Environmental > Aquatic > Marine > Oceanic | place...
CTGCGCCTGTCACCATTAGAGTCAATCGACTTGATCAGAGAGTTAGTCGAGGCTCTCCATTATGAATCAGGGGATATAGTTTATGGGGGAATCCAGGAGGAAGACGATGAGGTTTAAAGCAGACTCAGAGGACACGCAAGAGTACCCCCAAACGGGGCGGATCACCGAGAAGGACTTGAAGATGGCCCATCTAACTACCCGACAGTACTGGCAGAACGAGGAGGCCGATGAGGCCCTCTTTGATGGGTGGAAGGCATCTTTGGCGAGACGGATGGAGAAGGAGGAGGCGGAGGTAAACAATCGGATTTATCGGCAAGGGGGGGCAGGAAAATGAAATGGATAAAGTTAAGACCGTATGATCGTCCTGAATTTGCACATAAGACCAAGACCGAGTGGGTCTGGATAAACGCTGACAAGATTGAGTTTATGGAGGAGGGTAACCCGTATAAAAATGTCACCCCCCCCACTACGCTTATTGTGGGAGGAACTCATGTTCGAGTGATCGAAACTATAGATGAAATATTCGTTGAAATGGAGGCACAAGATGGCTGATCGACTGTTGACAGTCCAGGAAGTTGCAGATCGACTTAGAGTCCCATTATCATGGGTATACGATAGGACACGGTCTAATGATATACCGGGGCAAGTAAAGATCGGTAAATACGTGCGTATCCGTGAGTCCGAACTGGAATCATATATAAAACATGGAGAAAGCTGGAAGAGGAATAAAGTGGAAAAGACATTTATAGCAAGCAGACTCCATATAGATAAGTTTGAGAAGTTCCTCGGCAGGGATCTTACAACGTCAGAAATAGCGGCAGTGAAGATCCTGCAATATGAACATAAAATAGTGAGAGCCAAAGACGACACTAAGTGGCTTAAAGCCATGGAAGTACTGAACATGTTGACAGACATCGAGACTGTTAAGAGGATGCGCGGTTATGAGATACCGGAATAAGATAACAGACGTTGTAGTTATGATATTTGCAATTGGGGGCCTTGTATGCCTTACGTGTTAAAATTCCGAGCCATAGACACAGGCAAGACCGCCTGGACATATGTCGTCCGTGAGCTTAAAGAGGGCGTCTACAGGTACACCAGGCACGAGGCGCAATATATAGTAGACCTGTTTGATCGTACATGCACCTGCCCATCGAGGCAGAACCCGTGCAAGCACCGTAAAGATGCGTTGCTTTATCACTTGGAGAAGTTAACAGGTATAAGGAGATAATATCATGGAGCAGAACACCGCCGAATTGGGAGAACTATTTACAGCGCTGTCGAAGACCCAGGGAGAAATCAAGGTAATCACAAAGGATTCCAAAGCAAACTTGGGATCATTTAGCTACAAGTATACCTCCCTTGAGGCCATCATCCAGATGGCGAAACCGATATGGACCAAGCATGGCCTCTGTATCCTGCAACCTGCCGTTGGTGGTGAGAAGGGTATGATGGGAGTAGAAACCATGATATGCCATGGGTCGGGCCAGATGATCAGTTGGATGGCGGCGATGGCAACTGAGGCATCATCGGTGACCAGTGCCGCCCAGGATGCCGGAAAGGTTATCTCATACTTGAGAAGGTATGAGTTGTGTGGAATTTTGCAAATCCCGATGGAAGATGATGATGCAGCTAAAAAAGATGCAGAAGGCGCCTTTGAAACCGTAACCGACAAAGGAACCAAGGTCGATGAGGTAGAAGACGTGAAGGAATTAGACGGACCGGATAAAACATCGGGGTCGAATAATAAAATTCCCAACAAACACCCAGGGAAATGCTACAGATGCCATGAAATAGTGGTTGTCCAGAAAGGCTACATAGAGAAGATAGGACAGAAGTGGGAGGTGTTCCACCATGAATGCGATGATGCAAAAATACCGTTCTAAAAGCATCCTGCGATGGAGGACACGGCGTATGTGCCTCAAGGTCATGTATGCCCTGTTAGATAGCATACCTGTGTGTATCGGTATTATAATCGCATTGTTTTATATAGCAGGGTTTGTTATCGGGGGAGCGCTTATATTGATAGATTGGATGTGGTATAACTAAAATATCCCCACATCCTCTATGAAACCCTCCCAAGGGAAACCGGTTCCAGGATCATGTTTGCGTCCAGGCGACAGATCGCTGTGCCGGTTGACCTTATCTATATCATGCTTCTGTAGCCATGAACGGCACAACTCAAGTAACACATCATACTGTTCAGGCGAGTAATATCGCGTCTTCAAGGCAGTGAGAAAAGACTCGTAGGTATGAACTCCCGGGACCAGAATCTCCACACCCAGGGAATTTGTGTTGTATCCCCTCGCATGATAAGCCGTCTGGTAATCATCCCTGCACCTTATAACAACCCCTGAAGGCGTTATGATCGCATGGACCGATAACCCTATCTTGTCGAGCCACGACACGGCATCGTAATCCCTGTCGTCCGTATCTATATATTCACCCATCGCGTGGATCACAATCCTGTTCGGTGACTGTCCTTCACGGCCTGCCCGAAGAGGCATCTCAGCTATCTGCATATCAATATACCCGCCGTTTTTTCTTTCTGATGATACCGCCCTTTGCCAATTTATTTTTGTTGGCCTTTATGGCCTTGTGCTGCGCCATGGATTTTTTCTTTGAGAGAGGCTTGTTCTTCGTACCGGGATTTTTCCATCCACCCCTTACTTTTCTCGGCGGCATTATAACTCCTTATAATCTGGCGAAAAACCTTTTCAGATCCGCACCCATCTTACGGGGTTGTCTTTGTAGCTGCCCCAGGAAATTCCCCACACCGGCAGACAAAGCGACCAGGAGATACTGCGATATGCTCAGATTGAAAAACAGGCGGGATATGACCACGCATACAATGGCCGGCAATAAGGCTTTAAATGCCGCCAGAAGCAGTTCTTTTGTCCTGTCCATGTTATATATCCTCAGAAATAAGTTGTGTTATATAGTACATCAGCTTTTCTTACCTGTCTTAACCGACTGTATGACGCCCTCTAACATCCGTCCTCCGAACCAGAATCCAAGGACCATCTGTGAGAGGGTCCAGAATTCAGGGGGGACATTATTTGTGCCTATCGTTGCCCATCCATTCAGGAGGACAAAAAGCTCACCAAGAACAGCATATGTGATTACGGGTCTTACAGATCCCCTGAGTATCTTGATGATACTATGTTGATCCTCGGCAGACCCCTCATACTGGAGCATGAAATCTCTCCAGCCCGCGTCCGATTCCATCGCCTCATCCACCAGTTCCATCGTACTCTGGCGGACCTGTAATTGCATGTCCTGTTTTTCTTTGGGCGTAAGCTCATCAGCCCCCCTGCCCGTCAACAATTTATTGACTATCTGACCCACAGGGTTGTCGATAAGTTTCAAGACCTTCTTCGCAAGACCTGCTATCGGAAACATTATTTCATCCCGTTGCGTAGTTTGTCGATTGATGCCTCAACTCGATCCATCCGATGTGCCAACGCCTCTAACCGAGCGACCAGCACCTCAAGCTCCGATCTACGAGCCATAGCCTTATCGAGGTTTTCTATATACAGTTTAAGTCCTTCAATAGCTGTCTCCTGCTCGGTCGATTCCTCGTTGAGTTTCAAGAGTTGCCGCCACAAGAAACCAATCGGCCCGAGAATTAGCACAGAAAGCAGCGGCAGATACTGAATCAGATCATCCATTACGGTATCTCCGATATTCTGTAGCTACTCCACCCACTAACCCACGGCGATGGACCGAACGGGTCTGCGAATACGTTAATCAGATCGGCGTCTCCTGTTTCGGGACGGGTGATATATCGGCAATAACCCACACCCTTGGAACTGACATATTCGTCAAGCCTAATAGTATGCGTACCATCCGGTGAATAGGACAGAACCTGTACGTATTTTCCATTAATTGTAGTCTGCTCTGATGGGATATTCGCATCAAGGACTGCGATGGCCGTCTCTTTTTGTTCTATTGTCATCCATATGCCCCTATTCAAATGCCCTGAAGGAACCTCTAAGGAAACCTGTTTATAATATTTGCACTTGTCGGTGGCGTTCCACTGCCATATAAAAAGGCTATGTCATCAGCCGTAAGAACATAGTCCTTAAAAATTGAAACCTGATCTATGCGTCCGTCAATAATGCTTGATGCAACTAAAGCTTTGCCCACCCCTATCATCATGCGGTCTTCACCCAGTGTGGGTGTTACGCTGGGCAAACTTCCACTGTCCCAAGTCCCTTTACTTGCTCCGTTTATATACACATTTGCCTTGTCTGCACTGGTTGACTGAGACAAATCCATCCATGCTGTATACATAAACCATGTTTCCGTAGACAGGACGTGATTACCTTGTTTAAGGTAATGGTGGGTGCCACTAACGGATAACCTAAAATTTAATTCACCGCCACCAGGGGAATTATAATTTATCTCCAGCCCTGATTCATTATCACCCAACCCCCAAAACTCACCATAACCAGGGGAATTGTTCAAATAAAACCAGAAATTGACACTGAGCTTTTCTATTCCACTAAAATTGTCAATAATATCATTGGTAGATTTTACATATTGAGTGCCGTCTAAGTTTAAGGCATAGCCGTCATCTGATATGCCAGTGGCCCTGCCGGGGTTATTGACCAGCACGTCCATGTCATTATTCCCCATCTGGTCAACTCTGGTCCCACTTGACTCTTGCAGATTATAAAGACTCCATAGTGGACCTTGAACCGACCCACCAGCAGCAGCAGCAGGAGGGCTTATAATCATTGACACATTTAAAGGATTTAAATCTAACATATATGACCTATGTGTGAATAGGAACGTATCTGGACATTATGGTCTATTCCCTCGGTGACAATCTGTGAAATCCATTATATCCCCGGTTGATGCGGATTGTACTCAAGCCACCCGTTATATTGATCGTAGTAGGACGCAGGACCAGTATGTATCCGATACTGGTGCATGAGGTTCACATCGTCATCGTCTAACTGCCTTGTATATCTGATATATCCGACACCGCTCGGCCCTTTGTACGTCCACATCCCACACGTTACTGGTGCTACTGTGATCGGCGGCACTACGGCATACTGCCCGTCTACCAGAGACGGGTTGGTTGGCACGTTGGCATCCATCACCTCGATGCAGTTGATTTTTTCCTCTGGTGTAAGTGCCACAATCATCTCCTAAGTATAGTCCGGTAAATAGGGATAGGCTTTGCCGTCTCCACCGTTGTATAGGTCTGTTATTTCGTCTGCGGACAGAACTTTACTATGTAAAGCTATCTCGTCCATAATACCGGCAACTGCACCGGCGGCATTACCATCATTCGGCGCGCCGAAAGCGATTGCCATAGATTTATCATCTACAGCACCTGTTACGCCTGTTGTTTCAACTGGAGTAGTATTAGCATTTAACGTGATGGCAACCAGATCGTTGTCTGTATCATAATAGCCGACCATATGATACCATGTGTCTGCCGCCACAGCAGAGCCCCAAGTAGCCCTCTTAATAGATTCTGAGATCACAATCTGCCACTGAGGTTCATTGCTGGGGTTGTGGATTCTAAAAAGATATTCGCCATACCCCGTCCAAGCATATTTCGATATCATATACTGGTATACATTTATAGAGTCAAATTTGACCCAGAAAGACCACGTAAAATTTGTTTCCCCAAACTTAAAAACACTTGAGTCAGCATGTGATAGATACTTCGGACCTGTCCTGCTCATCTGCGCGCCATCGCCCAGTTTCGCCGATACGTATGTAGGACCGTGACTATTTTCGTCCATATCGTTCGCTGAGTTTATGGCCGCATTTGCGTCTTCCAGATCCCACACCTCGACAAGGCCGTCTAACAGATTGACCGTAGAACTGTTTGTCAGAACACGACCATCGGCCCCAGCAAGATCTGCCACATTCAATGGAGAACCGCTAATCGATACTTGAAGATTATGACCTTTGCTTGTGCCGCTGTCCCACCCTTGAAAAGTGGATACGGTTCCATTAAATGTATATCGAATATATTTATCACTGACAATCCCTATAGAAGAGGTCTCACCCTTATCTATCGTTGTATAGGATGACGTACTACCATTGATACCCACCCCTATCGTAATGCCCGTCTCGAAGTCACTGCCCGTTACCGTATCAGAAAATTCAAGATCTAATACGTTATTGCCAGCAGACCCTCTGTTGATATGCGCCTTTACATAAGTAACATCGGCAGCTGCAGCAGCAACAGCAGAAAAACTGCTTATAGACACATTTAAAGGATTTAAATTTATCACAGATAACCTATGTGTGGACGATACCGAAACGGACAGTAAGGCCAGAAGCTGTCCAGGTAGGCGCAGTTCCTGTCCTGTCTATAATACCGGCTCGAAGGTCTCTTGGTTCAGCAGCGCCGGGCTTTGCCCTTAATATGAGGTTTACATTCTTTACCTGCCCTCTCTGGGAGTTGATCCAATCCGTATAATCAGTCGTCTCCACGACAATAACACCAAGGACACTCACCGCATGGGCATCTGTAATAGAAACAAGGCCATTAAAACTGCCTAAACTAGCAGCGATATCATCAAAGATAACGATCTCAAGTTTTACGGCAGCGTCGTCTTTTACAATAACCTGGACCTCGGACAACAGGGCCGGTTTACCTGCATTGGGAAGGATATCTTCGAGTGTCTCTCCACCTACGAGGACATCACCAGCAGCTACCGCTCCTGGTGTCGGACCTATCGTGGGATTCCAATCATAGATAGTTAACTTTCCATATGTGTCATTCATCATAATTTTTCTCCTATTGTGTTGTAGTGTCAGCGGCAGATGATATTCCTTCTTCTATATATTGAAGAATCTGCTCCATCAATTCCTCTTCGCTACCGGCTTCTTCAAACTGCGGAATCTCAAATCCTGCCTCTTCTGCTTCTTTCATTCCTCGAATTTCATCAGGCGTAAACTCAGAAGACTCCTCTCCCACCTGTCCTATTTGTATCTTAGCTCCTTCTTCTTCTTCACCCCTGCGGTGCTTTACCACCGAAGGCGACCAGTAAGTTCCCCACAGAAGACTTGGCATGACATCTCCTGCATCAAGACGGATTTTCTTTCTGCCGGTGGTATAGGTATATCCGTTCTTTAAATCGCTTAATGCGAGAGTCGTTTTGGCGAATTGATTCGCTCCCGGCTGACCGGAGAAAAGTAACGCATGTTTATAAAGCCTTTGTATATGTCTTTTATATTGTGCTGGCTCAAGCTCTCTCATGGAAAGGTGATGCATTCCCAGGGCCGTAGTATTTTGCGCTAATTGATGTGCTGTCTGGAGAGCTGCCGGTACTCCTGTACGTCCTACGGTAGCCTCTGGCGCCCCGGTAATCCTCTCCACACTTTCTATCTGGGGAACCATGGATCTCATGACAGTGCCAAACGGCACGAAGGATAGAACAGACTCGAATGGCGCTGGAAGACCAAGTCTGTCGTAGACTTGGGTTATGCCGTATGACGCTGCGACGAACGTGGCGGCATCTATGAGATTCCTGGTTTTTTTGTGTTCCTCGAACAATCTCTTTTTTCGGTTAGGCATGTTCCTGAGAAGAAAGGGTTCATCCTTGAACAGCACGTCGTATCCCAAATGATTCATTATGTTCATAGGGTAATTCTGAAATTGCGTCCACACCCTTCTCTGCCTGTCGTTTAATATGGGAGGTTTATAAAGTCTTGTGAAGCTGCCCTGAGACCTACGTGCGAAATCATCAGCATATCTCATCGCCTCCTTTCCAAACATGCCAAGCTGTTCGGTGGCTTTTATATATCCTGCGTTGAATGCCCAGACAACACTAAGCTCGTCTCCTGTTTTTATAGCCCACGATAAAATTCTTTCAGCACGTTTTCTGCCAGGGGCAAGTTTCGCTATAGAAATTATATCCTCATATCGTGTCACACGCCTGTTATACAACACCTTGGAATTCTGCTCCGCAAGATCCCATCCCGGCCCCATGGAAAATACAAGCGCCCTCTGGCCGTCTACTTTATCAGCGAAGTCGGGGCTTATCCGTTTGCCATAATCCTCGCCTTTATATCTGGGCCTAAAGACACCGACGTTAAAGAATGCCCTTGCCGCTTTCAACGGTCCAGCGCCAGAAAATAACTGCGGTATAGCAGACACCTGCAAAGCGGCAGTGGAAAGATTACCGACGATAAGCGCCCTGGCCACGTTGTCGGACATTTTATTGGCAATATCGGTAGCACCCTTTAAAGATTTTGGATAATCGAACACTGTCTTATCGAACTCGGAAGCCTTCTGAAGAGCGGCAACGCGAACCCACTGGTCGAAATAATCACTGGCGTTTGGAGGGAGATGCTTTATATAGGCGAAGGATTTATGCACGGGAGTTGTCATGTGAATCCTGCGAAGGGCTGAAGCCAGGTACTCTGAAAAAGCAAAGACGGCATCTTCCTGAAAGCCCTCCGCCCCTTTTCTATGCAGCCCGTAAGCAAAAAACGGAGACTTACTCGCCGCCACCTTCTTCAAGCCTCCTCCTGTGTTTATAAAATCATCTATTTCCTTATTGGGTTTAAAGAAGTCGAAGAGATGATCCTTTAAACTCATTTTCCATATGTGTGTCATATAATTTGGCAGTTTATTTACAAGGGGAAGGCCGTTTTCGCGATTCACCTTGTTCATTCTATCTATCAGCGTATCGTAGTTCGATCTTATCCATCGCTCCATAATACGTTCTTTATCGGTCAGGATGATGGGATCGATCATTTCCGGCGTGTTAAATAAATCGAACTGGGTGTTTACCTTTCCGGGGGCGCCTTTCTGTCCTGGTATAGAAGGTTGCTGCTCGACATATTTAAATATCCTGTAGGAGCTTTTGCTGTTCATCTTAATGCCGGTCTGCATAACGATGTCTTGGAATTTTGCAAGCGTTTCTATTTCCTCCACCGAGGTTCTGTGAGCAGCATCCTCGATAGGCCACATGACATTTCTTCTAAAAGACCCAAAAACACCTTCCATCTTCTCTACTATTCTTATGGGATCTTGCCATGAATTGCCTACTAACCCTCTTACTTCCACCCTTCTTAAATCTCTGAAGACACCGTCCGTCACATCCTGGGCGAAGTCTTCGGTAACAGCGCCGGTAGGAGGCACTTCACCTTTTGGTACGACATGCATTCTCGTTCCGTCGGGTGATTTCACCGTAGGCAGTTTTATAGCACCGCTCTGATTCAAAGATTGCATGTGGGGAGGAAATATATTGAGCTGCGGGGGATTTACCGCATCGTCGAGTACTTCTGATAATACCTTTTTAACGGCTTTTTCACCTGTTCTCCCCACTAAATTCGGGATACTTGCAATACCGGCAACCACTCCTAAACCCATCTGCGCCCCAAAATTATCAGGGAAAAGTTCTTCGAGGACATCAGGCGGTGCTTCCTCTCCTGGGTGTCGCACAGCTTCTTCAGCACCTGCAACTGTAGATCTTGTAAAAACGGACAAGAGATCCTGTACAAGATCTTGTCCCCCAATAGGTGGGGGAAGGACACCGGCCTGCAATGCTTCTCTGATCTCCGGGGATTTCTGTATCATCCTTTCGTCTACGACTTCTCTGGCTTCCCTTGCAGATTCTCCTAATATTGTCCCTGTATTTACAAAGCGATTTAGTAGATCAAGAGAACCGCCAAGGTTTGATTTGACCATATCAAAATACTCGCTTGCTCCTTCCGCCGCCGTTTCCACACCTTTTTTTGCTGTCTGCTTGGCTATGCCTAATAAATATTCTTCAAGGACTTTATAATGCTCTTGTAAAGACGGTAGGTCCGTGATATTTCTCTCGGATTCTACCAACAAGCCGGGTTCCTGTAGCGGCCCTTCGGAGGAAGACAGGAAATCTAATTTCTCTATCGCCTCCTGCGTTGTAGGATGAACGGGAGGGCTAGTTTTCAATATAGCATCTATATCTGTTATATGGCGTTCATCATCACGCAGGTTGTCCTGGCGTAGTTTTTTCTGGCCGTCACTCATATATGCCTCGCTTACGGAACAAGTGATTTCAAGTCTGTCTTCAAGTCATCCATAAAGTCATCGCCTCTCCAGATCCACATTATACCGAGTATTGTTACCACAGGCTGTCCCAGTATTCCATAAATAGAGCTTGTTTTTCCACTGACTCATTTTTGGCCAGCAATCTGCCATAAGCCTTTTTAAGTAGTCTTATGATGTTTTTAATATGGACATTGTCTGGATTTTTCTGTTCTCTCAATAAAACCGTTCTTTGCGCTTTTGTTATAGTGCCTGCTACCTTGGCTTTCTGGATGGCATCACCAACCGCCGATCTCACACTATTAACAATTAATGTGCTGACATCCTCGAATAACTTCTGGACAAATTTGTTATAGTCGGGGTCGTCCCACTCTTTCGTTTTCAGCGTGATCCTGGCCCACTCGTTGTTTACTAAATCCATGGCCTTGGTTCGTATTTCATCTTGGTAATGACCCTCTGATGGTTTTCCCGGCGTCCCGAAAAATGATAAAGGAACTGTTTCTACCTGTCCTTCAAGGACTTTATAATGCTCTATAAAAGCCTTTCGGTCTGTGATATTCCCATCATCATCTACGTATCTAAAGAGGTCTGGATGTTCTTCTACCTTTTCCATGAAGACCTTGTGTTCACTTGCCTTTCTGTCCCCTTTTCTTTGCCTTCCCTCTGCCTTTATGTCTTTTTCTAATTCTATATCTGCCTCGTCCTCCGCCGTTTGCCGTTCTTTTGCTTGGTCATAATTACTGAGATACGTTAAAAACGGACCTATGTCTTGCCTGTTTTCTACGAAATGATTAACACCACCTGCGTCAAAATACATTTTCGCAAGCTCAGGGTGTTTTATCAAGATGGGGTCTACAATTCCTGAAATCTGTTTTCTGAGCTGTTCTTCCTCTTTTTCCTTATCATCGGCTACTTTTTTCATACGAAGACTGTCAGCGTATTTTTGGTATGACTGTATTAAAATGTCTCGCGTAGTAGGTGGCGTAGTAGGTTGCTGTGATCCAATACCACCTCCTAAATTCTCAAGACCTGGGATAACTGCGCCTGGGGCAGCGACTCCTGGGGCAACTGCGCCTGGGACACCGCCGCCCAATCCACCCGATCCTATACCAGGAGGTTCACCTGCTTCTACCATATTTTCCACCGTCTGGAGACGCAGTTCATTAATCAATCGGTCCTGTGCATCCTCTCTGGCCTGCCTGCGTTTTAACTTTTGCTGGGCAATATCAAACTGGTAGATGCGTCTTTGCTTAACGCCCTCTGAGAGGGCATTGATAAAGCTTATAGCCGCATCTGTGGACCCGCGTCCTGAAAGATTCATGTTATTATCCTATTGCGTTGACCATGGAGAGTTACGAGTGTTATATAT
>Ga0208180_1001814_pt1 | contig 11330 bp, 22 predicted proteins | sample MalvireepMed_s16_FD_184241 | JGI IMG/M metagenome (GOLD analysis project Ga0208180, IMG submission 184241) | Marine viral communities from the Global Malaspina Expedition - Malaspina viral metaG DeepMed_s16 (SPAdes) (version 2) | ecosystem: Environmental > Aquatic > Marine > Oceanic | place...
AAGGTCCGGGCCCGTTAAGACAAAGACAAAAACATAAAGATGGATCAAGACCAAGACCACAAGGTCCTCATACATGGGTAAAAAAAGGAAAACCTAAATTAGCAATTAAAGGCTGGAAATAATGGGAGTCGTAGGCGCAGCAATTAAAGGATTTGGTAAAGCACTTAAAGTAGGTGGAAGAAATAAAGCATCTAAAAAATTATTTAAGGATGCTTCAGGAGGATTAAAATATCCTGTTATTAAATCTGTTAAACCAGCAAAGAATTTAACATCAAGAAGAAAAGATCAACAATCCATGTTTAAAACTGTTGATGACCAATACAAAAAGGTTGGTGTTAAACCAGGTTCAGGAGCATCTAAAATTAAAAAAGATGCTGCTAAAAGAGTTTCTGCTATTCATGATAAATATGAAAAAGCTGTAAGCGATACAAAAAAATATAACAAAAAAGTTATAGGTGGTGCTAGTGCCGGAGTAGTTGGAGTAGTTGGTGCACATGGAGCGGCTAAACATAAATTTCCAAAATACAAAAAATTTATGGAACGAGATATAAAAATTAAAGATGGCAAAGTAAAATTAGTTCCAAAAAAGAAAAAATAATGAACAATTATCTTAAAGATAAAAGCGTACCTGGAGTTAAGCTTCAACTAGGAGCTAATTCTTATGGTTATCCAAGTGGTGGTATACCTTTAAAATCAGGTGGCTGGATTCAAGATGCTGTAAAAGGTATGAGAAAAGATAAACCTTGTACTGGTAAAAAATTTGGCAGTAAGACTTGTCCTAAAGGATCAAGAAGATATAACCTTGCAAAGACATTTAAAAAGATGGCTAGAAAGAGAGCTTCATAATGGCTGGAATAGGTGCAGCAATTAGGGGATTTGGAAGAGCTTATAAGACTTGGAAAAGAAATAAAGAATCTGCAAAAATATTTAAAGATGCTAAAAAAGGAAAACTTCCTAAAAAAGGAAAGTATCCAGCTATTGATAAAGCTTTAAAAAATATTAAAAAAAGCGGCAATATTTTTGGGGAATAATGTTTAAAAAATTGTGGAATTTCCTATTTGGGAAAAAAGAGAAACCAATCGTTTTAAAAGAGACGGTTGCACCAGCAGTTCAGCATTGCGGAACACATAAGCGATTTATTAAAGGATGTAAAGATTGTTTAAGAGCTGTTGGCATTAAAATTTAATGAATTTAGAGACAGTAATAAAAAAACTAATAAGATTTATACATACTAGAACTGATCAATTATCTATGACAGTTACGTCTGGTGGTATTGACAGTATGGAAAAATATCAGTATATTATAGGACAAATTAATGCACTGGAATCAGTGCGCCAGGAACTTTCAAGCCTGCTTAACTCTAAGGAGAAAAATGAAGGAACAGTCATCGATATCACAACCAAAAATACATCTACCAAATAAAGAATTAGTAGGTCTTCCAAAAAAAGAACCTAAAAAAGAAAAAGATTTAGCCAACGAAGAGAAAACAAAATTACCCCAACCTACGGGTTGGAGAATGTTGGTTTTACCTTTCAAGATGAAAGATAAAACTAAAGGGGGAATAGTAATGACCGAAGATACATTGGAGCGACAACAAGTTGCTTCTCAATGTGGTTTAGTGTTAGCTATGGGTCCAGATTGTTATAGGGATAGTGAGAGATATCCCGATGGTCCATGGTGCAAGGTCAAAGACTGGGTAATGTTCGCGCGTTATGCGGGATCAAGAATACAAATTGAAGGTGGGGAAGTTCGTCTTCTTAATGATGACGAAATTTTAGCAACAATCGAGAATCCAGAGGATATCTTGCATCAATACTAACATAGGAGGAAACTATGCCGGAAAATAATCCGATTAAACATGATGATCCAAAAGTAGATGTTGACACTTCAGGTCCTGAAGTAGAAGTATCTTTACCAGAGGAAAAAACCGAAGAAGTTGAAAAATCAACTGAAGCGTCGAAACAAGAAACAACTGAAACGAAACAAGAAGAAATAATAGAAGTAAAACAAGAACCAGAAAAAAAACAAGATGAAACTTTAGAGGACTATAGCAAAGGTGTTCAAGCTCGTATTTCTAAATTAACTAGAAAAATGAGAGAAGCAGAAAGACGGGAAGCTGCTGCAGTTGATTATGCCAGAGGTGTAGAAGAATCTAGAAGAAGATTAGAAGCCAGATTTGAAAAAACTGATTCTGATTATATTAAAAAATTTGAGACAAGTATTAATACTGGTTTAGAAGCTGCACAAAAAGAATTAGCTGCAGCAATTGAATCAGGTAATGCAGAAGCTCAAGTTGAAGCAAACAAAAGAATTGCAACACTCGCATTTGAGAATGCAAAACTTACGAATGCAAAAGAAGGTAGAGAAACAAAACAGGCCGAGAAACCTGTACAACTCTCTGACGGTGGTAGATTACCACAAGAGACTCCTCAACAATTACCAACACCGGATCCTAAAGCTGAAGATTGGGCTTCTAGAAATCCTTGGTTTGGTCAAAATAGAGCTATGACATTTACAGCGTTTGAAATACATAAGGACCTTGTAAATGAAGGCTTTGACCCACAATCAGATGATTATTATTCTGAAGTTGACAAAAGAATAAGAGTTGACTTTAGCAATAAATTTGATAAAGATGGACAAAAGCACACGACCACGCCCGTTCAGACGGTCGCTTCAGCTAATAGAAGCGTAAAACCTGGTCGCAAAACTGTGAAACTCACTTCTTCACAGGTAGCAATAGCTAAAAAATTAGGAGTGCCACTTGAAGAGTACGCAAAACAACTTAAACACACGAAGGAGGCGTAATGGAAAAAAACAATAAAACTTCTCGTGCGAACCAAACACGGTCAAAGTCTGAAAGACCAAAAGTGTGGGTTCCACCATCATCTCTAGATGCACCCCCTGCACCTGATGGATTCAGGTATAGATGGATTAGAGCAGAGAGTGTCGGTTTTCAGGACACTAAAAACATAACTGGACGTATTAGAGAAGGTTATGAATTAGTAAGAGCTGAAGACATTGAAAACTCATCTGACTATCCAATTGTCGAAGATGGCAAATACAAGGGAGTGATTGGGGTTGGCGGCCTTTTGCTTGCAAAGGTACCTAACGAAATCGCGAAGCAACGTCAGGCCTACATGGCTAGAAAACATGAAGACCGAAACGAAGCCATTCAACACGATTTAATGAAGGAGCAAGATAAGAGAATGCCTATCGATGTCGAAAGGCAATCTCGTGTAAGCTTCGGTGGTACAAAGAAGAGTTAATTTTTTAACTATTCTCGGGATAACAACCAATTCCCTACTATCGATTTAAATTAACAACTATGGAAATAGGAGAAAACTATGGCAAATAGAAACACACAAGGTTTCGGTTTCTTACCTGCAGATTCGTTAACTGGTCAAGCGATCAAGAATCAGCACAAGTATTTAATCGATGCCGCCCATGGAACGTCTATCTACCAAGGTGGTTTCGTTATTTCTGAAGCAGGTGCAACTGGATATATTGATTCAGCCGGAACAGCTACAACAAGTGAATTATTAGGTGTATTAAATGGTATTTTTTACAATGCTACGACTACACTTAAACCCACTTGGGCGAATGGCTACATTCAACCAATTACACCAGCAAATTCAGAAGACATAACTGCCTTTGTAATGGACAATCCTTTCCAGAGACTTGTTGCAGCAGCGGCTACGTCGTGGACTCAAGCAGCGGTACTAGCTACTTTTGGTGTCACCTCCACTGGAGAAGACACTACTGGTAGATCAACTGGTTCAGTTACTATAACATCCACTTCAGCAGACGCTAACTGCGTGCGTTTATATGGTTCAGCAGACGATTCAGAAAATTCCGATAAAGGAAATAATTTCTCATCTGTTGTTGTCACTATGAACACAAACAGGTTAGTACCATAATAGGAGTATATAGACATGGCAATATCACGTTCGCAACTAGTTAAAGAACTAGAGCCAGGCCTTAATGCACTTTTTGGTCTGGAATATAAACGTTATGAAAATCAGCATGCTGAAATTTATAACGAGGAATCAAGTGACAGAGCTTTTGAAGAAGAAGTAATGTTATCTGGTTTCGCTAACGCACAAGTGAAAGGTGAAGGTGCTGGAGTCGCATTTGATTCTGCACAGGAAACTTTCACAGCTCGTTACACTATGGAGACTGTAGCTTTAGCATTTGCAATCACAGAAGAAGCTATCGAAGATAACCTCTACGATAGATTAGCTTCTAGATATACAAAAGCTTTAGCAAGATCTATGAGTAATGCTAAACAAGTAAAAGCTGTCGAGCCTTTAATAAATGGTCTACCCGGTGTAGATACATTTAAATCAGGTGACGGCGAATCTTTATTTGGTACTGCTCACCCAACGATAGCAGGGTCTTTTCAAAATACCTTGACTACGCAGGCGGATCTTAATGAAACTTCATTAGAACAAGCCCTAATAGATATCGCAGGGATGACTGATGAAAGAGGTCTTAGAGTTGCAGCAAGAGCGGTTAAAATGATCGTTCCTTCGGAAAATCAGTTCAATGCTGACAGATTGATGAAATCTCAAGGTAGAACTGGAACAGCTGACAATGATATCAATGCAATCGTATCTATGGGTATGGTTCCTCAAGGTTACAGAGTGAACAATTACCTAACAGATACTGATTCTTGGTATTTGATGACAGATGTACCTAATGGAATGAAGTACTTTAACAGAGCTCCATTAACAACTGCAATGGAAGGTGATTTCGACACTGGCAACGTTAGATACAAAGCTAGAGAAAGATACGTTTTTGGCGTATCCGACCCTAGAGGTATCTTCGGCGTTGAAGGTGCGTAATAACTAATTAATGAGGCCGCCTTAAAACGGCCTCATTTTAAATATACAGAGATAAATTCAATGATAAAATTCCTAGTAAAAATTAACGCATATAAATATCACGCTACATTTGAAGTGTTGGCGGAGGATAATGTTGAATCTATTGAAAATTCAATAGTTGACAAGCTAGGAGAAAATAGTATAAAGTGGGAATATCTTGGAGAAATGATGGATCCCAAGATGAATAGAATAACCTATGAGGAGGTTATAGATGGTACAAGACCTGTACAAACAAAAAAGGTCCTTGGAGTTGAGGTGGCAACTGGAGTATGAGCAACAAGGTAAATATACTCTTAACATGGTCAAAATTGATAAAGCTATCAGAGATACTATCAATGAGATCAAACTCGAAGAGACTAAAATTGCAGATAGAGAAAATGCAATTAACGATGCTGCCCCCGAAGTTTCTGTGGCAACTTAGATAAACGCCACATCGCTGAAATTACATATTTCTTACACACCCTCTTGCGCTCTACTTAAATCTACTATATAAATAAATCACTATACAAATTTAAAAAACTTAAATGTAGACGCGTATAGTCGACATCCCCTAGGGACTACATTTAAATATTCTAGGAGGAATATTATGGCAAATACAACTTTTTCGGGTCCAATATTAGCTGGAGGTATTAAATATACTACGGGTACTACTATTGGAACGAATATCAAAAACACAGGATATGTGTTAATGTCCCAAACAGAAGCAGTTGATCAAACAGCTGTTGCTGGCACAACAAATATGATTATCCCTGCAAACAGCCAATTGGTGTCTGCACAATTATATGTAAGTGTTGTATGGAATGGATCTGCATCGACAGCAGGCTTAGGTTATGTTGGTGATGCAACTGCATTTACTTCAGCTACGGGTGTAGCGGGTGGTACTTTAGGTATCATCGATATTACAGCTGGAGCTAATAAAGCAAGAGTTGATGCATGGGCAGATATTGGGTCTACGGATAGAAGATTACTTTTAACTAATGGAAATACCGGAACAGGTGTTGGTTGGTTAACGGTTACTTATATTCAAAACGTTAACGTCGGTTAATAAATAATTAAAGATGCTCCTACGGGAGCATCTTTTTAAGGAGATAATAAATGCCAAATGTAACAAATATAAAAAGTATATATTTTGCAGCAGCGAGTGCTACGGATAGAGATGGTATTTGTGCAGCTCAAACTACTAGTGGTTCAGCTTCTTTAACTTTAAATGGAGCTGGTGTTTCTAGTGGAACAGCAAGTTTTGGAGCTGGTAATATTGCACAAATAACAATTTATACAGCAAGTGCTAATACCGGAGTTAATTTTACTGTAACGGGTACTGGAACTGATTTAGCTTCTCAAACTGAAGTTATTGCAGGACCAGGAGCAGGTGTAACTATCACTCTAACTAATAAATTTACAACTGTAACGGCGGTATCTGTAGATGCAGCAATTACCGGTAATGCTGAAGTGGGTTGGACAAAACAAGATCCACAAGTTGGTTGTGTTTTTGCTGGAAGAACTAGAATAAGAGGAATTCAGGGTTTAAGTGGAACTACTGCAGGAATTATTACTTTTAATAATACATCGATTACAGGAACTACTCTTTTAACAATTCCAACAACTACTACAGCTGAACTTATTGAACCATATATTCCTGATAATGGAATATTGTTTACTGGTGGAGCTTATTTTTCTGCACCTGATGCTGTAGCTAATGGAGTTACTGTATTTTACGACGGATAGGAGATTAAATGGCAATTTCAACAACAGCCACTTTTGAATCTACCTTTTCTATCGACGAAGTAATCGAAGATGCTTACGAAAGATGCGGCCAACAAAACGTTAGCGGTTATCAATTAAAAGCAGCTCGAAGATCTTTAAACATTCTATTTCAAGAATGGGGAAACAGGGGAATTCATTATTGGGAAATTGGAAATACTAATTTAGACCTTGTCGAAGGACAAGCTGAATATATTTTTTATCGCTCATCTGATGATGGTACAAGTGCTACTACTTCTCCGACTAATGGACTTTATGGTTTCTCTGATATAACTGAAGCTAGTTTTAGACAAAATTATTCAACACCAACTGCTTCTACAGATCAATCAGATTTACCGTTAACTAAAGTAGATCGTTCTACTTACGCAGCTTTTTCAAATAAGGCTGTTAAAGGAACTCCTTCACAATATTGGGTACAAAGATTTATAGATAAAACTACAATGACTATCTATCCAACCCCTGATTCAACAGCAGCCTCTAATTATATAAATTTATATTATGTTAGTAGAGTTAAAGATGCAGGAGCTTATACTAACGTTGGTGATGTGCCATATAGATTTGTACCAGCGATGGTTGCAGGTCTAGCTTTCTATCTTGCTCAAAAATGGGCACTAGATAGAGTACAACAATTAAAATTATTTTATGAAGATGAACTTTTAAGAGCTTTACAAGAAGATGGTTCACCTTCGAGCACTTATATTTCACCTAAAACTTATTATCCGGGGACATAATGGGAAAATTTGCTGGAGGTAAATATGCACAATTCATTTCAGACAGATCTGGTATGGCTTTTCCATATAAAGAAATGGTTAAGGAATGGACCGGTGCAAGAGTTCATGTTTCAGAATATGAACCTAAACAGCCTCAAGTAGATCCCAGACCACATGGTGCAGACCCACAAGCTTTACAAAATGCTAGACCTAGAAGTCCTTCCGTCCCTACTGCAAGTCCTTTAGATAATGTTCCGTTTTCTACAACTAATACAAGTACAACTTTAAGAGTTTATCAACAAGATAATGAAAGACAAACTGGAGATGCTGTTAGATTTACACAAGTTAAAGCAGCCGTGGGCGGTGTTCCAATCACAGCTTTAGAATTAGATACTACTTTAAATGGAGCTGTCACTGATAGTGCGACTACTATTACTTTAACCGATGCAACTTACTTTCCAACTTCAGGATATTTTGTAATTCAATCGATAAATTCGACTACTGGATTATATAATAGTGAAACTATTGAATACACAGGAAAAACAGGAAATGATTTAACAGGATGTACAAGAGGAACGTCTTCTCCAACAAGAGGAAATACACCATCACCCACGACTGCTGTAGCTCATTCTTCTGGTGACAAAGTTTATGGATCGTATATAATAACGCGCGTTACTGAATCGGTTCCTTATCCGGGGCAACCATCGACTATAACTGTAAGTAATTATTTTACTTTAAGTTTAGTTAATGCAGCAAGTTCGACAACAACAGGAGGCGGAGCATTTGTTTTTGGTGGACCACCAAATCAAACTAATCAGTATCCGAGATAATTATGGCACACCAAACTTATACATTAAGTGATCTAGAAACTGATATTAGAAATTTCACCGAAGTCAGTAGTACTGTTTTAAGCAGTGCTATTTTAAAACCACTTATTATAAATGCTGAAAATAAAATATATAGATCAGCAGATAATGATGATAATAGATTTTATGCAACCTCAAACTTAGTTATTGGTAATAGATATGTTACGATTCCAGATGATTTAAGAATTATTAGATATATTCAATTATTAGATACGACCGTTACACCAAATGTTCAGAGCTTTTTAGAGAGAAAAGATACCTCTTATATGGCGACCTATTATGATAGACCTTCGGTACAATCAGGAATTCCTAAATATTATGCTAATTGGGATTCTGAGTATTGGGTTGTAGCCCCTACACCAAATGCTGCTTATGAAATCACGATGGCATATATTAAACAGCCCTTTAGTATTACAGATTCTACTAATCCTACTACGGCTCCGGCATCGACAAATGGGACTTATTTATCAAATAAATATCAAGATTTACTTTTGTATGGATGTTTGATAAATACATATGGGTACTTGAAAGGACCTGCAGATATGGTACAATACTATCAGCAGCAATTTAATGATGCATTACAAACGTATGCGATCGAACAACAAGGTCGAAGACGTAGGGACGAATTCCAAGATGGAGTTATTCGTACACCTCTTAAATCACCGAGTCCATCAGATTATTAAGGAGATAAATAAATATGGCAAATGTAATACCTTTTTCTTTTAGAGGTGCTTTATTTTCAGCACAGCATGATTTTGCAACGTCTGGAAATACTTTTAAATTAGCTTTATATACAGCTGGCTCTGGTTCACCTTACTCTACTGCTTCAACAGTTTACACTTCAGGAACTTCGAATCAAGTAGGTACGTCTGGAACTGGATATTCTACTGGAGGAAATACTTTAACTTCTCAAGCAGTAGCTTCTGGTACAGCAGTAGCTTCAGTTGATTTTGCAGATACAGAATGGACATCAGCTACTTTTACTGCAGCTTACGGAGTAATTTATAATAGTACTTCTGTGGATGGTGCAGCTGATAGATTGGTTGTTGTGTTAGATTTCGGAGGAGATAAAACTTGTACTAATGGTACATTTAAAATTACTTTTCCAAATCCAGCAACACCGGGCGATGCTATTTTAAGCATGGCATAATAGGAGATAAAACATGGCTTTAGTTTTAAACGACAGGGTTAGAGAAACCAGTACTACTTCAGGAACTGGAACTTTAAACTTAGCAGGCGCAGTAACAGGTTGGGAAACTTTTGTTGCAGGAATTGCAACGGGTAACACAACTTATTATGCAATTCATGAAGAAGGAACTGCTAATTGGGAAGTAGGAACAGGAACAGTAACCGATGCAACACCGGATACTCTTTCAAGAACTGCTATTACAAGTTCTAATTCAGATAATTTAGTTAATTTTGCTGGCGGTACGTTAAACGTATTCTGTACTTTACCTGCATCTAAAACTATGGACATGACCCTGACGACTTCAGGAGATATCTTATACGCATCAGCGAATAATACTCCAGCTCGTCTGGCAAAAGGTACAGCACTTCAAGTATTACAAATGAACTCAGGAGAAACAGCTCCAGAATGGGCGACAGCAAGTGGAGTAAGTTCAGGCTTCGTCATTGCAATGTCGATCGCCTTATAGTATAAAAAATTATGGCACAGAATTTTAAAAATTACATCACAAGACTAACAGGAGCAACACCAGTAGACGCTTTAGGTGGCGCTACTAATAGTATTGACTGTTTAATTAGTGTGAGAATGGCAAATGTTTTAACAACAACAATCACAGTAGAAGCCTATATCGAAAGAGGTAGTGCTAATTACTACTTAATTAAAAATGCGCCGATAGTAAGTGGCGGATCTTTAGAATTAATTGACGGAGGAAGTAAAATTGTACTTGCATCTGGCGATCAACTTTATGTAAAAAGTGATACGGCTTCATCTTTAGACACGGTAGTAGGCGCAGTAGATGATATAAGTACATAGGAGAACTCATGGCGTATTTAGGAAATAGACCAAAAAACAATTTATTAACCATGAACTCTTCGCAGTACAGTGGTAATAATATACTTACAAATTTTACACTTACACAAGCCGTAGCAAACGAAAACGAAATTGAAGTCTATGTTGGAAACGTCCGTCAGGATCCTCATTCAGCATATTCAGTAACAGGTGGAACAACTTTAGCTTTTACAGCGGCACCCCCAACAGGTAGTAGTAATATTTATGTAGTTTACATTGGTAAAGCTACAGGAACTACAACTCCTGGAGAAAATTCAATCGAATTCGGAATGATAAAATCAATCAACGGTGGCTATGAAAATTTAGCAACTGTCTCCACAGCAATTACTGTTGCAGCAACAGATAATATGATGCTTTGTGGTCCAGTTAGTTTCACATCCACAGTAACAGTGAATGGAACTTTAACGATAGTATAATGGCAACTTTATTTGTAGATAAACTAGACCCGCAATCAGGAACAACTTTAAGTTTAGGAAGTTCTGGAGATACTTTACAAGCTACTTCTGGAACTATTAATAATCTTGGAATTTCAGTAGTCGACCAATGGAGATTGACAACTGATTTAACTAATACTGCTACTCCAATTTCTTCTAATTTAGAAAGAGTTGATACAGATAGTCCAGGTTTTATTGGTAGTGCAATGACAGAATCTTCTGGAATATTTACATTTCCTAGTACTGGTATTTACTTACTCACTTTTGGTATGAGTCAACAAATTATTGGAACAGCGGATTATGCTAGTGGCAGCATACAAACAACAACAAATGACTCATCATATAGTGATGCCGCACTTTTTTATGTAAGTGCCGCTACCACAGCAACAGCATTTAACTCAGGTTTTATAGCTTTTGTATTTGATGTAACTGACACTACCACACACAAAGCAAGATTTAGTGTAACACAAGCAGATAGTGCAAACAAAATAAAAGGAAACTCAAATTATAGTGCAACTTCCATGACGTTTACAAGATTAGGAGACACGTAGAATGAATAAAGATTATTTTCAAGACGCATTACATACTTTTAATACTGACAAGCCTAATTGGTATGGTTGGAAAACTCATAAAGATAATGG
>Ga0208180_1001815_pt1 | contig 11326 bp, 7 predicted proteins | sample MalvireepMed_s16_FD_184241 | JGI IMG/M metagenome (GOLD analysis project Ga0208180, IMG submission 184241) | Marine viral communities from the Global Malaspina Expedition - Malaspina viral metaG DeepMed_s16 (SPAdes) (version 2) | ecosystem: Environmental > Aquatic > Marine > Oceanic | place...
CGGCTCTGTCTACCGACAACCTGGCCAAGGGCTACTTCGGTGACGAAGGCATGCTGGCCTACGTTGCTGGTGTACAGCGTCAGGAAATCCGTCAGGGCATCGCTACTGTGAAGCACCAGGACATGGCTGGTTCTAACATCGGCGACGACCACAAAGAGTTCTTCGCTGGCGAAGCGGCTCTGAAGGCCGGTGGTAAAGACAACACCATGAACCAGTTCGGTTAATCGATCTGATCATGATGTTCCGGTGAGAGCATTGGCGCTCACCGACCACTGAAAACCCCGCAAGGCTTCTGGCTTTGCGGGGTTTTTGTTTAATGGTGGATGGTTGTGCTCGTGTCGTCGGGCGGGTAACTATGGAATGATGCAGGTATTCGTTTCTTTCTACCCGGTTTGCTTGCTGAAAAAGGATGATGACCAGCCGTGCTACATGATCAATGGATTGTTTTTGGCGTTCTGACTGTCACTCTGGGTCTGTTTGTCTGGAATCGCCTGCGCTTTGACATAGTTGCCATGCTGGCGTTGCTGGCCGTGGCCGTCGCCGGGCTGGTGCCCATCGATCAGCTTTTTTCCGGCTTTGGTCACCCGGCTGTTATCACCGTGGCGGCTGTGCTGGTGATCAGTCAGGGTCTGGTCAATGGTGGCGTGGTGGACGCGGTGGCGCGCCTGCTGGGGAAGGTCGGGCACAATGCCGTGCTGCAGGTGATTACCCTGACGGCGGTGGTTGCCCTGTGTTCGGCCTTTATTAATAACGTGGGTGCGTTGGCTCTATTGATGCCAGTAGCCATCTGGATGTCCCGAAAGTCCGGCCGTTCTCCCTCCTTGCTGCTGATGCCCCTGGCTTTCGGCTCCTTGCTGGGGGGCACGATAACACTGATTGGTACGCCTCCGAACATCATCATTGCCAGCTACCGGGAGGCGGGCTCGTTCGGTCTGGTGGATTTTGCCCCGGTGGGGCTGGCGATTACCGTAGCCGGGATTCTTTTTATTGGCCTGGTTGGCTGGCGGCTGACGCCCAAGCGCGATGACCCGGCGAGTGGCGACAAGCTATTCAGCGTCGGCGACTATGTCACCGAGCTCCGGGTTCCCGAAGGCTCAGATTATGCCGGCAGCACACTGCATAACCTCCTGACCTCCGGTGAAGACGACAAGAGTGTGGTGGTGTTGGCGCTGATTCGCGGTGAATCTACGTCGCCGGCTCCGTCTACCTTCAAGGTGTTGCGGGAAGGCGATGTCTTGCTGGTTGAGGCGGATACTGAAAGCCTGCAGGAGTTTGTGGACAACACCAAGCTGGTGCTGGCCAATGTGGTTGACGAGGACGAATCAGAAAATGACGGTGATGAGCCGGTTCGCAAAGGCCGTTCCCGCGAGGACAAGGAAGACGATATCGCCACGGGTGATGTCCGGCTGACTGAAGCTGTTATCACGCCGTCATCCCGATTGATCGGCCGAACGACCAATCGCCTTAACTTGCGGGAACGTTACGGTTTGAACGTAGTGGCTGTCGCCCGGCAGGGGCATCGCCTCAAACAGCGCCTGGCGGATATCCGATTTCGGTCCGGTGACATTCTGTTGATCCAGGGCTACGAGAATACCCTGACGCCCATCGGGCATCAGTCCAATGCTCTGGTTATGGAGCCGGGGGGCTATCGGTTCGGGGACTATTGGCGGCTTGGTCTGCCACTGTCGATTGTAGTGACGGTCGTGGCGGTTCCGGCCATTATGTGGATGTGGGCCTGAAAATGATCCTTTTGTTGCCGGATCAGTTGTCCGCCAGCAAACCGAAAAACGCCGTTTCCACCAGGGTTGGGGCCATCTCTGCCAGCGGCCACCGCTCCGGCGCCGCAAGCCAGTCGATGAACAGGCCCAGCATTTGCGTGTGGAGCAGGTAGGCGGCGTACTCGGGTGTCAGATGGGGGCGCAGGCGCGCCCGGTTTTCCGGTCGAGCCATGATGCTGGTGACATGGCTGGTGGCATCGAGAGAAAGCTCCCGGTGTTTGTTCAGAGCCTGATCCGACTCGTTGCGATGGAACAGTATGTAGTGCACCCGGAAGTAACGCTTGTCATCGACGAGTTTTCTAAGAGCCACGATGCACACTTCTTTCAGGTTCTCAAGACTGTGGCCGCCCCGGCTGGCATCGTCCATCATCTCGCCCAGTGGAGCCCTTACCCGCTCGAGCATGGCATCGAGAATGTCCTGCTTGTTGCGGAAGTGCCAGTAAATGGCGCCCCGGGTAACGCCGGCTTCCCGGGCGATTTCTTCCAGTGAGGCGCGGGCTACGCCCTTGTCCATGAACACCTGCTCGGCGCAGTCCATGATGGCTTCCCGGGTGGCTTCCGCTTCGGCTTTTGTTTTTCGTGCCATGGTTTTCGTGTGGTGGTCTGTGTGTTTGGCAAAGGAGTATAAACGAGAACAGTTTACATACATACACGAATGAATGTATGTTGTCGCGCTCTTAATTTTTCCGATCCGGTGTTCAGGAGAACGCACATGCCCTTCGAAAGCTCTCATCGACCGTTGGCCCGTAACGGGCTGATCCTTGCAGGTTTGTCTGCCCTGTTAGTGCTGGCGGGCTGCAGTAACGACGATCAGGCAGCACAGCAGGGTGGGGGCGGCATGCCACCGGCAGCCGTGGTGGTGGAAACCGCTGAACTGACAGACGCCAGTGTGCGCCAGGACTACGCTGGCCGTGCCCGTGGTGCCCGGGAAGTGGAAGTGCGCGCCCGGATCAGCGGTATTCTGGAGCAGCGCCTGTACGACGAAGGGCAGATGGTGAGTGAGGGCGATGCCCTGTTCCGGATTGATCGCAAGCCGGCCGAGGCGGCGCTTCAGCGTGCCCGAGCCCAGCGCCAGGTAGCGGAAGCCAACCTGCGCCAAGCCGAGCGGGAGTGGAACCGGATTTCCTCGCTTTACGAGCGCAATGCGGTTAGTGAGCGCGACCGTGACTCGGCGCAGTCTGCCCTGGAACTGGCCCAGGCCAATATGGCCGTGGCGAATGCCGGCATGACCCAGGCCGAGTTGGATGTGGGCTATACCGAGGTGACCGCACCGATCAGCGGGGTTACCAGCCTGGAAGATTTCCCGGAAGGCAGCTTGATTGATACCGGCACCCTGCTGACCACCATCGTGCAGCTGGACCCGATTCATGTGCGCTTCGCGCTGCCGGAAAACGACGCCACCATCCGCCGGGTTGCCCGTGAAGGCATGGCCAGTGCCGGCGAAGAGCAGAACGTGAACGCCCGCCTGGTGCTGGCGGACGGCAGTGAGTACCCGCTGGATGGCCGTATCGACTTCACCGCCTCGACCCTCGACCCGCGCACCGGTTCGGTGTCGGCCCGGGCCGTGTTCCCGAACCCGGAACAGATGGTTGTGCCTGGCCAGTTTGTCCGGGTAAGGGTGGAGTTGCAGTCGTTTGACGACATCATCACCGTGCCGGAAAAAGCGGTTGCCCAGGGCCCGCAAGGCCCGGTGGTGTATGTGGTGGACGACGAAGGCAAGGCCCGCGCAAAGGCGGTTGAGCTTGGCCCGGTTTCCCAGGGTCGGCAGATTCTGCTTGAAGGACTGGAAGCCGGTGACCGCTTTATTGTCAGTGGCCTGACCAACCTCCGCGACGGCGCACAGGTGAATGTGACCAATGCCGAAGGCGGGGAGGGTACTGACTGATGCTACGCACCTTCATAGACCGCCCGATTTTCGCGACGGTCGTCTCCATTATTATTACCCTGGGTGGCGCCCTGGCACTGCTTGGCCTGCCGGTGGAACAGTACCCCAACGTGGTGCCACCCCAGGTGGTGGTCGACGGCCGCTTCCCCGGCGCCAGTGCCGATGTTATCGCCGATTCCGTGGTGGCCCCACTGGAGCAGGAGATCAACGGCGTAGACGACATGATCTACCTGGAATCCAGCGCCACCGACTCCGGCAGCTTCCGGGTAACCGTGTCGTTTGAAATCGGTACCGATCCGGACCAGGCCACCATCAACGTCAACAACCGGGTGCAGCAGGCGCTGGCGCGACTGCCGCAGTCGGTGCGGGACCAGGGCCTGAAGGTGGAAGCCCGTTCCACCTCCATCCTGCAGGTGATCACCCTGTCGTCTCCGGACAACTCCATGGATGTGGTGGAAATCTCCAACTATGCCCTGCTCAACGTGCTGGACGAGCTGGTGCGCCTGCCGGGTATTGGTGATGCCTCATTGTTCGGTGCCCAGGACTATTCCATGCGGATCTGGCTACGGCCCGACAAGCTGGCCCAGTACGAACTGACCCCCGGTGATGTGGCCAACTCCCTGCGCGGCCAGAACGCCCAGTTTGCCGCCGGTCGTATCGGTGCCGAACCGGCCCCGGAAGGCCAGGCCTTCACCTTCAGTGTGTCTGCGCCCGGCCGGCTGGCCAGCCCGGAAGAATTCGGCGAAGTGATCCTGCGCAGTGACGAGCAGGGTGCCTCCCTGCGCCTGAAGGATGTTGCCCGCATTGAGCTGGGAGCCCAGAACTACGACTTTGCTGCGGTCTACAACGGTGGCGCTACCGTACCCATGGGGGTTTACCTGCAGCCCGGTGCCAACGCCCTGGATGCCGCCGAGGCGGTCGACGAAGCGATGAAGGAAATCGCTGACCGTTTCCCGGCGGGGCTGGAATACAACGTTCCCTACGACACCACCCGCTTTATCGACATTTCCATCCAGGAAGTGATCAATACCTTCATTGTGGCGGTGTTGCTGGTGGTACTGGTCACCTTCCTGTTCCTGCAGCATATCAACGCGACCCTGATCCCGCTGATTGCCATTCCGGTCTCCCTGATCGGCACCTTTGCGGGCATGCAGGCGCTGGGCTTCTCGGTCAACCTGCTGACCCTGTTCGGGTTGATACTGGCCATCGGGGTGGTGGTGGATAACGCCATCATCATCATGGAAAACGCCGAGCGCCTGATGAAGGAAGAGGGCATGTCGGCCTACAACGCCGCCGTGGCTACCATCGGCCAGGTTTCCGGGGCGGTAGTGTCGTCAACCCTGGTGCTGGTGGCGGTATTCGCGCCGGTGGCCTTCCTGGGTGGCCTGAGTGGCGAGCTGTACCGGCAGTTTGCGATAACGATTGCGGTGTCGGTGGTGATCTCGGGTATCGTGGCGCTGACCCTGACTCCGGCCATGTGTGCCCTGTTGCTGGGCCATGAGGGCAAGCAGCTGACGGTGTTCCGCTGGTTTGATGCCGGCTTCGACAAGCTAACCGCTGGCTTCTCTGCCGTGGTGGACTGGCTGCTGCGGCACGCGGTTGTCGGCGTGCTGCTGTTTGCCGCCATGCTGGGCGGTACGGTCTTCCTGATGAAGGCGATGCCCTCCGGGCTGGTGCCTCAGGAAGACCAGGGCTTTGTGCTGACTGCCTATTCACTGCCGCCCACCTCCTCCCTGAGCCGGACCGAGCAGACCCGGAACGAGCTGGTGCAGAAGATGATAGCCATGCCGGAAGTGAAAGACGTGGTCGCCTTCGCCGGTTTTGACATCATCTCCAGCGCCCTGCGCACCAACAGCGGTGTGGCGTTTGTGACCCTGGAAGACTGGGCGGAACGGGAAGGCGAAGGCCAAGCGGCGGCGGACATTGCCAAGAAGGTGATGGGTATTGGCTTCGGCATGCCGGAAGCCTTCGTGATTGCCTTTACCCCGCCACCCATTCAGGGCTTGTCTACCACCGGTGGTGTGGAAGGTTACATCCAGGCCCGCGGCGGCCGTACCCCGGCTGAAATCAAGGCCATGGCCGACGGCTTCACCCAGGCCGCCAATGCCCGGCCGGAGCTGACCAACGTGCGGGTCACCCTGGACACGGGTATTCCGAAGTACCGAGCCAACGTCGACCGGGAAAAAGCCCAGGCCGCCGGCGTGCCCATCGACCAGATCTTCACTACCATGCAGAGCACCTTCGGTGGTCTGTACGTGAACGACTTCACCCTGCAGGGCCGTAACTGGCAGGTGAACCTGCAGTCCGAAGGCGAGTTCCGGAGCCACCCGGATGACCTGCGCAAGGTGTTCGTGCGTTCCAACTATGGCGAGATGATTCCGCTGAGTTCGCTGGTGGAGCTGGAACGCACCAGTGGCCCGGATATCCTCAACCGGTTTAACGTGTACCCGGCGGCCAAGTTGTTGGCAGACCCGACCCCGGGCCACACCACCGGTGAAGCCCTGACGGCATTGCAGGAAGTGGCGGCGGAGCAATTTGACCGCAACACCCTGCTGGGCTGGACCGGCGAAGCCTATCAGCTGCAGGACTCCGCCGATTCCGGCACCCTGGCCTTCGGCATGGGCCTGTTGCTGGTATTCCTGATCCTGGCGGCCCAGTACGAGCGCTGGGGCCTGCCGGTGGCGGTGGCCACCGCTGTTCCCTTTGGTGTGTTCGGGGCAGCCCTGGCGTCGTTGTGGCGCGGTTTCCCGAACGACATCTACTTCCAGGTGGGCCTGCTGGTGCTAATTGGCCTGGCGGCCAAGAACGCGATCCTGATCGTGGAGTTCGCGGCCCAGAACCGCAAAGCCGGCATGAGTTCGTTTGAGGCAGCCAGCGCGGCAGCCCGTCAGCGTTTCCGGGCGATCATGATGACGGCGCTGACGTTCATCGTGGGCTCCCTGCCGCTGGCGTTCAGCTCCGGTGCGGGTGCGGTTTCCCGCCAGGAAATCGGCACCGTGGTGGTCGGCGGTATGCTGGCGGCCAGTACCCTGGCGCTGTTCTTCGTGCCCTTGTTCTACAAGCTTATCGAAGATCTGGCCGACTGGCGCAAAAACCGCAGGAAGACGGCATAGGTTGACCTGATTCCGGTTTACCTATCGTATTCATAGCTATCAAACCGCCGCGGGTATCTGCCCCCGGCGGTTTTTTCTTTGTTATTCTTTGAGGCAGGCAGGATATACGATGAGCAGGTGGGGAAGGCCTTTCCAAAACCTTGCGGAGCCATGGATGGCGGAGCAGAGCGTACATGGATGTATTCACAGCGTGTTTTGGAAAGGCCTTCCCCACATGCTCCTGCCACCGAGCCAGACGGCAAAAGTATCAAGACTCCGGAGTTGCGATGTATGGTTTCTGAAGATGGGAGAACAAAGGTTCTAGAGGATCTGGAACTGGCTCGGACTCGCACCGAACAGTTGATCTGCACATTGTCAGAGGCGCAACTGGATGTGCCTTACCACCCGGGTGTGAACCCGCCGCTCTGGGAAATGGGCCACTCAGCGTTCTTCTACGAGGTCTTTGTTTTCAACCTGCTGGATGGCACGCCCAGCTATGATCCTTCCATGGATGACCTGTGGGACTCTTTCCATGTCGATCACAAAGATCGTTGGAGTCGGGATCTGTTTCCGGGCCGGGAAGACACTCTCAAGTATTTCAACACCATCTACGACCGGGTTGCCGAACGCATCAAGGGTCGGGAGCTGACCGATAAAGAGCTGTATCTCTACCGATACGCTATTTACCACCAGAACATGCATATCGAGTCGCTGATCTGGTGTCGGCAGACGGAGGGTTATCCGGCGCCGGTGGATTGCAAGGGCGACCGGCCGGCTCCGGGCGAGCCGGTGAGCGGTGATGCGCAGATTCCGGCCGGGCGTTGGGTGATCGGGATGCCGGGTGAGTCTGAACAGTATGCGACCGAGGACTTTGCGTTTGATACCGAAAAACCACGTTTTGAGGTGGAGCTGCCGGCGTTTGCGATCAGTCGTACCCTGGTGAGTAACCGGGAGTTTCAGGCGTTTGTTGAGGACGATGGCTATAAGCGCCCTGAGCTTTGGTCGTTCGGGGGCCGGAAGTGGCTGGAGACTGAAGTGGATGTGGCGCTGGTGCACGGGGTTGCGGAGCCCCGGATGGCGGTGCCACGGCATCCGCTGTATTGGCGCTGGCATGAGGGGCACTGGCAGGAGCGGGTGTTTGACCAGTGGCTGCCGCTGGAGCCGGATGCGCCGGTCACTCATGTGACGTATTGGGAGGCGGAGGCGTTCTGCAAGTGGGCCGGCCGACGCTTACCGACCGAGAATGAATGGGAAGTCGCGGCACTGGGCAACAAACCCGGCGAATCCTTCCGCCGGTATCCCTGGGGCAACGAGGCTCCGGATGCTTCACGGGCCGATATGGATGCCCGCACCATGGCCCGCAACCCGGTGTCCGACTACCCCGCCGGAGACAGCCCGTTTGGCTGCCGGCAGATGATCGGCACCGTGTGGGAATGGACCAGCAACGAGTTTCTGCCCTACGACGGCTTCAAGGTGGACATGTACCCGTTCATGTCCACCCTGCAGTTCGCGACCCACAAGGTGACCAAAGGGGGCGGCTGCGCCACCTCATCCATCCTTATCCGTGGCACCTACCGGCAGGCCTACCTGCCGGCCCGCAATGATGTTTATACCGGGTTCCGCACCTGCGCGGTCTGAAGCCCTGATTTGTCCATGAGGTGGCTGGCGAGGGCTACGCCGGTCTCGCTCATGGTGAGGTAGGCATCGTCCGCCCCGGCTTCGCGTATCTTCTCTGCCTCGTCCGCGTACATCGTGTGGGCAACAATGTAACCGGTGAACCCGAGCTTACGCAGCATGCGGGCGGCAATCAGTTTGCCCTCGATGTCACTCATGGCCAGCACCACCGACTCCAGCGAGGGCATGTGCAGGCCTTCCCAGAAGGTGGTGTCCTCCGCATCGGCAAACACCACGTTGCGGCCTTCCTCCTGATGTTTCTCCGATTTGGCGGGGTCTGAATCCAGGCCCATGATGCGGTCCTCCCGGGTTTTCAGCCAGTCATAGGCGGCGGTGCCGGTGCGCCCCATACCCATCACCAGAATCCGGGTGTCGCCCAGGGAGATGGGTTGTTCATCCGGATGGCGTTTGCGGCTTTCGAACCGGGCAAGGTAGTGGCCGATCCGCTCGAACAACCCGTGGGCAAAACGGTTGAGCGGAGCGGATATGACGAACGACAGCGATACGGTAATGGCCAGTGGTACCAGCCATTCCGGCAGTGCCACACTGGCCACGATCAGGCCGAACTCACTGTAGTTGGTCAGCGACAGGGAGGTCAGGAAACTGCTGCGGGCGCGCAGGCGGAAGCCCAGCAGCAGGAAATAGAACAGTATGCCCTTGAGCGGCAGCAACAGGGCAGCTACTACGGCAAAGATCAGGGCCTGCTGGTCCGGCAGGCCACCAATGCCGATCTGCAGGAAGAAACCCACCAGGAAGATTTCCTTCACGCTCCACAGGGACTTGGCCAGCTCCTGGGAACGGGGATGGTTGGCCAGCATGGCACCGAACACCAGCGCCCCCAGTTCCGAACTCAGGCCTACCGCCTCGAAGCCCAGGCCGCCAACCACCAGTGCCAGCAACAAGCCCAGCAACACCAGCAGCTCATCATGGCCGCTGGCATCCATCAGCCGGTAAAGCAGGGGCCGCAGCAGGGGGAGGCCAAAGACAATCAGCGCCCACTCGGAAGGGGTTTTGCCGGCAGCCAGGCTCATCACCACCAGGGCGATCAGGTCCTGCATGATCAATATGCCGATGGCTACCCTGCCGTGGAAGGCCCGCAGTTCCCGCTTGCTTTCCAGTACCTTGGCCGCCAGCACGGTGCTGGAGAAGGACAGGGCAATCGCCAGCATCAGGGCGGTGGTCCAGTCCAGGTCGAACAGCAGGTACAGGCCGGGGGCAAACACTACGCAGGTGATGGCAAAGTGCAGCAGGCTGCCGCCGATCACTTCCGGGCTGATGATGGAGCGCAGCTTGAGTTTCAGGCCAACGGTAAACAGCAGCAGAAGAACGCCCAGGTGGGCGATGTGAGCCAGCACATCGGTGGGCTCTGCGGTAATTTCGGTGTTGGCGGCCAGGCCGCTGAGCACAAAGCCCGCGGCCAGGTAACCGACGAGTGGCGGCAGGCCGATGCCTTTAACAAGCAGGCCGGTAACAAAGGCGAAACTGATCCAGATGGCTTCAGGCATGGCGAATCTTCTGACAGATGATTACAACGCCCTGAAGCCTACCTGTTTTTTGCGTTCAGCTGTAGTAGCGGATGGTTTCAGGGCTGTGATTCCGCGAGGAACTCACGAAACAGCTCTGCGGATTGCTCCGGGGCCTCGACCATTGGTGCGTGCCCGATGTCATCCAGAATGGCCTTGCGGGCATCGGGGATGGCTTCAACGAAGACATCCGCATTGCGGTAGTCGATCACCCGGTCCAGCTTGCCCCAGACCACCAGAACCGGTGCCTGAATGTTGGTGATGGCATTGCGGAAGTCCGACTCGAAACCGGCATCGCGAATGGCGGCAAAAATGACCTCGTTGACCTCCCGGTTGGCGATGGCCCGCTCCTCCATCACGCCCAGAATGGGCCAGGGTATGAAGGGTTCTTTCTCCAGGGCAAAGTCCATCAGGCGCTTGAAGTCGCCGGGCTGTTTCGGGATGAGGGGGTTGTCGCCCTCCATGACCAGTTTCACCAGTTCGCTCTCGTATTCCAGGATGCCGGCGGGGCTGAACAGTACCACTGATTTCACCTTGTCCGGATGATTGGCGGCATAGAGGGCGGCAATTGCCCCGCCCATGGAGTTGCCCATGACGTGTGCCTCATCAACCGACAGCGCGTCGAGGATGCGTGCGACATAACCGGCCTGATCTTCCAGGCGGTAGCCGATGTCGAGGGGCTTGCTGCTGTCACCATGCCCCGGCAGATCGATCGCATAGACATTGAAGTCGTCGGTCAGGTGGCCGGCCAGACGGGTCCAGTTGTCCTTGTTGGCCCCGAAGCCATGGATCATGACGATGGTGTCGCCTGCGCTCACTTCCTGGTTCCTGAGATAGGCGATGTCAAGGTTGCCCACTGCCACGCTCGCCGCCTCCAGACCCGCCGATGATCGTTCAAAATCAATCGCGGTCTGGTAGATGTCCTGACGAGAGCAGGCACTGAACAGCAGGGAAGCGGCCAGTATGATCAGCAGGTATACCGGTGACGGGCGGCGCATCGAAGGGACTCCTTTGGGCGATGTGGTCGGAACTTTGTGTCCGCAGTCTACCTTACTCTCGGGCCGGAGAATGGGAATTGCTTCCCCTGCCCGGCATAAAAAAAGACCCGGCCAACGGGCCGGGTCTCATCAGTGGGCCATTCACAGCGGGTTCGCCCGGAAACCAGGCCAACCCGGTCATTCGTCAGAAATTAACGCTTAACCCCAGTGAAGCGGTACGCGGCAGGTTCGCCATGGCGCCATCGGGCCAACGTGAGACAATTTGCTGTTCATCGAACAGGTTGTCCACTTTCAGGAAGACATCGGCACTGGCGGTCAGTGCGTAGCGGCTGATGAAATCGACCAGGAACAGGGACTCGGTCTCGTCCAGTTTCGT
>Ga0208180_1001818_pt1 | contig 11316 bp, 13 predicted proteins | sample MalvireepMed_s16_FD_184241 | JGI IMG/M metagenome (GOLD analysis project Ga0208180, IMG submission 184241) | Marine viral communities from the Global Malaspina Expedition - Malaspina viral metaG DeepMed_s16 (SPAdes) (version 2) | ecosystem: Environmental > Aquatic > Marine > Oceanic | place...
GTGGTGACTTCTGTATCAATTGTGTCTGTCATCTTTATACTCCTGGTTCGATATGCTTAGCATATTCTTCTAGTGGCACATTTAGTCTTTTCGCTATTGCGACTTGACTTGGTGTCAGCTTTACTTTGCGTGCGTTCTTTTTACCTGTAGCCCCACGGCTTGAAGCAGCAACCTGTTGCACGGGCTTAGATTGCTCGTTGGAAAACTTTTGTGGAAAATATTCTTGCATACGACTATCTACTTGAACATAGTAATCATCGGAAGAAGGATCCACTCCCTGCTCTACCAATTCTTTATGAACTCCAAATGCTGCAAAAGTCATGGCTTGATCATCTCCAAACCATTTATTTTTGGAAGCCCACTCTTCAGCTTTTGGATCGGGTGCGGCGGGGGCTTGAGACTGACGAGGGGCTTGAGCAGGTTGTTGCTCCGCCCGTTGTTGTCGTAATTGCTGCTGAGCTGATAACCGTTTAAGGTTCTCAGACTCGGCTGCGGATCGAGAAAGATTCTCGGTTGCTGTAGCAATTGCATCGCCATCTCCTAATTCTTGAGCGTCTTTTAAATTAATTTTCGCTCGTTCAAGATCGGATTGTATCCTATTGTCGTACTCTTTGAAAAGGGAAGAATCGGAATTCTTTAATTTTTCTTTTAGTTGAGAATTATCCGTGTGTATACTTTGAGCATAATTTACAGCTTCATCTCGCTGTCTTTCTGCTTCTCGCATCTTATACGTTAGCTTATCTATCCGTTTTTGTACGGAATCACTAACCTTATCTAATTCGTCCTCTTCTTCTTTTACAGGGGTTGCTTCAACTACTTCAACTTCCTTTTCAGGTACATCTTTAATTGAATCATCCACATCTGCTTCGTGTATATCAACTTCGCCTTCGGGAAGTTCTAGTTCTATTTGTTCTGCTTCTTCTTGCATGGTGTCTCCATGATTAGTTATGATAAAATATCTTCGGGATCATCGATTACAGCTAAGATCTCATCGTCATTTAAAAGACGCATATCGCCGCCTTCTATTTTAAAACGAGCCCCTGCGTAACGCCCAAAGATTACCCAATCGCCCTTTTTACACCAAGCTCCATCAGGAAACTTACGAGAATCTCCATAAGCGTCAGGTCCAAGTGCAATCACATAACCAACTACTGTAGCAATACGTTCTCTATCTACAGTTTCTTTAGCTAAGTGTATGCCACTTTTAGTAACTCCTGGCATTGAAAAAGGTAAAATTAAAATACGATACCCCGTTGGACGAGGTAACTTATCTACGTGCGAGTCCAAATTCTCAGGAGTAAGCTTCGGTTCTTCAGCTTCGCTCCCAAAATTTGCTACTCGATCTGGAACAGTTTCAGTCATCGGCATCCTCCATATTGGATTGTAAGGTTTGAATTTCCTGTTCAGCTAAACTCAAACCTGCTATTTCACCCACTATCCTCTGGTATTGTTCAAAATCTTGAATACTACCTGAAGCTAGTGTCTGTGCGAGAGCTTCTTTCCTCTCTCGATATTTACGCAGCAAATGCTCCGTAGCAACGATATAGTCCATTAATTAATTACTTAATGTATCTATACCAAAGAAGTCCTTTAGTTTGACCGTAAGCAGCTTTGACTTTCGCTTTTTCGCCTACGATATCACCCTCTGAATTAGTAATCACCTCTCCCGCTTTAACAGTCTTAGCTTGAGCAAATCCCTTGCCCGACGGAGTCGGAACTTTAGGATCTGGTCTATTCGTCTGTTTAGACGGCGAAGGGTACTTATCATTGTCATAATAACTACTCATTTTTTTCTCCTTTTCTTTTGACGTTTTTTAGCAGCTTTGGCTGCAGCTTTCCCTTTCTTTGTATAGGGATAATGTTTTCCACCTACTTTTGGCATAATTTACTCCTTTTCTCTACTTTCCCGAACTGTTTTAACCAGTTCAGTATAGTTCTTTTCAGCGTCGCGTTGATTACGCATTTCTAATTCCTGTAAATCAATCGCGGCTTTCGTATCTTCTACTCTTTCTTTAGAATCCATTTTCTCACGTTCAATCTGTGCGTCTAAGTCCGCCTTCATTAACTCGGTTTCTTTATTACGCACGTCTTCCATCTCTTTCTGAGATAATTGTTCTTTTTCTAGTTGTAGTTGCTGTTCAAACATCTGTCTTTGTGGATCAGGTGTTTGCATCGCTGCAGCAAGGGCTTGTTCTTGTCCTGTCACCATTTGAGTGGCTTCCGCTGCGGCTACTGCAATTTGACTTTCCACTTCAGGTGGAATGGGCTGTCCAGGGGGTGGTAGTTGTATACCTTGCTGTGCCAAAATACCCTCAATCTGAATTCTATACTTCAACGCGTTATGTTGTTGCACATGAGCTTGAAGTGCCGCCATCGCAGGTTGATTTTCTGCAGTATTTGGATTTTGCAAAAATGCCACATGTGCCGCAATATGCGCATCATGGTTCTGTTGCGGAAACGCTTGTAAAGGGCTTTGAATTAAAGAATCCATATTTTCTTGTACAGGATCCGTGGGTACGGCTTCTGCCTCAGGCGGAAGTATCGCATCTATGTCTTTTATGTTTAACGCCAAATACATTTTACGAAACGCCTCGCGTAAGTCGTGTAATTCAGGAGCGGACTGTGCCATTTGCAATTGTGTTTGCGCTAACGTGATTCTTTGCGTCATACTGAAGATATTCGGGTCACTAACAGGAATTACATCAACACTATTGTCAAAATCCTGTTTAAACACACTTTGTTGGGCACCTTGCACTTGATACGGATATTCAGGGGGTAAAAACTCTCCAAATACCCGTTTAAGGATTTTAAACTCAACCCGTTGTGCAAAATGCAAACGTTTGTGAATCGCGGACATTACGCGTTGCCCTTTCTCCAATAACGCTACCGTTGTTCCAACTGGAGCTTCCGCATTCCCGTCGCCTGTCGGTTGTTCTACCGTGGCGGCAAATTGTTTGCCTGATTCCACTAACGAGCCTAATAAAGTCGTTAAAGTGCCACTGGGATCCTTGTACGGTAACGGCATAAACGCATCGGTGAGTCTACCTCCTGGTGCGTCCACGTCTCGCCACTCTCCTGGTTGAAGAGGGTCGTCATGGCGTTGAATGTTGAGTCCTCGAGACTTAAACCCTGCAGGTAAGTTCGAAAGCGTACCCGCATCTATCAATTGACGCAAAATTGCCGTTACCGACTTGGTTAATCCGCCCATCATGTGAATAAGCCCAAAACCGTAGAATCCCAATCCTGGTAAAAATTTGTAATGGGTGAAATACTCAATTTTTTTCCGCATTGGGTCATCGGGATTGTAGTTTGGACGGATCGCCAAAACATCATTCGTATCTTTACAGATGGTTACAATGTAAGGCAAGCCTAAACCTGTCTCTTCCCCATCTTCGTCGGTATCTTCAAATCCTTCTAGGTCTAAATTAACGTGAACTTCTAATAAGGTGTATTCTTCATCACTAATGGTGCGAGAAATCCCCTGAAGCTTGTCGATTTTATCATCGACGTCAGTATTTTCTACATTCGTAGAAGGCGGGTTCATTTCAATGTCTCGATAGAACCCAGAAAGCTGTAATTTGCGTAAATCGTTTTCCGCCATGTGAATTACGTGCGTAATTCGCGGAGCCGTTAATAAATCAACGGCGTAATACGGCACTACAAGGTCTTCTGCCTTAATAAAACGTGCCGTAGCCCGTCCTAAACTGGGATCGTAGTAAATTTTCTTAAATGCGGAGCCTGATAAGGGCAAATAAAACAATAATTGGTCCATTTCAGGGTCAAATTCCTCCATTTTGTAGGTAATTTGATAATTCATGAAATTTTTGACCCGATTTGCCTTTTCTAACTTCGAGTCGCTAGAAAGTCCCAACACTTCGGTGTCAACGGGACCGCCAAGGGGTAATAATTCTTTATAGGCTTGCGCCTGAAACTGGGTAACGGCTTCTGCGAGGATGGGGTGGTGTACACCCGACGCTCCCACGAAAGGTTCGGAGCGATCTTCAATATTGATGCCTAATAAATCTAGCCCTTTGCTAAATGTTTCGAACCAATCGTCCCGTGAATCTAAATCTTCTTGATATTGCGACGTGAGTTCGGAAGCAATGGTATTTAATTCCCGCTCGTCTAACGTATCTGCTAGGTTTTCTCCAAATTCAACACTCCCGCCTGCACTGGGATCGGAACCAATTACTGCGGAGCCGTCTGGCTGCATAAATACTTCCGTGTCTACCCCATTTTGTAGGGGTTCTTGCATAATTTCTAATTCAATATCTTGATCGCTGCCTGAAATTACGTTTAAGGGGGATTTTTCAATAGCCATATTTACAAACTTTACTCTTTATTTCATTAATAATAAACCCATTGACGCGGGGCATAACCTTCTTCGTCCTCATAGTCGGTACTTAACGCTAGGAACCCACCCTCTCGAAAGCGAGCTAGGGCGAGAGTTGTAGCGTCTACGAGGTCATCATTTTCACCGTTGGGAAAGTCCGAAACTTCTTCCATTAATTCCTCTCCAAAACGGTTTTCTGGCACCCAAATCCGCCCGTCTTGAAAAATAGGACTCACCGAATTTAAACGGGCAATTTTATCCTGCCCCTTGGAAGGCGAAAAGGTGTTCACAGGAATCCCCACGCGGCGTAATTCCTGCACCAATGGAATCCCTGAAGCCTTGGTTTCTATAATCACAATATCGGGTTCCCAATATTCGTACAAACGCAACGCTTCCGCTTTTAATTCAGGAAAATCAAAACGCTCTTTAATGCAATCAATCAAAATTAAATGCGCTTCACCGCCCGCGTACAAATCTTCCCCGATTTTGCCTTCGGGGTACCAAACACCCCAAGTGGTGATCGCGGTAAAATCCGCCCGCTCACTTTTCAAAAACGCTGTGTCGTAACTTTGAATGATATAGTCGCACTTTGGTGGCTTTTCTTCTTTCCAGATTTTAAACCACTCTTTCGGCACGATGGAGATCCCTTCACCCGTGGGTCGCTGCATGTATTGCGACGCCCATTTGGACGGGCTAACGGAAGCCTTAATACTTTGTAGTTCGCCTAACGACCAGAAGTTTTCCCAAAGGGACTTGCCCGACGGCAATATCGCAGGAAACTCGATCAAATGCCATTGATCCGCTTCCGCGTCTTGTGCCATCTTTTTAATCAAGCGTCCCGTTAAATCTTTTTTCGACCATCTCGTCATTACAATGACGATGGCTCCGCCTGGTTGCAACCTTTGTCGAGGACCCGCCATAAACCACTCATAGGCTTCGTCCATGGCTTTATCCGACATGGCGTCTTGCTCTGAATGCGGGTCGTCAATAATGAACAAATCCGCACCCCTACCTGCCAGTGCACCCCCAATACCTGCGGCGTAATACTCGCCGCCTTGGCTGGTTAACCATTTACCCGCACTACGGCTATCTGATTTTAAAGAAGTGTCGGGGAATAATTCTTGATAGTCATCGCGGTCAATTAAATCCCTAACCTTACGTCCAAAGTTGATGGCTAAGTCGGCGGTGTGCGTCGCTTCAATAATCTTCAGTTTAGGGTTCTTGCCTAATAGGTACGCGGGGAACAAATGTGACGCAAATTCGGACTTCGTATGTCTAGGCGGCATATTGATAATTAGACGTTTTAATTTGCCCTCGGCAATCAGATCAAACGCCGCTGCCATTTTCTGGTGGTGGTCTCCATTAATAAAATCGCTCCAAATGGATTTAACAAACTCCATGAAGGTACTGGTGGAGTGTTCCTGGAATTCGCGTTTACTGAGTTCTTCCAGCAATACCGTAAACTCTTTGGCTTCGGCTTTGCCTAAATGGGAAAGGTCAATGTTCTTAAGAGACTTAAGTTTGTCTGCCTTGGTTTGTTCTGCCATTACAGCTTCTTATATAATTCGTCTAGTTTAGCTTGTATTTCCTGTATGCGTTTCCTGGATTCTCTCATCATCTTTTCTCCCCCTTTTATATCGGGTTCGTAGCCCGAACGCATTCCTTCTTGATACTGATCATCTCCTCTACGCACTTTGGCCTGATGACCTTTTTTCCAACGGTTCAGTTTTTTTATTTCTACCCGAGCCTTACGGGCGGTTTCCTTTGCAGAAACTTGGGTTGCCCTTTGTCCTGTTTTAGTTAACGGGGGAATTAATAATCTTTTTATCATCTCCCTATCGGTTTCAGAAAGACGGGTGGTTCTGGAAGGGGCGGGTCGAGGTGGACCTGCTGGTGGTTGTCCAATATTCGTAGGACCGCGTGGACCGCGTTTGGTTACGACGGGATCTTTAAGCTTAGGTAACGGATTTCGACCTACCGCGTCTGTACCCACTCTGGAACCTGAACGCCCTATAGTTCCTTGCTCTATCGCCTTAAGTGTCTGGCTCACCATGTCGCCGCCCACGGCACCGTACGATTTATTAATGAGGGGTTTGCCTAATTTTCCTAAACCCAATGCCCTCATTCCTGGAAGGGGAATGCCTAATGTCAACAGACCCCCCATAATTTTCAAAGCGGTCCTGGCTTCGGGGGTATCGTAAAGTTCGCGCTCCGCTTCCTGTTGTCGGAGCTGTTGGTCAATCTGAAACTGTTGCTGTCCGCCTGCGCTTTCGGCTAACTCCGCGAATAATTCTTCAATCCTATTCGGCATAATCTAAAGTAAAGTAGTTAAACCCTTAAGAGGGATTCTTTGTGCGATCAATTCTCGCCTAGAATACCTAATCGTGTAAAGGCTTTTCCTTACGCCCAAACCGTATCCCCTCTCCAAGGACGTTTGCGCTTGAACAACATGCCCGTGTCGCGGAGAAATTCCCGCTCCATCGTGGAGTATTCTAACAGGTCTTGATACAAGTTTTCATCGTACTCCATGCCATTACTCTCTAACGCCTCGATCCAATAATGACGGGGCTTGCAATTTACGTGCAAGGACATCGGCACATCACTCGCGGTCATGACTAAATACTCCTTACAGTTTGCTACCAACGTAGTAATGTAATTTTCTTCATAACGCTCAGGAATGTGTTCCGCCACTTCGACACTCCAGACCACGTCAAACTTCTCATGAAAAATAACGGGTTGATCCGCTAGGTCAATAATCGCTAAATTCGGTTCCCCTAACAAAGCCGCGTCTACGTCTATTCCAAAGGCTCCCCACCCGCGGTCCATCGCCGCCGCAATTTGACCCCCTGGTCCACAGCCCACGTCCAATAAACTGCGGCAACCTAATACGTCCAACCATTCCAAGGCACCTGCGTCTACGTGGGTAACTTGACAGTGCCCGCCCGCGTATGCGGGTCTAGTCCAACTCATTTAAAATTATCGTCAAACATACGCACAACGTTGTTCATGGTCGTACGCCCGTGGCGGGTTTGACTGCTCGCATAGCCACGGAGCTTAGGCATAATTTCTCGTAGTTGATCCACCTGTTGTGGGGTTAATTTATGCGGGGACGCTCCGCCATCGGAAAAGCGGGCAATGTCCGTGTACACATTCCAAACTTTCGGGTTACGGGTTTTCAGGGTAATGTCCTTACCACCGCCCCGAATCTTCGTCATGCCTGGTTTACTAAAACCGCCGCCGTACGTTCTGCCTTTGTTTGCCATTTGCATAATGCCTGTGTCTAATAGCGGATCGGCTAATTTGCCCAACTTCAGGGCTTTCGCGGGGGGCACGGCTAAAGTCGCAATATCAAAGATATTTTCCCAAGTGGACTTTTCCGTGGAAGGCAACATGTCCAGAATTATTTTACCCATCAACGTTAGCTCTGGGTCGTACCCTTCTTCTTCCTCGATTTCTGCAACACGCTCGGGGGGACCGCCTTCGTTTAATCCTACAGGATCCGTGTTTTGCATATACTCTTCCAACTCAGCTTGCAACAACCCTAAGTTCTCTTGAAACCCTTCTGACTCTAACAAATGTCGCATGATTTTATCTTTATCACTTCCTATTTCATAAGGATTCATGGTTTGTTTATAGGCTTTACCGTGTAACGGTAAAAGTTTTTCCATAAGTGCGTGTTCAACAAGATTCGTTGTAGCTTTTTGATTAGGCAAGATACTTGCGAAAGACTCCTGTGACATACCAGGAATTTCCATACCTGCAAATAATTCATCCATTCTTTTTAACAAAGGAAAGCCTGATCTCTCAATCGCATGGTGTGTTTGTTCATGTAACCCTGTACTTGCTTCCCCTACCTCTCCTGACTGACCAATGTATTGAATTTCTTCTCCTGAGGGTTGACGATAAGGATAAAAAGCTACTCCGCGCGCTCTCCCCCTTTTCGATTTAACGGCAGGATAAGTTTGTAGTCCAGGACTAATATGTTTAGTAATCCACTCGGGCAACGTTTCAAGTTCATCCGTTTCAGGATCTAGTGACGCTTTAACCTGATACGGGTTTAAAGCTGAACGTTCTGCGTTCCATAATAATTTTTTATTTGCCGCATCAATAACTGCCTGTCTATCCTCTCCGTAAAATTTTTCTGCCCCTGGAACTTTATCTTCCTCCAATTGCCAATATTTTTGTTGATAGTCCGATAAAACAGGTAACGCTTCTTCAAGCTGTTCTTCCTCGGTCGGTCGGTACAGGGTTCCACCAATTGATTCCACGCCGCCTATGGATAAGGGAGGATCTACAAAGATTGAATTTAAAAGTTCTTCTTCGAGTTCGGACAAACGGTCAGGTGTTATCGCCATAAGTAAAGGTGTTATGTGTGTAACAGGTTTCACTAATATACACCGAAAAATATTTTTTGCAAAATTTTTTTAGGTAGGGAACCTAAACGAAAACTACATGCAAAAGCGAGGCAGGAACCAGGGGTGGGCGGTCGGGACCCCGCTAGCGGGCGATAAGGGGGGTATACCCCTTTACTATAGGTTATAGTATATCGGGCAGTAGAGAGCGTTTATGTAGCTTACAGGGGTATGTGCTAGGGTTAGGGTAAGTAGGTTAAGGGTTAGGGTATGGGTTAGGTTAAGGGTTAGGGTAGGTAGTAGGCACAAAAAAGGGTAGCCGATAGACTACCCTTAATTGAGTTAAGCTAGGGTTACTGTTCTACTCTAAAGAACTCTATAACGCCCGTCTTACTGTAAGGCTTAGCAACCTTATTACCACATAAACCAAGTGCTTGATAATGGTCAAAGACCTTAAACACTTCTTGCTTATAATCAATATTAGGCGCTCTTGAATCCTCGCCCACTCTCCACCCATAGCCTTGATCAATAGCCTTATCAGTTAAGCCTACGTCTGCTAGTTGTTGAAGGGTAGCCGTACCGCCTAACATAACTAAGAGTTGGTATATATGTCGGCATTGTTGAGGGACTCTTGTATACTCAGAGTCCGCGTCAGCGCCTATACTTATCTTTAGGTTAGGGTTAGAACCGCCCGATATTCTAAGACCTGAACCTGCATGAGCAAATTTAGGCTTAGCTGTTGCTACTGTCGGAGTAGTAGCCTTCTCTTTTGTAGTTATATCTTTCACGATATATCTCTCCTTTATAGTTACACATTACTAACTTAGTTAAGTTAGTGGGTACATAGTAACACAACTACTTTACTTTACCTAACTTTATTTTAACTATTTTACTTTTATTTTATCGGCTAAATCTTTATAAAATCCGTTGTAAAATCCTAAATCCGTCGGTCTATGTATAACTGGTGTGGGCGGGTGGGTCGCGGAGCGACCGAGGGATAGAGTGAATAGAGTAGAGCGATAGAGTAGAGCGATAGAGTAGACCGAGCACAAAAAAGGGGACCGAAGTCCCCTAATCCGTAAGCGTCCCGCTTAAGTCACGGTAATGAAACCCTCCTTAATCAGTCTACGTCTGTAGTGATTAAAGATTTTTCCTGGGGTTTGGACCGTCTCTAACCCGACCGCGTCTAGTGCGCTGTTAAGCCCTGCCGCGTCCTCGCCGCAAATTTGACGAATAGTCAATTTGTGGTCTTTAGCCGCTGCTAAGCACTCGATAACTTTCTGTGCTTGGGGAGCCAGTTCACCCGCTCCGCTCGTGGTTAGTAACTGAACTACTGCGTTTGAATTGATACTACCTGACGCAGCTGCTTTAAAGTTAGTATCTATCTTTTGTTTTTCCATTTTCTTTCTCCTTTCTTTATGGTTAAACGAATCGTAACTACCTAGTTACGAGGGGAAAGTATAACCTAAATTGGTACCAAAGTAAAGCAGTATAAAGAAGCCACCAAACTGGACCAGTTTGTAAACCTAAACCGCAGTTCTAGTTGATTATAGGATAAGGGTGAGGGTTCGTTGTAAAAAATGCGAGCGAGCGAGCGATAGACCGACGGATAGAGTAGAGCTAACTCTTAGCGAACTCGCCCTCGATCACGTTCGACTGCGCGCGCTTCTTAATCAATACTTCGAGTCGAGTGAGTATGTCGTCCTTGGACATCAAATCGATCTTTGCGGTCAGTACCTCGCGTCTATCGATGTAGAGTCCTCCCGCCTTTCCTCGGTGGACCTCGGCTGTGATGGCAGCGGCTATCTGCCCTTGGTCCTTTGCCTCCTCTCGGAGGTCGTGGAGAGTCCCTAAATGGCTCTCCAGAGAAATAGCATCTCTTTCCGAGGCTGCTATTTCCAAGTCTATGAGATAGTTTCGTACGAGTGGGTTATGATTGAGTAGAACACTGCCTTGGGTCTTAGCACCCTTTCGATCTTTAGTGTAGCCCGCTTTGATAGCGGAGTCCGTAGCGGTTTGTCCCTTTAAATATTCTCGACAAAACTTCTTTTGTTTTGAGTTGAGTGGTTGCCAAGTCTTACCCTTGTCGTCCAGGTAGGCGTTACCGTCCTCCGTCGGAACAAGTGGAGTATAAGTCAGCTCTCTCATAAGCGTCTCCCATTTCTAATAGAATTATTACAATACTAATAGAATTTAAGAGAATTATATACTTTTTCTCGTGCCCTCTAGGAGATCTTACCATAGTTTCTAATAGAGTAATAGAATTCTATTAGTTTTGAGAAACACCACAATCCAATGACCAAGAGCCTTTGAGCTCCATTCTATTAGTTTATTAGAGTTATTAGTAGTTTTGCGAAAGTTTTTTCAAAAACTTTTTTAATTTTGAGAGAAACAATACAATAACTAAAAACCCCCGACCAACGCACCGCTGACCGAGGGCATTTAGTAGATTATTTAGAAATAACTAAAAGGATTGACGTCAAGCCCCTCCCACAGATACTCAAGGATAGTTTTAACATTAATAAACTTATACAGTGAAGAACCTAAATCATTTCGGATCCAACGCACAGTGATATCACAATCACCATCCTGATTCCCTTCATAGAGCACTACAGCGTGAGTCACTTCTGA
>Ga0208180_1001823_pt1 | contig 11299 bp, 7 predicted proteins | sample MalvireepMed_s16_FD_184241 | JGI IMG/M metagenome (GOLD analysis project Ga0208180, IMG submission 184241) | Marine viral communities from the Global Malaspina Expedition - Malaspina viral metaG DeepMed_s16 (SPAdes) (version 2) | ecosystem: Environmental > Aquatic > Marine > Oceanic | place...
TCAAATTCAACCGTTTCGCCTGGGGCTACTTCGATTTTTTCAAGACGAACGGTTTGGCCTTCGGCCACACGGTGTTGTTTACCGCCACTTTGGAAAACCGCGTACATAGTTAACTCCGCTCTGCGTCACTGACGCTTCAATTCAAAAAACAGGGCGCGAATTGTACGTGAAACATCCGCAAACCACAACCCCGATTCTAAGAAAAATAGATTATTTTTCCAACATTTTGCAATTTAATCTCGAATTCAACGAAAACCGAGAGCTCTACCTCATAATGTTAATCAGGTTGAGAGTAAGCAAATGAGAAATTAGCTAGTTTCATGGTGCTCACTCACATACCTATTACTGGTATAACGTAACGAGGTAGCAACAAAATGTTGCCCTTTATATGCATAGTGATGGTGGCACGTTTGCCCTCTTAGCTGTGAATGCCACCTATTAAGGATCGATACCGATCCCACAGGGATCATTTACAGCGAAAAAGAGAGATGCCACAAATGTATATGGCGGGAATGTTAACATAAGGCGGGTTAAAGTTGTAAGTTTTACCTTGTCCAAATAGCATGAAAAACACGAGAAAATTGAGAAAAACACCTGTCTTAACACATTTTTATTGAATAACGCCTATAATAGTAGACGAGCACGCAAAACATGCGTTTACTAACCGCCAAATCATTAGGTTACATAGACAAACCGATGGGGTTGGATGGCTGACTAACACGCATCGTCAATCATAAATAAAGGGATCTTACCTATTCATGTTTTTATTCAAAATGCGTTAAGCGGTCATTTTTTAAGACAATTTGGTGGATAGTAGACAGCATTCAGGTACAATCTGCCCTAATTATTGCCCTAGAAATTAAATAAGTTTTTACATCAATGCCCATGGATATTAATTCAATCCGCGCGTTATCAAATGACGATATGCAAGCGGTTAACCAGTTGATTCAACAACAGGTCGACTCTGAAGTTGCGCTAATCAATCAACTTGGTTTTTACATCGTTAATAGCGGCGGGAAACGTCTGCGCCCTCTTCTTACTGTGTTAAGCGCACGTGCGATGGGCATTAAAAATGACGATCATCACACCCTTGCGGCGATTGTTGAATTTATCCATACGGCCACCTTGCTGCACGATGACGTGGTAGATGAGTCCACAATGCGCAGAGGCCGTGAAACGGCTAACGCTATCTTTGGAAATCAAGCTTCCGTACTTGTAGGCGACTTTTTATATACTCGGTCATTTCAGATGATGGTGAGTTTAAAACGTATGCGAGTGATGGAGATCCTTTCTGAAGCCACCAACCAAATTGCCGAAGGCGAAGTGCTACAGCTGATGAACTGTAATGATGCTAGTACTACCGAAGCCCGCTACTTTGATGTTATTTATGGCAAAACTGCCCGTTTATTTGAAGCGGCGACGCAATTAAGTGCTGTACTGACTGACCAACCCAGCTCAGTTGAAGTGGCCATGCAAGAGTACGGGAAGCACTTAGGCACGGCATTTCAGTTAGCTGACGATATATTAGATTATATGGCGGATAGCGAGGACATGGGTAAAAATGCCGGTGATGACCTTGCTGAGGGTAAGCCCACTTTACCTTTATTGTATGCCATGTGGCACGCCGAATCTGAGGACGACAAGGCGTTGATCAAAGAGGCGATTGAGCAAAGTAATGGCTTACCCCATTTACAGCGAATTCAGGGCATTATGGAGGCCACGGGCGCACTAGATTACACACGAGAATGTGCGAATAAAGAAGTGCAAATGGCCATTGACAGCTTGCAAGCTATTCCTGATTCCGCCTATAAAGAAGCGCTTGTTTCATTAGCTTACATTTCAGTTGAGCGCACCAGCTAACCTTTACTGTTAAAACTAGCACCGTTAACACCGGCGTGTATTAAGGGATAGTTTCCTTGCTTTGCACGCCAGCGTTTTTACCCCTCTAACATATGCCCAACAATGCCCACTAAAAACCCTAAGATGCCGCCAAGAGGTGGCAGCCAGTGGTTTTCCATTCGAATTTGGGGGGCAATATCTTGAAACACCGAATATAAAATCCCCCCCGCAGCAAATAACATGATACCACTCATGACGACCGGGAATTGGGACAAATAATAAAACCCGACCAAACTAAACAGTGGCCCAAGCAGCGCCATCAATGCAAAGATGACAATTAGCTTAGTACTACGCTGTTTATTTTTTGGCAACATTTCTCGATAGGCGTTAAAGCCTTCTGGCAAGTTTTGCACCGCAATCAGCACGCCCAAAAGTAACGTACCGCCGCCTAATGCCGCAGTTGTGCCTAGCGCAATGGACTCAGGCACAAAATCGCTTAACATGGCCGCTAACTGGCTTCCCGCGGTTTTCTTTTTTGCTAAATAAATGTCTAACGACATAAAGGCTAATGCACCAGCGATAAAACACATTAACGCCCCCGTCACAGACACATCTTTAATTCCCTCAGGCACCAGAACTAACCCCACCGCAGAAATCAATGCGCCTGCCCCTAAGGCTAAAATACCGTGGCGTAATTCTTTCTCTAGCCACTTGGGTTGAATGCCGTGATAGGTGGCTAACATTGCCCCCGCTGGCATGGCGAACCCGGCGATAAAGGCTACCACCAATAAACTAACAATATTCGGCTCCTGCATACGTGTTCCCTTTTATGTGCAAGTGAAGTACGGAATTAGCATTCAAACAAAAAGAGCAGCTTATGCTGCTCTTCAAGTGACTTATTCTTAAACGAATTAAACCTTCAGTTAGTTTAATCCTAATTCGCGGGTCATATTCTCGTTTTTATCGCGATGCACAATAATATTGTCTTCAATACGAATGCCACCAAAGGGCTTATAGGCCGATACCGTGTCCCAATTGATATATTTTGAAGCCTGTGAAGCTTTTAAGTCACGTAGCAAGCTATCGATAAAATATAAACCGGGTTCAATTGTAAACACTTGTCGAGGCTCTACTATCCGTGTGCATCGCAGAAAAGGATGCGCTTCAGGCGCTGGCTTAGGTGTACCTCTATCGTCATTGACGAGCCCGCCCACATCGTGAACTTGCAGGCCTAGGAAGTGCCCTATGCCATGCGGGAAAAACGTGCGCGTTATCCCCATTTCAACAATGTCTGGAGGGGTTAAGTTGACAATACCTGTATCGTGAAGGATTTGTGCAATACCGTCGTGGGCGAGCAAATGAATATCGGTGTAGGCTACCCCCGGCTTCAAACCGTCTATCAGGGTAAGTGTAACTTTATCTACTGCCTGGATTAAATCGCTGAACATCGCTGAGTTTTGGCTATAGGTACGTGTGATATCAGCGGCATACCCGTGATAATTCGCACCGGCATCGATAAGAAAAGAACGAGATTCTTTGGGAGCAAGTGTGTCACATTGCATATAGTGCAATATGGCGGCGTGCTCGTTAAGTGCCACAATGCTGGTGTAGGGCACATCGTTGTCACCCTGACGGCACGCTTTTGCATAGGCTAAATTAATGTCGAATTCACTCTCCCCATTACGGAAAGCGCGTTCTGCTGCTTGGTGCCCAGCCACGGCTAATTTATTAGCCTCGCGCATACACAACAACTCATATTCGGTTTTATAAGCTCGCTGGTAATGCAAATAATGCAGCACGCGATCGGGGTTTACATTTTCAAACCCCAATGCTTTCGCCACTTCAATATACTCACCAATGTAGGCGTAGCGCTTTTTGTCATAGGGAAGATGCTTTTCTACCGCATCGGCTTGCTGCAATAACACCACGTTGAAACATTGGGTCCAAAACTCATTCGGTTCTGGCGGCACCTTGTGCCAAAAGTCTTCCGGACGATAAAAAATAAGCGTAGGTTTATCTACACCATTAGCCACAATCCAGCAGTTAGGGTTGTCAATAACAGGTAGCCAAGCTTTAAACTGAGGGTTCACTTTAAACGGATAGTGGTTATCGTCTAAAAATATTCTCTTCCCCTGCCCCGAATGAATAACAACGCCATCCAGTCCTTCTCGCTGAAGCGCTTCTCGGGTTCGAGCCTGCAATTCTTCGATATGCTCTATATATAATGCCTGCTGTTGTGACATTCTTCCCTCGTGTTTACTAAGTTAACGTTATCCTAAAGTGTAACATGAAGATAAGCGCAGAGTTACCTCCTGCCCCAGCCTCGGTGAGCACACGTGTAAATCTAAATAACCACTAATGAGGGGCTAACTGTAATGTGCCAGTAACCGGATGCGTAGTAATGGACTCGGTAGAAGGAATAACATCTTGGGTAAGTTGCGGAAAAATATTTTTGTTTGACCCCAGCTGCTGTTCGTAGATGTGCTGATAAGCCATTACCGCTTTTACGTAGTGCCGCGTTTCCCGGTATGGAATATTTTCAATCCAAATATCCACTGGCAGTGACGCATTTTCAGGCAACCACTCTAACACTTTGCGCCAACCCGCGTTATACGACGCGGTGACTAATACGGGGTTGTTGTCTAATTTATCCATGAGATACCTTAAATACTGCACGCCAAACTCTACATTGTGTTTGGCGTTAAATAAGGTGTTTCGACTGACTTTTTGCTTGGCAATGTATTGGGCAGTACCCGGCATCAACTGCATCAAACCAGTGGCACCTACAGGCGATACTGCATCTGTCATGAACGAGCTTTCTCTGCGCGCGATAGCCATGGCTAATGCGTCGGGCACCTCGTAGGTTTCACCTTGCTCCTTAAAGTAAGATTGAAATGCTAATGGGAAACGTCTTTCTACGTCGTCCCAATAGCCACTTTTAGCAAAACTAATGATGGCTTGGTCGTACAAGCCCCACTCATACGCCAACACTCCGGCGTGGGTAACTTGTGGGTCCGGTAGTGCATTAATAAGGTAACGCCACTCTCTACGTGCTTCATTCTTGCGGCCTAAGCGGTAAAATTCCAATGCCCTCAATGTGGCGGGTGTTCTCGCTAGCTTTTCGATAGCACTATTGTCACGGGGTACAGGTTTATTGGATAAACTGGGGGTCTTACCTATATGTGCGCTAGCCATAAAACCATAATAATGACGCTCTTCAGACAACTGCTGATATAACACCGTTGCTTGCATTGTATTCCCTAGCGCTTCTAACGCTCTGGCTCGCCAATACCGATAATTTTCATCTTGTTGCAATTCAGGTTTAGCTGATGCAATCACATCTAATACATCTTGCCATCGCTGTTCACGCAGTAGGTAGGCTACGTGCCATAACTTGACGTCTTCATTTGCTCCCTTTACATCAGCAATAAGTAACCACTGACCGGCTTCAGGCATTCTGTCGAGGGTGAAACTTAATGCTATAGCGCGCTGAATAATGTGTAACTGAGGCGTTGAAAAAACACCCTGTGGCACATACTTTTCATAGGCCTTCACTGCTTGCTTTGGGTTTCTCCACGCCAGTTTCTCAATAGCCCATGTAAGAATGGTAGATTCCCTATCAGGTTGCTTAAGGGGGAAGTAGCGGCTGCGGTTGACTGCCGCCACGTCACGCGTGACCGCCAACCATGCATCGGCAATATAGGTTTCGTTATCTGGGAGTTGACGCTTAAGATAGGGAATTATACGCCTATTTCCTTCCTTAGCTGCAATCTCAATGCGCGCAATCACTTTTTCAGGCGTCATCAAACCATTTTTACGCCATTGATAAAATAAAGGGTCGCATTCGTCTGGCTGCGACTTTCCGTGATACCACAGTGCATCTACATCGTTAAGCAACGCCTTCGGATTGTCGCTACTTGCTAACTGGTAACCTAAGGCTTTGCAGGTGAGCTTGGCGCCCATGCCTTTTCGATAGCTGTCCATAAAGGCGCTATTGTGCCCTTTTGATGCTAGGTAGTTTAACCATCTATACCGCAACCCATAGCTTGCAGGTTGCCCACTATAGTCTTCTAAGAAAGATTCGATGGCCCGCTTATTTTTTAACGAAAGCGTGCGCTCTAATTTCAGCCTTAGTAAATACGGGTACAAGGGGTATGTAGCGAGGGCGTGAATATCGCGATCTAGCTTATCTAAACTTCGTGAAGGCATGGTTCTTAAGTTTTTTTCAACCTCTAAAAAGCGTTCACGTTGTGCTTCGAAAGTGTCTTGTGGGAGCGCTTGAGCAAATACTGATGTTTCACCACACGCGAGCATTAGCAATATCGTTAACAAACGAAAAGACAAAGAACCTAAGTAACTGGTGCGGCAATGGGCTAAGCCGAAACGTTGAAATGTGATATTTAAAGACACAATTGAACTCCTACCCTGTGATGCATTCAAACACACACATAAAGGTGTTGTGTTGATGAGTATGCGATTAAAACCGATAAAACGGTGTGGCTCCTTGCCACGGAAGTTGTTGTGCCAGCGCGTTATATGCTGTTCATAAACATTAACGTTGTGATTGTGGATTATTCTTATGCTGGATTGGCGCTTTTCGCCAATAACGCTCATTATACAAGCACTGATATTGAAATGAAGCGTGAATTCAAACTTAACCCTTGAATTTAAGTCATCCGACCACTACCTTAGACAGATTGAAACGCTTGTTTGATTTTTTGTTGAAATTTTGTGTGGTTTTGTAAAGAATCTAGCCACACTAACGCGTTAGTAGTTAATTACGACCCTACGTACTTGTTGAATTAACTCACTAACATCCTGGCCAATGCCGAAGGAGATGATAATGATATACACAGGCAAAAGTCTTTCCGTCAGCCTGTTAGATGACGGCTTTGCTGAGCTGGTATTCGACGCCGAAGGTTCAGTGAACAAGTTCGACCGCCAAACGGTAACTGAACTTGACGAAGCAACACAAGCTCTGCTAGCTAAGGGCGACGTAAAAGGCTTAGTAGTACGCAGCGCAAAATCTGCATTTATTGTAGGTGCTGATATCACCGAGTTCACGGGCCTTTTCGCCATGGACGACGAAGAGGTACTACAGTGGGTTGCTAATACTTCACAGGTATTCGATCGCTTTGAAGACTTACCATTCCCTACCATTGCTGCCGTTAACGGCTTTGCATTGGGCGGCGGTTGTGAGATGGCATTGGCATGTGACATGCGTATTGCAGACACCACAGCTTCCATTGGTTTACCAGAAGTTAAGCTAGGCCTGATGCCTGGTTTTGGCGGTACCGTTCGCTTACCTCGTCTCATTGGCGCAGATAATGCCCTAGAATGGATGACCACTGGACGTGACAGAAAAGGCGCGAAAGCCCTTGCTGAAGGCGCAGTTGACGCAGTAGTAGCACCAGAAACGTTAGTGGAAGGTGCACTATCAATGGTGAAAGACGCCGTTGACGGTAAGTTTGATTGGCAAGCACGTCGTGCGGTTAAAAAAGCCCCACTACAGCTAAACAAAAACGAAGCCATGATGAGCTTCTCTACTGCTCAAGCTATGGTATTTGCGCAAGCAGGTAAACACTACCCAGCACCACACAAAATGGTGGAGACAGTGCAAAAAGTCTCTGTACTAGACCGTGAAGGTGCGCTTAAGCTTGAAAATAAAGGCTTTGTAGAACTGGCGAAAACCGACGCGGCGAAAGCCCAAATAGGTATTTTCCTTGCCGACCAGCTGGTTAAGAGCAAAGGTAAGAAGCAAGCGAAAGCAGCCACTAAGCAGTCTAAGCTTAACGCCGTACTCGGTGCTGGTATCATGGGCGGCGGTATTGCATACCAAAGCGCCGTGAAAGGCACACCAGTTATTATGAAAGACATTAATCAAGGTGCACTAGATCTTGGTCTTTCAGAAGCGGCGAAAATACTTGGTAAAGGTATGAAGCGCGGTAAAGTTGATGCGACCAAAATGGCGCAGACGCTTAACGCAATCACACCTACCCTCGAGTACAGTACACTTAAAGATGCAGACCTTGTTATTGAAGCGGTGGTAGAAAACCCAAAAGTGAAAGGTATTGTACTTAAAGAGGTTGAAGAGAATGTCGCTGACGACGCTATTATCTGCTCAAACACCTCGACTATCTCTATCAACCAGCTAGCAGAAAGCCTAGACAAGCCAGAGCGTTTCTGCGGTATGCACTTCTTCAACCCAGTGCACCGCATGCCACTCGTTGAAATTATTCGTGGCGAAAAAACCTCGGAAGAAACCATCAATGCAGTAGTAGCCGCTACGCTTAAAATGGGCAAAACCCCGATTGTGGTTAACGACTGCCCAGGGTTCTTGGTAAACCGCGTATTGTTCCCATACTTTGCGGGCTTCAGTAAGCTACTTATCGACGGCGCTGACTTTGTTGCTGTTGATAAAGTAATGGAAAAAATCTTCGGCTGGCCAATGGGCCCGGCTTACCTAATGGACGTTGTAGGTATCGACACAGGCGATCATGCAGCAGACGTAATGGCAGCAGGTATTCCAGAGCGTATGGCTCGCCTAGACAACGACCCAGTAACCCTGTTCTACAAAGAAGAGCGTTTAGGTCAGAAAAACGGTAAAGGTTTCTACAACTACGGTGTTGATAAGCGCGGTAAGCCTAAGAAAACACCTGCTGAAGAAGCCTACGCACTAATGGCGCCACACGTAGCTGAGAAGACAGACTTTGAAGCTGACGACATTATTGCACGCCTAATGATCCCTATGGCAAACGAAGCAATTCGCTGCCTAGAAGAAGGCATTGTAGATAGCGCAGCTGAAGCTGACATGGCGCTACTTTACGGCTTAGGTTTCCCTCCATTCCGCGGTGGTATTTTCCGTTGGATTGAAACCATTGGCTTGGCGAACTTTGTTGCGATGGCAGACAAGTACGCTGAACTTGGTCCAATTTACCAGATTTCAGATGGCGTTCGTGAAATGGCCGCTGCTGGTAAATCCTATTTCGCATAAGACCCGGAGGAAAATCTAATGAAAGAAGTGGTCGTAATCGATTGCGTACGTACCCCTATGGGTCGTTCAAAAAACGGTGTTTTCAGAAATGTGCGTGCAGAAGACCTTTCTGCAGCACTAATGACCGCGCTACTAGAGCGTAACCCTGGCGTAAACCCAGCGGAAATTGAAGACATTATTTGGGGCTGTGTTCAGCAAACGAAAGAACAAGGCTTCAACATTGCGCGTAATGCGCAGCTATTAACACAAATTCCACGCACAACAGGCGCGGTAACGGTTAACCGCTTATGTGGTTCATCAATGCAAGCCCTTCACGATGCCACAAGCGGCATTATGACTGGCCGTGGTGATATATACATGATTGGTGGTGTTGAGCACATGGGCCATGTACCTATGAACTATAACATCGACTTCCACCCAGGCCTTGCTAAGTACACGGCGAAAGCGTCGGGCATGATGGGCATGACTGCCGAGCTACTTGGCCGTCAAAACGGGATTACCCGTGAACAACAAGACGCCTTTGGCGCACGTTCCCACCAGCTAGCGCATAAAGCACACCTTGAAGGCCGCTGGGCTAACGAAATTGTGCCTGTTGAAGGCCACGATGCAAACGGCGTATTAAAGCTTATTGACTACGATGAAGTTATTCGCCCAGAAAGCACAGCCGAGAGCATGGCGGCGCTTCGCCCAGTATTCGACCCTGTAAACGGAACTGTTACTGCGGGTACGTCTTCTGCGCTGTCTGACGGTGCATCTGGCATGCTGCTTATGTCGGCAGACCGTGCGAAAGAGCTTGGCCTTACGCCACGTGCGAAAATTCGCTCAATGGCAGTGGCTGGTTGTGATGCGGCAATTATGGGTTATGGCCCAGTTCCAGCCACACAAAAAGCCCTTAAGCGCGCTGGCCTGACGATGGACGATATTGAACTTGCCGAGTTTAACGAAGCATTCGCGGCACAAGCGCTATCGTGCATTAAGCAACTAGGTTGGATGGACCACCTAGATACGAAGATTAACCTTAACGGTGGTGCTATTGCACTAGGTCACCCACTAGGTTGTTCTGGTTCACGTATCTCAGGTACGCTTATCAACCTAATGGAATCACAAGACGTAAGCCTAGGCTTAGCGACTATGTGTATTGGTTTAGGCCAAGGTATTGCTACTGTATTCGAGCGTGTATAAGCGTTTGATGAAGCATTTGAATTAGCGCTTAAATAGCTAAGTATTGAAAAGGGCCTTCGGGCCCTTTTTTATTGACGTTAACTTGATGTGCACATTACTTTAATACGCGAGATAAAGGACTTACCACACCCTGAGCGCCTTGCTGAAGCACGTGAGTGTAAATTTGTGTAGTTTTCACATCTGAGTGACCAAGCTGTGTTTGCACAGTTCTTATGTCGGCGCCCGCTTGTAGCAAATGCGTTGCAAAAGAATGGCGCAATGTATGAGGCGTCACTTTCTTTTTAATGTCGCAAGCTTTTGCCGTATTTCGTATGGCCTTCTGAATACTCGATTCATCAATATGATGCCGGCGTACTTTCTTATCCTCCGGATCTATAGATAACCGAGAAGACGGAAATAAATAATGCCAGCCTAATTCTCTTGGCGCATTTTTGTATTTCACCCGCAGTCTATGCGGCAAATAAACGCCCGCATATTTCGGGTTTTCTAAATCAGCTGATAGGTAATTTTCCACCATGGCTATTTGCCGAGTAAGACCCGGCTTCAATTCTGCCGCAAGTGTAACGATACGATGCTTTCCGCCTTTACCATCCCATATACGAATGGCGTTGTAGTCGAAATCAATATCTTTAACACGTAGCCTTACGGCCTCCATTAAACGCAAACCACTGCCATATAGTAGGGATATAGGGAGTTTTAGGTTGGCAGGAATTTGTTCAAATAGCGCAACTACCTCGTCTTGCGTTAGTACGACAGGTAACTTGGCCTGCCTTCGACTTGAAACAAAGTCTAACTCTAACGACAATGGACATTCCAATATATCGCGATAAAGAAACGCCAATGCATTAAGCGCACTCGCTTGTGTTGCGGGAGCGACATTTTTCTTGTTCACCAAATAAGACAGAAATAACTCTACGTCTTTATCTCCCATCTCTGATGGATGCCTATTATCATTGAAGCGAATAAAGCTAATTATCCATTTGCTATAAAGCTCTATCGTGCGTTTGGCATAGCGACGATTACGCATATGCTCAACCACCATTTGCATAAACATTGATTTCATTTGTTAGTACTTTTTATCTGTATATAAGCACAGCATTACGACTTTTTAGTGCGCCGTAAAATAAAAAGGAAACTTTCCGTACTTCAGTACAGTGTTTTCAGATACAAAGTATAGGATATTGATGTAAATGACATTACATGCGAAAGTGAGTAAATTATTAAAGTTATATGCGGATTTTATCCACGTTGCATAAAGGATTTTTTCCGTACATTAAGTTGTTA
>Ga0208180_1001827_pt1 | contig 11271 bp, 4 predicted proteins | sample MalvireepMed_s16_FD_184241 | JGI IMG/M metagenome (GOLD analysis project Ga0208180, IMG submission 184241) | Marine viral communities from the Global Malaspina Expedition - Malaspina viral metaG DeepMed_s16 (SPAdes) (version 2) | ecosystem: Environmental > Aquatic > Marine > Oceanic | place...
CTGTCCCTATCTGAAATATGTTCATAGGCTTCATATATAGGCTCTGTAGTCTCTGTTTCAGCATCGTAGGCATCGTACCGTAGCCAAAAATCGCCCTTACGTGTAAGCGGGAAATAAGGAGCTATAGTGTTCTTCTCGAACATCTGCGTGAATACGGTTCGTCTCAGCTCAACCCTAGCATCTTCGTCCGTAACCAATTCATCAATATTACGTTCAACAACCCCTTTTAGATCCCTGTACATCCTCGCGTAAGAGTCACGGAGTTCCATATATACCTTGTCCCCTCCATTCTTTTCGAGTCTCCCCCACGCTTTCTGCATACCTTTCCATGCCTTTAACTTATCCATATTTCCTGCGTAAGTTTTTGCCCCATTACGGTCACTGGGGTCTACTTGCTCTACCGTACTTTCGTATACGACCTCGTTAAAATCGGTTAGTGCTTTCTCATCGTTTTTATTTACTTTTATCCAATCTGCAAAAATTTTCGCCGTACCATCTACTGCTCTATCTGCCTCACTAACAGCCCCCGCGAAATTCTCTATACTTTCCTGTAATTTAATTGCTTGCTTGCCAAGCCCACGTCTTACGGCAAAATCTACAACCGCCTGAAGGGGTAGCGCCCTATACAAAGCATAGTAAACTGCAGCTTTTCCTGTGACAGAATTATCCAGTCTTGCGTCATCCATTTTCTTTAGTACTGCGTTGACCCAGGAACCTTTCGCCTCATCAGATGAATTAACACTTTTAGCCTTTGTAACTACATTACTAATTGTGTTCCAAACGCCCCCCGAAATACCCGCCATGTAGTATGCACCCGCGCCTCTATATTTCGGGGCAGTACCTAACATAGCGTTAATTAGACCATCTACTGCGACATACGCAGACTCTAGGTGCTTAGGTAGAGACTTGGTTGGCATACCCATAAGACTACGTAGGAAGTTCCTTACAGAGTGGAAGAACCTCTGTAGTGCGTTGATCGGTTCGCCCCTTGGGTTTATGCCTGCAAGTGTTTGCTGGAATTCTGGATTACTGAATGCTTCTGACACAAACTCGTCAACATTTGTTGCCCCATAGGCCGTATCCAACGAACCTTTAACATCATTAAACAGTGTGTTTATCTGTCTGGTTAGCGGGTGTAACTTGTTATCAAGTGTATGAGAGACGGCTGCGTGCGTCATTTCATGTAGGATAGTGTGCGAATTGATGCCAGTTTCAGCGTCGAGCATAATGGTATTTGTCTTGGGGTCGAAGAAACCTGCAACAGGTTTACCTACATCATCGGTTACATAATTTTGCACCTTGACTTTGGTGTCACCGACAACTTCTGCTAGTACCCCGGCAATCTGCCGCACACGCCCAGTTCGGGCTGATGTTTGTAATGTCCGCAATGCCTCTCTTAGGTTACCTTCTCTTAACAACTGACCAACTCTCGGATGCACAGGTGTATCCAGACCCGCCACAGCATCGGGGTAGAGAGCTTTTTTGTTTACTTCTGCGTTGCGTTTCGCCTTGAATTCATCAGAAAGTTGTGCTCGTTCCCATTCTATTCTTTCTTGCTCTGCCTCGTTTATCTCTTTTTGCCGCTGCGCTTCTATTCTCGCCCTTCTTTCCTGATCTACTTCTACGTGATCTATATCAGTAGTGGCTGCAGCTTCATTTATTGCCCGTTGTTCCAGCAGATTATGAGCCAATATAAGGTCACTAAACGTCTTTTGGGTACTTATGGTGCTGCTCCCAACACGCCCAGGTCTACCTATTTGTTCCGTAGAATTTAGGTTTTTCTGTACCCACGCTACGGCATGTAGGACAGCGGGATAACCTGTATTTCTAAAATAATCTTTCGTTTCCTGGGTGTCTTCAGTAGCGGATTTGTATGCGATTGGTTCCCCTTCAACATTTAACGGAGGGCTGGCTTGATCGTGTGCCATAACGAGTAAAGCAGTTTGGGGGTCTGGGTGTTTTAAAAAATAGGCTTGCGCAGCACGCGCCTCTCCCATCTCTATTAGTTCTTCTTTACTTAGTTTGTGTCGGCCTTTATGTTTTAATTCCTCACCCGCCAGAGCTTTCTTTTCATCTGCTATTATATTCGTGTCTTGGGTTAATTCTTTAGCGATGAATTTTTTTATTTTTTGTTTGTCATCCTTTGCAATTTCTATGTCCTCTGTAGCTAAAGATATAACCCTTCCAGGCCCGTCAAGATCGGCTTGGTTTGGAACTACCACTGTTTGGAAGGTTGTTGATGCTGCAACTATTCCGTAATCACGATCTTCTGCACGGGCCTCCGCGGGATCTAATTCACCTTTCCTTAACGGCCTCTGTCTAGGTGCTGTTCTGGGTCGGGTAGTGGGTTCAGCCTTAGTAGTTGTAGTTTTTACTTCGGGTGTAGGTGTGGTTGTGCGTCTACGAGCGCGTGCTTTGGATTGCTTATCCAACCTCATAAATCTATTGTCAGCTTCAGCTTTCTTCGCTACGTCAGAGTCCAGTGGAGGCGTAGTATCTAGCCATAAATTAATTGCCGCCCCTACTTCCGGTGCTAAACCTTTCGTATCTGCGTAGTCTCTAAGGATCTTTTGAACCTCTGCAGAATCCCTACCCTTATCTATATATTTTGTACCTTTAAGTCTTTTACGGATAGGACCTGTGGGGAGGCCAAGGAAATCTAAAAATTTACGAGTAACAGGGTCAGTACCAGTCTCTTCTGTAGGTGCAACCCGTTGTTCCGTAACTTCTTCCTCTACGACAGGTGCAGCGGGTGGGGGTGTGGGGGTAGGTGTAACTTGTTCTTCTACGATAGGCTCTGTAACTTGTTCTCCGGGTGGTAACGTCATCAAGGCCAAAAAGTAACGCATACGATCAACATCTGGAAGGTCAGGGTACACTTCAGACATCTTCAGCCAAGTATCCACCTTTTTCTGGGACCGCTTCCCTTGGCGAGTAGTTGCGTAATCGGGATCATCTACGTACTTTTTAAGTTCGTCACGGACCTCCTTACTATTTCTGTCCTTACCTAGTTCAATAAGTTTTTCACGGCGGTTTAAAGTATACTCTTTCCAGTGCTTACCCAAAGCAGTCGGATTTTGTATTGGAATATCCATATAATTTAAAAATCTATCATCTACTGCACCTGTATTGGCAGGGAAATAGTCATCGACAGGTTCTTCTGTAACTTCTTCCTCTACGATAGGTTCAGGCGCAACTTCAGGTGCGGCAGTAGGTGCAACCTCGTCCTCCACGGTGGGCATGGGGGCGAATGTTTCTGGTGTAATTGGCTGTGCTCGCCCTGCCGCTGCAACATCACCAGTATCGGGAGCATCGAACCCTTCCGGTCCTTCTGGTTCTGGTTCTTGCGGTCCTCTAGGTCTGGGTGCACGGGGTTTAGTTTCGAATATATCCCTTTGTGCGCCAGGGAAATCACCTAAAAATTGATTTATTTTTGATTTTGCATTTAAAGACGTTTTTTTGTTACCTGCTAACGTAGCTAACTGCTGGCGGGGAGTTCCATTTTTTGTATCAGAATCATCGTTAAGAGATTTACCTTCGATACGTTTACGGATAGGTGCTCTAGCAGGTACACCAAGTTCGTCCAGTTTCTCTTTCGTTATAACTTCACCAGGATCAGGAGCACTGAGCCTTTCAGCTCTTCTTGCATCTCTTTGTTTTTCTGCAAAAGATCTACCAAGTGTAGGTAAGCTGCCTTGTACAGGATCTGCAATAGGAAGAGTACCACTTCTTCCGCTCTCTGTCGTATATCTAGGAACCTCTGGGAGAGGTTGATCTTGGAAAACTGGGGGTTCTGGACGGTCTCTTTCGCGTAAATCAGCTGCAACTTGTTGTTCTTGCAGCATTGCATTGCTTCTAGCAATAAAGTCTTCTTGTTCTTGCCGTGTTCTTTGTTGGGCCTCTTGTTCTGTACGAGCTTCCTCAAATGCAGCCGACATCTGGGTAGGATCTTCTGCAAGTTCTGCCCGTAACTGTGCAGACTCTCTTTCTTGTTCTGTAACAGCCCGTTCTTGTTCTACTTGTGCTAATCTAGTTCGATCTTCAGGACTTATACGGGGTTGCCCCCGTACTTCTTCAGCAGGCATATCCCCAAAAATAGCATCAACTTCTGCGTCAGAAAGTTCTTGTTCTCGCTCCGCAGCTATACGAGCATTTACTTCTGCCGATTCTTGTTCTGGGGTACGAGGTGCACCTTCAGGGGGGACAGTAAAATCGGGTGGTCCTTCAAGTTGTAACGGTGGAGGAGGTGGAGGAGGTGGAGGTTCTCTAAGATCTTCGAGTTGTAATATAACTTCTTCATCAGTAGGTTCTGTATTGTCTCCTCTTTTTGCCTTGGCTCTTGCTCTGCCCCGCTTGAAATCTACCAACATCTGGATGATGCCACCTGCACCAGCACCATACCCAGCTTCTTCTGCTATACCTGAACTGAGGTCTATTTCTTCCCAACTTAGGTAACCTGCCTGATTGAGATTTTGGAGGAACCCGGAAGCAGCTTCTTGTCCGCCTTCAAATCCAGCAGTTCCCAGAACACTTAGGAACTTGTCCCCAATAGTCTCAATATTCTCGCCACCAACTTTATTTATGATTTTGGTCAGGGCAGGAACATCAATAGCTTTTACGAACCGTCCCATAGGCAGGACATCAAGTAGACCTATAGGCACACCGCGTAGGGTAGCGGCGGAACGTTGTTCTTCAGTAGTACCAGCTTCACGGGCACGTTCACTAGCCTCACCAGCACCAGCACCTGCAGCAAGTAAACTAGCTACACCAGTACCAACAGCAGTAGCGGCGGCAGCGGGAGCAGCATAGGCAGCAAGAGCGGCGGGAGCAGCAATACCGGCAATGGAGCCTAATGCCTTCGAAAGATTGTATGTTATGGCTTCTTGGTCGCCACCTTCAGGACGAATAGCTTCTGCAGCAGCTTGGATTTGTTCGCGGGCAGCAGTTTCAGATTCTTCACCAAGTATGGCAGCGCCACCCAATGCCGCCATTTCACCTACATCAACGGCACCTGCACCAAAACCCTTGGCTACGTTCTCAAAAAAACTAATGTCTTCGTCAGCTTTAGTGCCGTATTTAGCCTCTCTTACCGCTGCCTGTGCGTCCCGAAGAGCTTGTTGGTCTCGTTCTAGCTCTTCCTCACTAGCAATTTGGTCAGCTACTGCCCTAGCAAGTTCTGCTTTTGAAATCCCTGCTGGACCTTCTACTTCATATGTAGCACCGTCAGATCCGACAACTTCATATACTGCCATGTTACGAACCTACGATTTTTTTCTTACTTTAAGGTGCCCTAAGTCCCTCTGGACCCGCTGCATATTCTCATGCATTGGTTTAAGCTGAATATGCAGTTGAGTATTCATCTCCCTATCCAATGCTTCCTCTTGTTCCTTAGTCGATTTGTCATCCTTCAATACAATTTTACCTTTAGCATCGGTGTAGATTTTTATTATTTTTTCTCTAGCCGAGGCCATATTTTTATGTATATCTACTAGCAGTTTTTCTTTCTTAGCTGTACTTAATTGCCCCGCTTCCAACAGCTTCATCTCTACGTCTATATTTAGGCGTGCTTCTGCTATCTCTGCTGCTGCTTCAGCTATCGCAACTTTTACTTCTTGCGTGGCATTATGTACTGATGCTTCCCATGAATGTTTTATATTGCTTTCTTTCATCTCGTTCATTGCTTTAGCATCTGCACTCAATCTATCCTGATCCTTTGCAGCAATAGTTGACAGGGCGGTTACACCGTCTCGTTGCCTCTCACCAGCGATTTCATAGGCTTTAGCTGCTTCCTCAGCTGCTTTTTGATTTGCTGCCCGCTTTATTTTAGAAAAAGCTCTTTTCTGCCCCTGTATTTTCTCCACCCCAGCAATACCTTGCGCCATTTGCGCATCCATTACCGCTTGTCGTGCGTCAGACGCCGCCGATATATCTCCACGGGCCATATTACTCAGATAAGCCCTATTACCCGCTCTCTCCCCTGCCCGTTGTCGAGCATAAAGAAGTTTAGCCAAATTACTTTGCATACCCGCTTCGGCTGTTTCCTCTGCAGGAGTTACCCCGATCTGTCTCTGCATCCACCTATTCATTTCGTTTCGTTTTATAGCAGGATTTATATTTGCCATACGCTCTGCAGCGGTTCCGGCTTTAGTTAAGAGATCAGATTTCTGTACTTGAGCTATATTTTTTCTTTGGGAGGCAGCAATAGCATCTGGGGATAGTTGCCCTAATCCCTTTGGAAGCGTACCAGCACCTTCAGCCTGCTTCTGTGCTATTTGTAGCGGCGTTAATTGTGGACCTTGTGCGAAAGGACTGACTTCTGCTCCTGTTGGGGGCGGTGAAGGAGGAGGGACTAGGCTTGTTGCTCCAATATCTAATTCTGCACCCCACTGATCTTCTCCTATTCCTCCTTGTGTTGTACCCATAGGAACAACTGCTGCTGCAGGGATTACTTTTGGCTCTTGACGAGCGGCAGCGGGGGATTGTCCTGCAACTATAGGTGGCTTATCCCGAGCAGCTTGCTGGGTATCGAGTAAAGTTTCTCGTTGATGTAATTCTGCACGCCGTTTTGGTGTTAGCCGTAGGAGGGCATCTTGACGTGCTCGTGGTAATCTTAAATATTTCCCCAATGGGATTTTCTCAAATAGAGCTTGTTCCTCAGCAGATAATTCCCCAGAATCTTGCGCTAGGAACCTCTCTCTCATAGATTGTTGTGCTTGCGCTCTGGCACCTGCCTGATCAACAATCCTTCCTGTTTGAAACCCGATTACACCGCCTTGGGCCATACGCATTGGAGTACGGGGGGCAGCAGCAATACCGGTATTGGCTACATTTGGCGGGGGCGCAACTCCTTGGGCAGCAGCTTGGGGAGGGGGTACGGCTCCTTGGGCAGCGCGTTGTAGATTACCTTGTTGCTGCGCCTGACGGTTCTTCATGACACCACCAACTTGGCTTACAGCTTCCGCGATACTCTCTCTATTACCTTCTAGGTGCTCTCTTTCGAGCTGTTCCGCAATAGTTCCTGAGTTTTGCTGTTGGGCCAACATCAATTCACGTTTAGCAGCTTCTTTTTGCGTTTTAAGTCTCTGTAAAGCTAATACACCAAGCAGGTCGTTATTTTGCTGAACGCGTTGTTCTAGCGCCTGTGGATTATTATAATAGGCATCTTTTTTTCGCTCTACTTGTTTACCTAGAGGTTCGTTATAAGCCATGATTAATTACCCTATCGCGAATATGCAGGCATTGCCGTATTCATACCAGCAGAAGAGTTCCCCAAACTGCCATAAATACTAGAAAAGAGATTACCAATACCGGAAGATCCTTGTGATGGAAAAAGAGTACTATACAAATCGCCAGCCTGGAGTCCTGCCTTTCCAATTTGAGATAGCGTACTTGGCTCCGCATACGAATAAGATTGCGTTTCAAGTGGGAGATTCTGCAATAACGACTGCATGTACTGGACTTGTTTGTAGGGGAAGTCCCGCTCTTCTCTAAACTGCTTGTAATCCGCGGCCATACCCTGCTGCTCAATATCCCGTTGCGCTGCGCCAAGATCAGCTTGTTTTGTAAGCGCAGCCAGACCGTATTGATTTGCCATATCTTGTGCACTTCGAGCACGATCTTGTTCTACATTATATTGTTGCGAGGCTCTATCGTATGCTGTTTGGTATCCCTGACCGGTTATACCTGCAATATTCTGTAGCAAGTTGCGGTCAGCTTCTGATTCCATAACTGCCTGACGACTTCCACCATACGCACCGGCCTGAGTAAGTCTACCAGCATTAGCTACGCGTTGGATTTCTGCTTGCCTACGTGCCTCAGCAATCTGTGGATCTAATGCAGTCTGTATAAAGGGATTCATATACTGCTGGGCTATCCCGGTATCCGTAAATGATGTGGGTGTGAATGTGCCCATCTGCTCGGTAGGTACATTTAAACTACCAATACCTTGAAAAGCTGCGGCCTGTGGGGCAGATTCTCCAGCGGTAAGGGGGCCGGTATAGGCTCGCCACGGTTCCGCCGCTAATGCTTGCCCCTTACCCAGCATCTCCGTGACATAAGGACCAGCCCAGGTAGAAAGTGAAGATTCCTGCCCTATTGGTTTCCCTACAATATCACCAGCGGCGGTAGCTGTAGTTGGGTTTGGATTTACCATAATTTACCTCACACCGGTAAGAATTCTTCGGGGTTAATTTCTTTAGCTTGCGTTTCTCTGCCTGTACGGGCCTTGCGCACTCTATCCATCATATCTTCCAGAACCTTGACCCCAGCATCCGTATTACCATTGCCAAGATGACTTACAACATCTGCGGGAATAACGAATTCACCGTCACTCAAGGCCGCAGGCTGTTCTCCTTCTATAACAGCAGGTACCTCATCGGCCATACCATCAGTTCTACCTGCAATGGGTCTGCCTTTTTCTAACTCTGCTATGCCACCTCTTGCATTGCTTTGACGGGTGGGGGTCCATACTGGCGTGTTTGTCTGGCAGGATTAGCTAAATTTAAAGCAGCTAGCCCCGCAGCTTCTTCAGGAAGGGCGTTGTTACCCCCGGTAAACCGTGTATCAGTGAAATAACGCTGCCCAGCACTTCCCGGTCTACGAGCAGGATCATAGGTATCAGGTACCTGTTGACGAACCACATCATAACGGGGAATACCCCCCTGATACCCAGTAGGCATCTGTTGCCTGCTATCAGTTAGCCCAAATAATTCTCCCGCTGATTGCGCTAACCCCCCTGCTTGTGTAGCCGCGGTAATAATTTTTGGAATATCCCAATCATTATCATCGGGGAACATTTCCGTTATCCAATCAAAAGTTGCCATTACCTACCTCCAATCAACTTTAGCAGGGCCGCATTGCTATCGATAACTCCTCCTGCAGATGCAGTCATTTCCCAGGGCGAGCGATAAAATTTTTCCTGTTCCGGGGTAGCGAAAATGCTCTCCCCAGAAATATCATATAGATACTTTATAGGTTTAGGGGGTGGAGTCTCAACCCTAGTCATCCTGTTGGCATCCGCCATCATCATATTCATAAACTCTCTCTCATCACCTGCCGATATTTGTTGCTGCATTTGTTGTTGTTGCTGCATCTGTTGCTGCATTTGTTGTTGTTGCTGCTGTTGCTGTTGTTGCTGCGCCTGCTGTTGCTGTTGTGCTTGAGTATCTAACGCAGCAAATATACCGGTTGCTGGCTGAAACCTTGACTCGGGCGCAAAGGCGGTATCTTGGGTGCCTTGTATACTCGCAGTTAACAGGTTTTGGTCATTTATGTCAACGATACCATCCCCGGTAACGTCATATGCTAGCTGTGCTGGAGTAAGTGCTGCAGGGGTAGTTAAGACTTCCTGTTGTGCTATTATATCCGCGATAAAATCTACATCTACATCAGAAACCTCGGTTGCGGGTTTACCGATAATGTTCGAAATGGCGTCAATATCGGTCTCTACTCCGGCAATATTCTCTGCCAGTGTATCGGTATTTACGCCAAGTTTATCCGCAAGTTGCGTAACATCATGCTTCAGTACATTGTAGCGTATAGCAGGGGTTGCTTCTTTTATCTTACCCGCTAGTAGACTTGGATCGTATTGCCCTGTAAGCACGGCAACATCTTCTGGACGAGCATCTGAAAGGCCAGCCTCTTTTAGTGCCTGGATAGCTTCACCCTCATCAACCATAAAGGGATCAGAAGCTTTTTTAAGGGCTTCTAAGGTCTCTGTTTGCAGTCCTTGTCTTACATACGGAGCAATAAAATCATCAGGCAGCTTACCAACGTCAAATCCTAACTCTTCAAGATACGTAGTAGCTTCTTCCGGGCTAGTTTTACGCTCGCCTGTATAGGTCTCAATGGCTTTCTGTTGCCCAGTCTCTGAGACTTCACCTACAAAACTGCTAATTTCTTCTGGAGTCGGGGCATATTCAAAATCTGCTAAATATGCTTCTGCCTCTTCTGGAGTGACAAACCTCGCATCAAATTTAGGACCTAGGTCTGCTTCTGCTTCAGCTTGATTCTTCTGACCAATATGAGTTGCTACTTCCTCAGCACTAAGAGTAAGTCCGTGTTGTTCCGCTAAAGCTATAACTTCGGCATCACTGAGGGTGTTTTCATCGACATAAGTTCCAACGTCTAATTCAGCTTGAGCTTCTGGCCTTTCACCCGCAAATTTTTCAGGATCTTCTTTGGCAGGAACGAAATCTGGGAAATTCTCCTCAAACATCGCCTGTGCTTCTTCGACAGTAACGAACCTACTATCAAATATAGGGCCTAGCTTTGCCTCTTCTTCAGCTTGATTCTTCTGACCAATAAGGCTTTGTACTTCTACGTCAGCAAGAGCAAGCCCCTGTGCCTCTGCCAAAGCCCTAACTTCATCAGCACTAAGAGTCTCTTCATCAACGAGAGTCCCGATATTTAACTCAGCCTGATCTTCTGGAGTTTCTCCTGCGATAGCAGCGATATGCTCTGCGGTAGGAACAAAATCTGGGAAATTCCCCTCAAACATTGCTTGAGCTTCTTCCGGCAGAACAGCTAGAGGATCAGTATCCTTCTTTATAGTATCTTCAGTTGCTTTTTGATTTTTCTGCCCCGCATATTCTGCTGCTACTTCTGGAGGGAGTGTATATCCTTCACTCGCAGCTGCTGCTATAGCTTCTTCAATAGTAAGGGTCTCTTCATCAACAAGAGTCCCGATATTTAATTCGGCTTGGTCTTCTGCAATCTCACCCGTAACAGCAGCAATATTTTCCTTGGTCGGGACGAAGTCTGGGAAATTCTCCTCAAACATCGCCTGTGCTTCTTCCGGGGAGGTATACCTACTACCAAATAGCTCTGTTAATCTTTCAGATTCAACCTTCTCATCTACCTGCCTAGCAAGATCCTGTGCTTCTTGCTCAGTAATAGTAATATTTTGTGTATCTGCTATAGCTTTAATTTCTTCAGGGCTGATAGTCTGTGCATCGACAAGCTCTGCAATATTTAATTTAGCCTCAGCTTCTGAGATTTCAGGTCCGGTAAATCTCTCAATATCTTCTTTGGTGGGGACGAAATCTGGGAAATTCTCCTCAAATACTGCTTGAGCTTCTTCAACAGAGGTGGCTTGAGGATCGAGTTCTTTCCGTAGGGCATCTACCGCAGCTTTTTCATTTTTCCGCCCTACTAACTGTGCTACTTGGGCGGGGGTAAACACATCTCCCATACCCTCAGCAATAGCTGCATCCATAACCTCGGAAGCACTGAAATACCCTTCATCTGCAGCTTTATGAACCCTTTCAAGTA
>Ga0208180_1001851_pt1 | contig 11185 bp, 17 predicted proteins | sample MalvireepMed_s16_FD_184241 | JGI IMG/M metagenome (GOLD analysis project Ga0208180, IMG submission 184241) | Marine viral communities from the Global Malaspina Expedition - Malaspina viral metaG DeepMed_s16 (SPAdes) (version 2) | ecosystem: Environmental > Aquatic > Marine > Oceanic | place...
GGTTTGTTTCAGTTATTAAAAATAAAGTGTTGTAAATATATCACACATTAAAATTATTTTACTTGCCTTTAAAATTATACTTGAACTATAAGAATAAGTATGATTTAAAGGGATATGAAAGCGAGGAAATATGAGTAAAACTAAATATGTAGTGGCATTATCTAACGGAGAAAAACAAAAGATAATAAATAGAAGAAGAACAATTAGAGATTATAATTTTGTAAGTTTTCAAATTGATAATCTTGATAAATACGATGGAGAAGAACCAAGAGTAACAATTCATTATTACGGAAAAAAACCAGATGGTTATCCTAATGGTGCTTTTGTTAAATGTGGTGCTGAAAGGTGTTATGTGTCTAAAACATTTCAATTAATTGGAGCAATAGACACAAAAGTAATATCAATTTTATTTTCAGCTTTTCCAAAAGAGATACTCCCAATCTTGAAAAATAAATTTAAGATTAACTATTTAGATGGAAGGTGTGTATGAATAAAGAAATAATACTCGAAAAAAGAAATGTTTATGGCAATGATTTAATATATCCAAGTTGCCATATTGCCAATGCTTTGATTAAATTAAAAGATAAAAAGACATTTAATAAAAGTGATTTAGAAGTTTTTAAATCTTTAGGTTTAATTGTTACATGGAAGGCAGGGAAAATATGAGCAATAAAAATATACGTATAATGCAAGTTGTTGCGGTTTTAATGCTTAACAATGCCTTTATATTGTTAGCGGTTGCGGATATTGATTTTCTGAAAATTGCTTTATATGGTGGCTGGGCTTTGATTGTTATAGCTGGAATTTATCTAGCTAGAGCAACGGAAGAAATGGTTAATGATTTCAATGCTAGATACCAAGAGCAAGAAAGTAGACGTAGATGATACGTAGCACATACAATAAAATCGAGGGCTTAAAAAAAGCAATCGAGATAGTTAAAAGCACTATTGATGTTGAGGCGTTTTGTAATCATCAAAGTACAACACCAGAATACTTTACAGATGTTACAATTACAAAAACTGTAAGAGCTATTCAAAAAGAAATAGACAGGCTTGAAACTATTCAACAAGATCAGGCAAACATTCAACGTGTTGATAATCAAATAACAAAGTAAGTAATTAACTTATGACCACGGGCCAAGCTACTTGGCTCGTGGTTTTTTTCCGCTTGTGCATTCGCGTGTAGGTTGCACGCGAATTCCACCGTTAGTATCTCGATAGAGATACTAACACAAGATTAGAGTTCGAAGATCTATATATTGTTATTTAGTATGTATATAAAAGAATTATTATTGTTAGTCTATATTGTCGGATTTGGACGGTTAAAGCCCCTAAAACCATTATGGGATATGCCCTTGATTATTGTCGTAATACGGAATAAATTAAAAAAATTCATATTGAAACGGAAAAAAAATTTTAAAAAAAAATTTTCAAATGCAAATAAACCTAGAAAAAATTAAAAAATTGCCACCGGATGTCAAAAAAGACTTCTTTAAGATGTATCTTAAATATTCGGAAAAAAAGCAGCAGGAGACGATCCGAAAGGACTTTCTATCCTTCGTTAAGTATATTTGGCCTGATTTTATCCAGGGATACCACCATAAAATTGTTGCCGAGAAATTCAACGATATGGCGGAAGGCAAGCTTAAGCGATTGATCGTCAACATGCCGCCAAGGCACACGAAATCAGAATTCGCCTCATCTTTGCTTCCGGCCTGGATGATTGGCAGAAACCCTAAATTGAAAATTATCATGACCACCCACACTGGGGAACTGGCAGTACGCTTTGGCCGTAAAGCCAAGCACCTTATTGATTCTCCAGAGTATCAGAAATTCTTTAGCACGCGGCTACAGGAAGACAGTAAAGCGGCCGGAAGATGGGAAACGGCGCAAGGTGGAGAGTACTTTGCCGCTGGTGTGGGTGGAGCGATTACCGGACGGGGCGCGGACTTATTGATTATAGATGATCCACACTCCGAGCAAGATGCTATGAACTTAACCGCTCTGGAGCGAGCTTACGAGTGGTACACCTCTGGACCACGGCAACGTTTGCAACCGGGTGGAAAAATTGTTTGCGTGATGACACGTTGGAACACTAAAGATTTGACAGGCATGCTTATGCAGTCGCAAAAAGAAGCAAAGGCTGATCAATGGGAACTCGTCGAGTTTCCGGCGGTGATGCCGAGTGGTAAGCCAGTATGGCCGGAATACTGGAAGTTGGACGAACTAGAAACCGTTAAAGCTTCCTTATCACTTGGCAAATGGAATGCACAGTGGATGCAGAACCCAACATCCGAAGAAGGTGCAATCATCAAACGAGAATGGTGGAAGAAATGGGATCATGATTTTATGCCAAAGTTAGAGCATATCATCCAGTCCTATGATACTGCCTTCATGAAAAAGGAAACCGCGGATTTTTCTGCGATTACGACTTGGGGCGTGTTCCGCGAATCGGAAGACTTGCCTCCTAGTCTTATTCTCGTCGATGCCATTAAAGGCCGCTACGAGTTCCCTGCCTTACGAAGAAAGGCTCTGGAACAATATAAATACTGGCAACCGGAGACGGTTTTAATAGAAGCCAAAGCTTCAGGACTGCCACTCACCTACGAATTAAGAAATATGGGCATCCCCGTTGTTAACTTTACACCGAGCAAAGGAAATGATAAGCATACAAGAGTAAACTCGGTCGCACCGCTATTTGAAAGCGGGACCATATGGGCGCCCACTCACAAAGGGTTTGCACAGGAAGTCATTGAGGAATGCGCAGCATTCCCTTATGGCGATCACGATGACTTAGTAGATTCCATGACGCAAGCAGTCATGCGCTTCAGGCAAGGCGGACTAATACCGCATCCTGAAGACTATAAGGAAGAGAAAATTATTAGGGGGAAACAGGTGTATTATTAATGGCAGGCATAGAAGATTTATTAACAACTGAAAATATAGAAAGTTCTTTAAATTTTTTAAAAGACAATCAAAAAATTGTTAGAAAGATAACAGATAAAAATATACTTCCTTCTTCTTATAATTTATTTTTAAGATCTTTATCGGGAATAAATGACCCTATAGATGAGTCTTTTTTTAAAGAATCAGAATTAGAAGAACTTAGAAAAAAAATAGCAAGAACTGAAATTGCAGTAGAATCTAATGATAAAAGTTATTGGCAAGCACCCAATACTATTTCATATTATGGGGGAGACATGACTGGGCTAAGAGCATTATTTAATCCTGAAGCAAATATGGAGATGACAATTGGATCTGCTACATATGATAAAGACAAAGAAGGTACATATACTTTAAAAGATAGATATAATTTTAACAATAAACATGCAGCTATATTTGAACAAGAAGAAATTAAAGATCTTACAGACAAGGAAATACTACAAAAAACAATAGATCTTTATAAAAATAAAGAAGTACCTTTAGCTGCGGTTGCAAGAGTTCTAGGAGGAATTAATTTATCAGGTGGTCCTAAGGATCAAAAAGGTACTGATATAAATTTAAACTTGGGAAAAATTACAAGTCAAGACAAACAAAATATAGTGGACCAAGAAATAAAAGATATGAATTACAAAAAACGAATAAAAGAATTTTATAATATGGCGGAAGACTTAGACAATTTTGAAAAAGATCCAGAGTCGGGTAGTAAAGAATTAAAAAAAAGATTTAAAGTTTCAAAATTACTAGATTCAGAAGGTGATTTAACTCTTTCTGAATTTGTGCAACAGCAGAAAGAATATCCTTTAGAAGAAATTCAAAAAATTATAAGTAGTTCAAATAGTATGTTTGGTAGTTATAGTCCATACGAAGAAGTAGGTTCTTTTTTTAAAGGTGGTTTAGTAGATAAGCCTTTACCAGGAAGAAGTAGAGACATATAATGACCAAAAAACTAACTACAACCGTACCTCCCAAGCAAGGTCCCGTGTCACAAGGCTTGAATATTAAATATAAAAAGGTTAAAACCCTATTGGAGAATAAATGGCAGAGATTGACAAAACGTTACCCAACGTTAAACAAACAGTAAATATACCTGGACCCGAAGAAATTGAAATTGCCGAGCAGGAAGAATTAGCTCAGCAGCAGGAAGCAGGTCAACCCGTTGAAACAACGGAAAACGAAGACGGCAGCGTCGATATAAATTTCGATCCGCGAGCCGTGAACCCCGGACAGGACGAAGGACACTTCGCCAACCTTGCAGAATTATTACCCGACAACGTCATCGATCCATTAGGCTCTAAGCTCTATACCGATTATTCAGATTATAAAATGTCCAGACGCGACTGGGAAAAAGCCTACACCAGTGGCCTGGATCTTTTAGGATTCAACTATGAAGACCGTAGCGAACCTTTCAAAGGGGCTAGCGGTGCCTCGCACCCCGTGCTCGCGGAAGCAGTCACGCAATTCCAGTCTCTGGCTTATAAAGAATTGCTCCCGGCTCAAGGACCGGTACGAACGCAGATCATAGGCCTTCAGTCTCCCGACAAAGAGCAGCAGGCGATCCGGGTTAAAGAATATATGAATTATCAAATTTGCAGCGTCATGAAAGAATACGAAGCCGAATTCGACCAGATGCTGTTTTACCTGCCCCTGGCAGGATCGGCTTTTAAAAAAATTTACTACGATGAAATTATGCAGCGGGCGGTATCCAAATTCGTGCCCGCCGACGATTTAGTGGTCCCGTATACGGCTACCTCATTAGACGATGCGGAAACCATTGTTCATGTTGTTCGTATGTCAGAAAACGAACTAAGAAAACAACAAGTAGGAGGATTCTATCGAGACATCGAGGTGAATCCTTCTTACGTGAATGAATCCGAACTGGAACAAAAGGAGCGAGGACTGGAAGGCGCGAACAAGGGACGCGACGACCGTATGTTCACCTTGCTCGAATGCCACGTTAACTTGGACTTGGAAGGTTTTGAAGACGCTTCTCCGGAAGGAGAACCGACAGGCATTAAGTTGCCTTACATCGTTACCTTGGAAGAAGGCACAAGAAAAATACTGTCCATTCGAAGAAATTACGAAGCAGGGGATGCTAAGAAAACTAAAATTCAATACTTCGTGCATTTTAAATTTTTACCGGGCTTGGGTTTTTATGGCTTTGGCCTGATTCACATGATCGGCGGCTTGTCGAGAACGGCAACGGCGGCCTTACGACAGCTCTTGGATGCAGGCACACTATCCAATTTGCCGGCAGGATTTAAAATGCGCGGCATCAAGATGAGAGATGAAGCGCAAGCGCTTCAACCTGGAGAATTCAGGGATGTCGATGCGCCCGGAGGAAATTTAAGAGATGCATTCATGACGCTTCCCTTCAAGGAACCGTCAGCAACGTTATTACAGTTAATGGGGGTCGTGGTTCAGGCAGGACAACGATTCGCTTCTATAGCGGACCTGCAGGTAGGCGATGGGAATCAACAGGCGGCAGTGGGCACGACCGTAGCTCTGTTAGAAAGAGGCTCACGAACCATGTCAGCCATACACAAAAGAATTTATGCAGCCATGAAAAGAGAATTCATGTTGCTTGCAAGAGTATTCAAACTTTATCTACCTCCCGTATATCCATACGACGTTGTCGGAGGCCAAAAGCAAATTATGCAAACGGACTTCGATGACCGAGTAGATATTATGCCAGTTGCAGATCCTAACATTTTCAGTCAAACTCAGCGTATCTCCCTCGCGCAAACGGAACTGCAATTGGCAACCTCCAATCCGCAGCTTCATAACCAGTACGAAGTCTATCGGAACATGTACGAAGCCCTGGGTGTCAAAGACATTGACTTAATTTTAAAAAAACCGCCGAGACCGGTGCCAAAAGATCCAGCACTCGAGCACATTGATGCTTTGGGGAGTCTGCCTTTCCAAGCGTTTCCTGGTCAGGACCATAGAGCGCATATTACAGCGCACTTAAGTTTCTTGGCAACCAATATGATTCGAAATGCACCGATGGTGGGAGCAGCCATTGAAAAAAATTGCCTGGAGCACATTAGTTTAATGGCGCAAGAACAAATAGAATTAGAATTTAGAGACGAGCTGCCTCAGTTGATGCAAATGCAACAACAGGCACAACAAAATCCACAAATGCAACAACAGGCGATGCAACTGCAACAGAAGATTGAAGCAAGAAAAGCAGTTTTAATTGCTGAAATGATGGAAGAATTTATGAAGGAAGAAAAGCAAATGACATCACAATTTGATCACGATCCAATCGCGAAGTTAAGATCAAGAGAACTTGACATCAGAGCCATCGATAACGAGAAAAAACGTAGAGAAGCGGAACAAAAACTTAATTTAGACCGTATGCGGGCAATGATGAATCAAGAAAACGTTGAAGAAAAGTTGGATCAGAACGAAGACTTAGCTGAATTACGAGCAGAAACGTCTTTAGAGAAACAACGAATGGCTAATGAAGCTAGAGAACGCCTTGCACGAATGAAACCAAGAGGAGGAAACGGTGCCTCTAACCGATAAAGGTCAAAAAATCATGTCTGCAATGAAAAAACAGTATGGTTCCGATAAAGGAGAGAGTGTTTTCTATGCTTCTCGGAATAAAGGTGTTATAACAGGCGTTGAAGGAAGAAAATCAGCTAATAAAGGGGGTCTGATACAAGGATTTCCTAAATTGGCTAAAAAATTATAGGAGGAAAAATGGCTTGGAACTATTTAAAAGCAAAAACAGTCGCTACTCCGGATGCACAGAGAAATAACAAACCTGTGAAGACCGAAAAAGTAGTAAAAGACACAAATCCCGTTAAAACGGGAGCTGTTGGAAAAGCAAGACCCCAAAAACCCGTAACTTGGACGTAATATGTGGTTCGGATTAGCAAAGATGGCTCTGAAAACAGGGAGCCATATTTATCAGAATAGACAACGCACAAAAGCGGCTCTATCGGATGCTGCTTTGCTTCATGCAGAACGCATGGCGCGCGGCGAGGAATCTTACCAAGGCAAACTTTTAGAAGCGCGACAGAATGATCTAAAGGACGAAATCGTCCTCATCATTATTTCGGCGCCCATAATTGTCCTTGCCTGGGGAGTCTTCAGCGACGATCCGGCAATGATGCAGAAGATAGAATTATTCTTTCATCATTTTGGATCTTTGCCCTTGTGGTTTCAAACACTTTGGATTACAGTCGTAGCCAGCATTTTTGGAATAAAGGGAACACAGGTGTTCCGTAATGGAGGATCCAAGAAAAAATAAGGAGAAAAAAATATGAGAAATGACAACAAGCCTTGGAAAAGACAAGGATACAAATCTGGTGGAAGAACTGGAAAACAATTCGGTGGGCCATTAGCTCAACCACTTGTTCGACCAGGTGTTATGCCTGCTAGACCACTTGGATTTAAAAAAGGTTCAAAATCTTCAAACGTCTATAAAAAAGGCGGAAAAGCATAACTGTGTCTAAAAAACAGAAAGAAAAGACACAATTAAAAGCTAGTTACAATTTGGGAGAAATAACACTTCCAAAACCAGAAAAATATATAGGAAAATTTATTAAAGCTGAAGTAGATGGTAAAAAACTTTCTAATCCAAGCTACGTGAAATATTATAAAGATATAGTTTAATGGATCCATTAGCGGTCGTTGCAAAACTACAAAAAATTGTAAGAGATAATCTTCAACGTATTGGGGATACTATGATTAGTGGTGGTATTGACAATATGGAGAAATATCAATATATGTTAGGACAGGCTCGTACTTATCAGTACTTGCTTCAGGAAATCTCTAACCTGCTAAAAGAGAAGGAGCAAAAAGACGATGAAGGAAACATTATTGACTTCGGAAAAGGAAGTCCCAAAGCATAGAAATGCTTTGCAGGAAAAATACAAATTAGAAGAAAAAGAACCTTTAAATCCAGACAATATTCAAAAATCTCAACTCCCCACTCCTAGTGGCTGGAGATTATTGGTGTTGCCTTTTACACCTCGAGAAAAAACTAAAGGTGGGATTCTTATTGCACAGGAGTCTCTAGAAAAACTACGCATCGCTACTAATTGTGGCTATGTGCTTAAAATAGGGCCGTTAGCTTATCACGACCATGATAAATTTCCAACAGGTCCGTGGTGCAAGACCGGAGATTGGATAATCTTTGCCCGTTATGCGGGATCGAGGCTAGCGATCGAAGGTGGTGAAGTACGCATCTTGAATGATGACGAAGTTTTAGGAGTTATTAAAAATCCTGAATCAATACTTCATCATAATTAATCATAGGAGGAACTATGCCAAAAGAAGAAAAAACAATTGATATCGATACATCCGGACCGGGTGTAGATATTGAATTGCCAGAAGACAAAGAAAAGGAGTTAGAAAATGAAGCTATTAAAGACAGTGCTAAGCCCGCTGACACACCTGAGAAATCTAGTGAGCAGCTGGATGTTCGAGATGACTCGGACAGTAAAGACTCGGAACCAAAGAAGGAAGAAGTAGAAGAGAAAAAAGAAGAAGAGAAAGAAGAAGAAGAAAAACCAGAAGAAAAGAAAGAATTAGAAGTCTATAGTGAAGGCGTTAAGAAAAGAATTGCGAAGCTGACTAAGAAATGGCGCGAAGCGGAAAGACAAAGGGAAGCCGCTTTAGATTATGCCAAAGGCGTTCAGGTTGAGCATTCTCAGTTAAGAACTCGATTTTCAAGACTAGAGCCTGATTATGTTAAGGCGCTTGAAAGTAGAGTTATATCTGGAATTGATGCGGCTAAAGCCAAACTTCACACGGCAAGAGAAGCAAACGATATTAATGCTGAAGTTGAAGCACAAAAATCTATTGCTCAACTCGGTATTGAAGAAGCGCGATTGAATGCTCTAAAAGAGCAACAGTCACGAGCTAAAGAAAGAGAAGTAAAAACTCCCTCTTTAGATCAGGCGATTGCACCTCAACCCGTAGACCCTAAAGCAGAAGCATGGGCGGAAAATAATGAATGGTTTGGAAAAGACAATGCCATGACTTATTCCGCTTTTGATTTGCACAAGAAACTAACCGAGGAGGAAGGGTTTGACCCTAAATCCGATGAATATTATGCTGAAGTTGATAAACGAATGCGTCTTGACTTCCCGCATAAATTTGTTAATACTAAGTCTCAGGAATCGACTAAACCAACACAAACAGTAGCATCCGCTACGCGAAGTGTAAAACCAGGTCGCAAAACAGTGAGACTCACATCGTCTCAAGTAGCAATTGCTAAAAAATTAGGTGTGCCACTTGAAGAATATGCGAAACAACTAAGAATCACGAAGGAGGCATAAGCATATGACCAACGAAAAAATAAAAACTTCCCGTGCGAGCCAGAGTAGAGAACAAACAAAACGTAGAACTACATGGACTCCACCATCATCTTTAGATGCACCCCCTGCGCCCGCAGGATTTCATCATAGATGGATAAGAGCCGAAACTATGGGCTTTGATGATACGAAGAACATGGCCGGTAAATTAAGATCAGGATACGAGCTTGTAAGAGCTGATGAATATCCTGGATCTGAATATCCAACTGTGAACGAGGGCAAATACAAGGGGATCATCGGAGTTGGCGGCCTTTTGCTGTCAAGGATACCAGACGAGCTCGTTAAAGCGCGCGATGAGTATTTTAGAAAAATAACTCAGGACAAAGACGAAGCGATTGAAAGCGATCTCATGAAGGATCAGCACCCAAGTATGCCAATCAATGCTGAGAGGCAGACTCGTGTAACCTTCGGTGGTACTAAGAAAGACTAATTTATTAGCGATTCTTACCCAACGAAATTTTATTAACTAAGGAGAAAAACTATGGCAAACAAAGATGCCGCATTTGGTCTAAGACCAATCGGCAAGTTGGGCAGCAATAGAGAAGCAGCAGGAACTACAGAATACGAAATTGCAGCTTGCGCATCCGCTCTTTACCAAAACCACGTTGTTTCAGCGTCCGGTGCTGGTATCGCAGTTGGTGCAGCAAACCAAAGCAGTGCGTTAATGATCGGTTCATTGCAAGGCGTTTTCTTTACTGACGCAACTACTAACAAGCCTACCTTTGCGAATAACTTGGCAGCAAGTAATTCTGCAACGGATATTAAAGGCTTTGTCACAGATGATCCTTTTCAGTTATATGAAGTACAATCAGACAATACTGGTGCCTCCGCTCAAGGAGACATTGGAAATAATGCTGATATTGTAGTAGCGGCAGGTTCTTCGCCGAACTACATTTCTAAAACTGAACTAGGAGACTCTACATTAGCGACGACAGCCGCTAATTTACGGGTTGTGAATTTGTCAGATGATCCAGACAATAGCGATTTAACAGCCGCTAACGTTAACTGGAAAGTTATTATCATCGAACATTTCTACACAACTACAACAGGAGTATAAGGAGGATAAATTATGGCAATATCACGATCACAACTAGTCAAAGAACTAGAGCCAGGTTTAAATGCCTTATTTGGCCTGGAATACAAAAACTATGCTAACGAACATGCTGAAATATTTGATCAAGAAAATTCAGACAGAGCTTTTGAAGAAGAAGTTATGTTATCTGGATTTGCAAATGCTCAAGTAAAAGCAGAAGGAGCTGGTGTTACATTTGATAGCGCTAACGAAACCTTCACTGCTCGTTATACGCATGAAACAATTGCTTTAGCGTTCGCAATCACTGAAGAAGCGGTTGAGGACAACTTGTATGACAGAATTTCATCTCGTTATACAAAAGCACTAGCGCGTTCTATGGCTAATGCTAAACAAGTTAAAGCAGCTAACGTGTTGAATAGAGCGTTTAATTCATCTTACACAGGTGGTGACAGTAAGGAGCTTTTAGCTACTGACCACACTATCGTGTCTGGTACAGAACAAAACGAACTAACTACTGCAGCAGACTTAAACGAAACTTCATTGGAGCAAGCACTGGTTGACATTGCTGCGCTAACTGATGAACGAGGTTTAAAAATTGCAGCTAAAGGAATGAAAATGATTGTTCCTTCTGCGCTACAATTTACTGCTGAAAGATTGATGAAATCTCAAGGTAGAGTTGGTACAGCGGATAATGACATCAATGCTCATAAAAATATGGGCATGATTCCACAAGGTTATGTGGTTAATCATTATCTAACAGATACTGACGCATGGTTCATTAAAACAGACGTACCAAATGGACTAAAACACTTTGTTAGAGCACCAATCAAAACTGCTATGGAAGGCGATTTTGATACTGGTAACGTTAGATACAAAGCTAG
>Ga0208180_1001852_pt1 | contig 11182 bp, 5 predicted proteins | sample MalvireepMed_s16_FD_184241 | JGI IMG/M metagenome (GOLD analysis project Ga0208180, IMG submission 184241) | Marine viral communities from the Global Malaspina Expedition - Malaspina viral metaG DeepMed_s16 (SPAdes) (version 2) | ecosystem: Environmental > Aquatic > Marine > Oceanic | place...
CCCTGAATATGATGAGATGCCGTGCATTTGTGATTTACCAGACCACGCACAAGATATATTATATGATGAGATAGAGCAACAAGATAAAGACATCTTGAATGCCTAAGCAGATATATAAAATAGACCAGTTTCATGGCGGTCTTAATAGTAATGCAGACCCTAGAGATATTGCTGAGAATGAATTATCTAAAGCAACTGATATAATGGTAGATGAGTTAGGAATGATAAGAACATTAGGAGGAGCAGTGGCTCATCCATCCGAAACAGGAGCTGGCTCTACTGCGCATACTAATGAGATTACTCCTGGTTATGGATTGTTTGCATGGAAATCAGATAGAACTGCAGCTCAAACGAGAATATCAGATTATAGTGGTACTCATACAGCTGCTGATAGTAGTACTGTTATGACAGATAGTGCAGCTAGTTTTCCAGTAGATGCTTTAATTGGAGCTACGATTAATAATACTACTGATGGTAGTTCTGGAGTCATTACAGATAATGATGCTACAACTGTAACTGTAGCATCTTTAAGTGGTGGTTCTGATAATAGCTGGGATGATGCATCTAATGACGCATATACAATTACAGATATTCCTTCAACTGGTGAAAGTTATTTAGCTTTTTCTGATTCAGATTCAACTGGTACTGTAATGATATATGGAATGGGTAGTGATTCTTGGGATACTCCTATTATTGGACAAACTGATGCAGATACTGGTCGCATGCGTAAAGATGTTTTTTATGCAGTTGATGGAAATTTAAGAATATGTGATGCTGAGTTTAAAAATACTAATACAACTAAATGGCATGGATATGTAGACAAAATATTTTTATCTGAATTAGCTGGTAATGAAGTTACTTATGATTATTGGACAACTCAGTCACAATATATAGCAACTCCAAACTCAAATTCAGCATTTGACCAAGCTATAGCAGCAACTGGAGTAACTCCTGGTGATACAGAAACAAGAACAAGTGGTGAGGTAGACGCTGCTGATACTAATTCTGGAGTAACAAGTAGTGGAGGTGTTCAAGCTTATTTTGAATCAGATGCAGTTTGGGCTGCCGCTAGTGGAACTGTAGCAAATATATATAAATTAACTGTTCAAGTTCAGATTGCTTATTCAGATGTATCTGATGCATTTTGGGTTTATACATTAACTGGTGGAGATGCTACAAATAGCACTACTTTCGCAGGTAGTCTTGGTACAAACTATAAAGCTACTACTTCAGAGGATATAGGAAGCTCTGAAGGTGGAGATGTAGTTACAGAAACTCATGTATTTACATTTTCAGACCCAGCTACAAATACACCTTTAACATCTGGAGGGACTACGGCTGGTGTAAGAGTTGCTCTTAGTGGAGTAACTATAGGCAGTGATGTAACTTCAGTAAGTATTCATACAGTACAAGTACAAGAATCTGGAAGCACTAGTGGTTCAGCTCATAGTGGAGCAGGTGGGACAGCTATATCAAACTCAGATATATTTGGTGAATTTGCCTTTTCAGCTCCCGCTGAAGGAACAGCTATAGGATGGGATAGAAAATGGGAACATGGATTTAGTTTTATATATGATGGTGTTCAAGAATCTTTAGTTAGGAGGGTTAAAGATGTTACGACAACATCAACTGATACTGATGGCTCTACATTAAATTATGCATACGAACAAGCAGTAACAGACTCTACATATTCTCCTGATACTAGAATTAGTATTAAATATGACAGTACATGGAATCCAAGATTAACAGGAGCTGTTTGGTATGCTAGAGATGTTTCTGGAGATGTTCCTTCTAAATGGTGGGGTCAAATAGAGTATGATTTTGTAACTGGCATAGCTAAGGTATTAGCTAGTGATAAAGAATTTGTAGGAACATTAAATGCAGCTACTGGAGAGCTTAATCTTGATGTTGACCAAGAATATTTGTTGCAACCTAATCAAACTGATACATATTTAAGTAGAAATGGATTTTCAGAAGACAATGAATCTATTACAGCTAGATTTAAAACTGCTGTTCAAGTTGGAAGAAGAATGTATGTAGGTAATGTTCAGATTATAAAAGAAGACGGAACAAAAGAAGTTAAAGGAGATGCTATGTTAAAATCTCCTGTGAATAGGTTTGATACATTTCCAGTTAAATCTACAGTAGAAGCTGCTGTGAATGATGGTGAATCTATTACAGCTCTTGAAGAATTTGCTGATAGGATATTGCAATTTAAAGAACAAACACTATATATAATAAATGTATCACAAGATATAGAATTTCTTGAAGATGTGTATAAATTTAAAGGAGTTTCTCAACCGTCTGCTGTATGTAAGACAGATTATGGAATTGCATGGGTTAATAAATTTGGATGTTATTTATATGATGGCAAACAAGTAATTAATCTACTTGAAAAAGGTGGAAGACAAATAATTAAAGACCATGGCTCAGGCTCTTGGGAAACATTTTCTGCAAATTCTCCTATGATTGGATATTTACCACACAAAAGACAATTACTTATGGTAGATGATAATACAACAGCTGGCACTGGTAATATTATGTTGTATGATATGGTTACTCAGTCTTGGGTTGAAGGGATTGACGCAAGTATAACAAGCGAAGCTTTAACAAATTTTGTTAATGATTCTAATGGTAATTTAGTTTGGTCTCATACATCTGATACTGGTACAATGAGAATGTGGGATGATGATAGTGCTACTACGGCTGGACTTGTAATACAAACAAAAGATATTGATTTTGGATTCCCAGGCGTAAGAAAAAAATTATATAAAGCTTATATTACTTATGATACAGGAAATGCAACTTCTAATGTTCAAGTTGATTATGATGTTGATGGGGGAACTACATTCCCATATGATTTTGCTGATGGTACTCAATTTGCAAGCACTGAGTTAGCAACAGCTAATGGATGGAAAGTTGCTGAATTAAAACCTGATGTATCTTCAGAATCTAATAATATAAAATCTTTAAGATTAAGATTTGCTACAGATGGGACTGTACCTGCTGGATTTAAAATTAATGATATTTCATGTGTTTATAGAATGAAACCAATTAAATAATATGGCTATGACACGACAAGAAAGAGTGAATGCTCAGAAGAAACAATATAGAATTAATAGTGTTAAACAAGCATTTAAAGATGATACAGTTATACTAGCAAAATCTATTTCTTTATTAAAAGATAGTACGACTGGAACAGTTAGTGATGTTTTAGATGATACAACTGCAAATCAAAAAGATGATGTAGCTTCTTTAGCTAATAAAGTGAATGAAATATTACTAGCTCTTAAAACTGTAGGAATTGTAAAATAGTAACGTTGTTAGTAAATTGTGAATAAATATGCCAAAAGGTAATTCAATATACGATATATATGCCGGGGCTGGTGAAGCGATGGGTAAATACGAAGCTTCTTGGAGCGGCGTACAAGACATCTATTCAGATATAGAGTACTCTCGAGCTTTAACAGCTCAAAAGCAAGAGCAAAGAGAGGGAGTTACTGATACATTATTAGCTGCAGTAGAACTTGGAAGTACCTTATATGGTGGATTCACAGCTAAAAAAGAATTTGAAGAACAAACACTACCTGGTATGGAAAAGATAGCTGCTAAAGAAGCATATGAATCAACTATTGGAGCTGCTGAAGGGGCTGCAACATTTGAAGATTTTATAGCAAAAGACGCTGGAGCATCTGAATTTATGGATAAATTTAAAGGAAGAAAGGTAGGCGCAGGAGGCAAGTCATGGGAAGAAATGGGAACCCTTGAGAAAATGTGGGAAAAACCATCATGGGCATTTGGAGAAGGAGAAACAGCTTATACTCTTGGTAAAGAAGATATATCTGGTATTTCAGAAATGTCTAAGTATGGAGTTGATGTTGATTTAGGTCAGTATCAAGCTAGTTTATTTACAGAAGCTACTGGTGCTAAGCCTCCATTAAAAACAACACCTGAAGAAATGAGTCAAATGATGGGAGAGGAAGAAATAAAACCACCAACCATTAAGCCTCCTAAGCCAGAGGAAAGGAAAACTGCTCCATTTTCAGCAGATGACTTTAGAGTTTCACAAAAAGGAATAGAATTAGAAGCATCTCTTGATAAGTTATTTGAGTCTGGACAATTTTATGGATATGAAAAGTCATGGCGGGATTAAAAGGAACAATAGCAGATAATCATCTCTCAAACTTAGCCTCAAAAGGCAGGTATGGAGATACTCAAATAGCTAAAACTTCTAAAGGTGAGCTATGGCATGTAAATCCACAAGAGAAATCTTTAATGACCATGTATGGTATGGAAGGTGAAAGAATGGTAGACGCTATTGGTTCTGGTACAAAAAATCCTCAAACTGGATTAGAAGAAAAGTTTTTAGGTCTCACATGGGCAGCTGCTTCTGGTATAGCCGCTTTGGGTTCAGCTGTGATTGGTGGTATAAGTGCAGCTAAAGGAGGAAGAGCGCAACAATTACAAGCTGAGGCAGACCAAAGAAGCGCAGAACAAGGGTTAGAACATTTAGCTACGGTTGAAGAAGGACTTGAGTCAGGTAAAGAAGCTAGGCAATTAGTTGTATCTCAAGATTATGATTTTGAATCAGGTAAATTTGCAGCTCAGGTTGGTATGAGTAAAGAAGATTTACAGGCAGAAACTGAATCAGCTATTCAGAAAAGTAACCTTGTCACTCCTGGTACAGTACAACAGAAAGCATCTCAATCTTGGGATAGGATTCAAGACATGTCTGGTAGAGGAAGGGAAGGATTACTTGCTAAGCTTGGTAAAGGAATGGGAGATATTGAGAGATGGTATGAAGGTGAGAAAGCAAGAATTTCCAGTGAAAGAAAAAAGTTTGAAAATATGAAAAGTCTAGCAGGTCAACAAAGAGAGTCATGGTATCTTGGAAAACATATTGGAGCATTATTTAGGTAAGATATGGCAAACGGAGCAGATGTACTAAGGTCAGTAAACGCAATACTACAAGGCGTTGAACGTAAAGAGCAGCGTGAAGTTGATACTGCTCTTGCTTTTATGCAGTTAGCCGCTTCACAGAAAGAATCAGCAGCTCGTATGTCTTTAGCTGAAAAGCAGTTTGCACAAACTTCACAACTACAAAATATACAACTTGTACAATCAAACTTAACTCTTGCTGGTAAATCTCTTGAAATGGAAAAGCCAAAGATTGTTAATAGATTTTTACAATCAACTGGTATAGGTGGTATATACGAAGAACAGGTGGAAGGAGAACCTGCTGAAGATGCAATAACATCTATGGCTAAAAGATTAAGACATAAAGATTATGGAAAGTTTTCAGAATCAGAAGCTATGTCTGTGGCTGGTGCAGTTTTTAATTACTATTCAGCTAAAGATTCCGATTCTCTTATAAGTTTAGCAAGTAATCTACATGATGCAGGAGTGGCTATAGATGCTGGTGTAGCTAATAAGGCTCAGGTAAATCTATTTGAATCATTTAAAAGATTAGGGGCTACTGCAGATTTAAGAAGTATAGCTGAACAAGCTAAGAAAGCAACTACTTCTGAACAAAATATTAGTAGAGAAATATCTGAATTTCTACAAGGAGATTATGAGATACAAAGTCCAATAGGAGTATATGCAGATGTACCTGGGGCTGAAGCTCTCAGTCAAATACCACCACCTCCACCTCCTCCTTCTAATGCTGCTAAGAATTTAAGTATTGAACAAACTAAAGAAGCGTTGAGTTTAGCTCAGACTAAGCGTATTGCTTTAGAGAAAAAGATGGATGCGGGCACAGCTACAGAAGATGAAAAGGAAGAATATTATCAATTACCAGATTTAATAGAGAGGTTTAGATTAGAACTATATGAAGGCACTGGTGAATTAGAAGGTGAACTAAATGATGAGATGACTGCACTTGCAAAAGATATTGAGGCTTTAAAAGCTGCTGGATTAACTGGTATGGAAGAATTTAAAAGATTAAAAGATACACTTCAAGATAGGAAGATACAACAGAATAGGATTGTACAGTCTATGAGAATAGAGAAAGAAAAAGAAAGATTAGATGATATAGTAGAAACAGCTTCTGGAGTAACAGGTATCCCCGAATCAGAAATTAGAGCACATCAAGAAGCAGAAGAAGAAGATTATAGAAGAAGGACATCGGTACCTGGTAGGATGAGATAATGCCTCAAAGCTCATCCGACAAATTATATAACAAATATAAGTTACAAGCATCACAATCATTAGGGATTACTGATACTGTAGCTTCCCCCTCAATTTCTCCAATAGCAGCTCCCCAACCACAAGCAAGTATTTGGGATGTTATGGATACTGGGCAATACCCAGAGTGGTATCAACCACTTCAAGATGATTCACCAGCAGCAGGACTAATGAACGCAGTTGGAGTTGGTCTATGGAGTTTTGTTGATACTGCATTATTTGGAGTGCCTGGTTCTCTTGTAGAAGAAGAAAGATTCTTAGACTTTGAAGACCCTGTATCTAAATGGACTGGAGCTATTGGTGGATTTGCAGGATTTGTTGGTGGTCTTCCATTAAAAGTTGGAGCTAGAGTTGCTCAAAAAGGATTAGGAGTATTAGCAAAGACTCAATTAAAAGAAGCTGGTAAGGAAAGCTCTGAAGCAGTAATAAGAGGAATGAAACAGAGAGGTCGTGATGGAGGCCTTAGTAGAGGTTCAGTAAAAGAAATTACTGGTGGATATAAAAGCCTTGTAAGACAAGCACAGGTAGACCCAAAATTAAGAGGAGCTGAATTTGAAAGAGTTGCGAGAGAGTACTTAGAAGGATACATTCAAAAAGGTCAACTCGATGGAGCAATGACTCCAGTACAAGCTCAAGCCGTAAGAGATATGTTTCAGGCTAATGTATTTAAAAGACCTATACAAGACTTCATGGGTCTAATGCAGGTGAGAGGATTGGCTCAAACTAATCCAAGACTTGCAAGAGTGATAGGTCATAGTATAAATGATGCTATAATGTTTGGAGCTATTGATACAATCTTTGAAGGTGTGTCAATGATAGAAGATAGGAACTTTGATTGGACTGCTCCACTATGGGGAGCTGGTACTGGTATAGCATTTGGACAGTTAGGATGGTTAAAACCACGAGGCAAGGCAGCTTCATTTAAGAAAGATTTTATGGCAGGTGTAAGGTCTGCTTTTGGAAGGAAAGGTACATTTGATAATAAATCAAGAGAATATCTACTCAATACTGCAAACCATTATGGTAAGAATCGTATAAGAAATGAACAAAGTGCAAGTGTTGACTTTACATTTAGAGGAAAAGAAGGTAGACTAAAGCTTACTTCTGAAAGTTTGTATGATGACATAGAGAAGATATGGGGTAAAGATTCTGAGAAAGCCTTAAAAAGATTATTAGAGGTGAATAAGAATAAGTGGGGCCGTGAGATGATGAAGTGGTCTTCTAAGGAAGAGCTTGGTAACATAGCACAAAACTGGAGAAGGATGATGCTTGGTGGTGTTCTCTTTAATGTTCATACTCTTTATGATACATACGCACATGACTTAGAACCAGATGTAAATGATGTCCTACCAAGTTTCTTGATTGGAGCATATGTACAAAGACGTTCTAATCCTGCTAAGTTTGACCTTAACCCTAAAGAGATGAATAGGATAAGACAGAATCTTACTATACTTGGTCAAAGCCCTGAGCAGTTCTCTACTATACCTACATTTGATTATGTACAAAGCAGATTTGATAATCCATTCTTGGATGCAAAGTTTAAACCAGTAATTAAAAAATTAGAAGAGTTAGAAATCATAACTGATGTGAATGAAATATCAACTGCTGAATTAGCACCTGATGTTGTGACTGCTGCTGTTAAAAGGAATCCAGTCTTTGATAGAATGTATTCTTATATGGAAGGTTTAAAGACTTGGAGAAAACCATTAGATAATATACCAGCGGAAGATGCTAAGACAATTGCTGACCTAATTCTTAAAGTTGATAAAAGATATGAATCAACTGAAGGCTCTAAACAAGCTTTAGAAGAAACATTTGTTAATACTCAAAAGAACTTTGAAGAATCATTTAGAGATTTAATTGAATTAGTAAAAGACGCTGAGAATGTTCTTGGTATTACCCAAGAAGTTTTACCTGATGGTACAAGGATGCTGAGAGTTCCAGAGAAAATTTTAATCAGTGAAGAAGTAAAAAAGAGAGCAAGAGATGGTGAGATAGAATGGTTAGTAGATGCAAATAAAGTTAAATTAGAAGGTGAAGAAGCAATGGACGCATTGTTTGATAAGACTGATGGATTTAACGCAGCTTTAAAAACAGTTGAGATGTTGAATTATGCTGAAACAAATCCAATTAGACCTAAGAGAACGATTGAGTCAGAGAGTTTATTAAAAGAAATCTATGAAAGAGTATCTTCTTTTGAAGTAGATGTAGAATCCAAGTTTAAAAACAAATCACCAGTTGCAGAAAGGTTTAGTCTTTCAGAATCATTTGCTGAGTATGTTACTATACTTACAAGGAATCATGGTATAAGATTTAGTGAAGAAGCTTTGTCAATATTCAAGTCTGATTTTGCAGACCATGATACACTTGTATCTAAACTTATTGATGCTGGTATTTTATATAGCCCCGGCAAGATAAGCGAAGCTCTTATTATTGATGATGTAGGTAAGATTAAGATAATCGGTGAAAATGATTCAGATGTAATAGCTAAAGATAAAAGATTCTTAGGTAGAGTATTAACACTTCAGTCTACTGTTGGAGGTTATAGAGGATTCGAGATAGACCCTAATGCTCCTCGCGAAATAGAACATTCGAATGTAGAATCGTTAAGAAATTATCTAAATGGTCTTAATCTTAAAATGGATACAATACAGCCATGGTTACAATCCCAGTTAATTCACTATGCATTTAATGAAAGAGTTCGTGAAACAAAATTAGATATGCGTCAAGCTGATGCACTGTTTAATCTAGCAGGCGTTGGTGGTGCAAAGTTTAACGCAGCAGCTGAAGGTAAGGCCGCAGGATTTAGAGTTAAACTTATAGATGAAGCAAGGATTGAAGGTCATCATGATTCTGAAGTTAAGAGGCTAGCAAGTGATTATAATAAAGAAGTAAGAAAAATTATTGATGATAGTAAGGGTCTTGTTACAGAAGATGTTGATAGGATAACTGTTGTAGATGCGACTTATATGAGAGGGTTGGCCTCCGCCTTAGGTACTATTGGAGAAAGCACTGAAAGTGCAAGGACTGCTATCGCAGAATTTATGACTTTAATTAGTACTCAGAAAAAAGGATATGCATCTTTCAGTAAACAGTTGAGAGATTTTATGAACGCTAAGCCAGGTAATGATTTTATGGTATTAAAGTGGTTATCAGAAGCAGGCTTATTTAAACCAAAAGAAAAACAAAGAGATTTTGATGCTGATATTGATGCGTTTAATAAATTATTAGAGAAAGACCCTAATTTTATACCGAATCTTGAACAAAAGATGGCTACTTATGGATATACACCTGATTATGCTAAAGAGAGATATGAAATACTTGAACAAAAAGCAAGAGATAATTTAATTGAGGATTCAAGTGAAAGAGATTTAGTTAAGCATATTGATTTAAATACTTTTTATCAAAGATATAGAATTGATGGTAAGGATTTAACACAAGAGGATGCTTTTAGTGCCTATTCACAGTTCGCTGCTGTTGTTTATCATCCAATGGCAGGGGCGGATAAGCTTCTTGATAGAAATGTAGTCCGTAAAGTTTTAGATAGGATTCATGTTGAGAAGGATGGAGATTTTGTATCTTTCAGAGGTTTAGATTCAGCAGAACAGAGAGCAAGAACTCCACAGATAAGACAAGATTTAATTGGGTTGCTTGGTTCTCAAAGAGCTCAGATGAAAGTAGATGTATTCAGTCGTCAGAGTGGTGATTACAAAAAGACAGAAGAAGTAGTTCAATTAACAAGACTACATTCTTATTTAACTGACGTTCTTGAGTTGCCATATATGCTTGTAGATGGTAGAATAAATGTAACTGTTCTTTCCAATAGTGGTAAAACCTATATGGAAAAACAAATAAATATTTTTGAGGATGCTGATGTTTTAAGCAAAAGAGTTAGAGATGAAGTAAAAAAACATGAATCTGAGTTTAGGGCTGCGATTGAACAAGAGACTTCTGTATTCTCAACTGAAGAAGGCATATGGAATTTGATGGGTGAGAGCGGTGAAAGAGGATTAAGGCTAATAAAGATTGCTCCTAATGCAGACCCAATAGTTGTTGCGTCTAAAGACTTAGCTAATGTTAGAGAGCCTTTCAAAGATTTTATAAATGAGTATAAAGGTAGAAAAGGTCTTGACGCTGATGGTGTAAAAAGACTTGAAGATTTAGAAGCTAAGATTAATAATAATGAAATAATAACTCCTGCAGAATATGAGCATATGATAACTCATTTAGTTATGAAAGAGATGTTAACTGGTAGTGATGGAGATAGAACATTTTTAAAGTTTTTAAATGGAGCAGATTCTGAGAAGTTACTTTCAAGAATAAAACTATTTAATACTAAGAAGTATGTAAGATTTAATAAGTCTTTTATTCAAGATGTTGCTGATGTTTATATGGGAGACCCTACTCAAGTAACATGGGATACTGTGCAAGACGGTGTGACTGCGCAAGTATTAAGAAGGATTGTAAGGAATGATGGATTTGGAGTAGCAACATGGAATGATGCTAAGTATGCTACTATTAAAGATGAAGTAAAATTAATTGTAGAGAGGTTAGGTATTGATTGGAAATTTGGTAATGAGTTAGGAAAAGCTCATGAAGATGTTTCTGCTTTTGATAGTATAGCATTTGTATCAAGAAGTATGATGAGGTTTGCTCATACTATGATGGGGCATAACCCATTATCTTTTAATCCTGTTAAGCCTATCATTACTTCTGGTGGTGCAGATTCTCCTTTGCTTCTTGGTAAGACACTATTTGTTTATAGTGAATCATTAGATGGGTTTTTTAGAAATAATAGCTCAATAGATATAATGCTAACAAAGACAGGAGCTAAAGTATTAAATCCTGTTGGTGAAATAGAAGATGCAAGTTTAATTAATACAGGATGGGAAAATTTAAACAATCAAAGACTCACTTCTGAAAAGGTAAGAAAAATATCTATCGAATCATTAGGTTTTATGCCTAACAAGGACGCTGACTTTGCTTTAGCAAAGAA
>Ga0208180_1001857_pt1 | contig 11132 bp, 18 predicted proteins | sample MalvireepMed_s16_FD_184241 | JGI IMG/M metagenome (GOLD analysis project Ga0208180, IMG submission 184241) | Marine viral communities from the Global Malaspina Expedition - Malaspina viral metaG DeepMed_s16 (SPAdes) (version 2) | ecosystem: Environmental > Aquatic > Marine > Oceanic | place...
GTGTATACAATTCTATTGCATCTGAAAAGAATTTCGGTAAAAAGAAATTTAAAGATAAGGATACAATCTTTAAAAATTTAATGACAAGTGAGTTATTTTCTGGTCCTGATACACAGCTTGGTTCTGCAACATATAAAGGAACATTCAATGCAGAATATGCAGATCATATTATGAATGGACGATCTGTTTTATCTGCACCGGGAGTATTGACAGGAGAAGGTGGTGATGTTAATGAAACAAGATTTCGAATATTAAACGAGTTGGCTGGTCCTAGATTTATAGATACTTTAGTAGATGATTTCAATAGGTTCTATGTAAAAGAATTAGAAGGAGAAGAAGAATAATGCTAACACCAAGAACTGTCCCACAACAGCAACAAACTAGTACAACAAGTACAGGACGACTTTCTCCTCGTAGACTAAGAGCTGTAACAGGACAAGCAGCTAAAGTTGCCCCTGTTGCTGCATTAACTGCTGAAGTTACCCGTCCTACCCCTACTTCTAAACGTAGTACTATTCCTCTTACAGCAGGAACAAGTGGTACTTCACCTGAAGTTTCTTCTCAAGTTACAGGAAGTGTTTCTAGGAGAGGTAGTGGAGCAAACACTACTGGAATATCAAATAAACTAGGAGCAAATTTAAAAAGAATCTTTGATACATTTTCTAATACAGCAGCTTCCCCAAAACAAGCAGCTATAGACTTCGGTGGTTTTGAATTTCCTACCCCTGATTTAACTCCCCCTCCTCCTCCTATTTCAAGAGCAAGTTTTAGTAGTGGTCCTACAGCAATAGCACCAGCATCATTAAAGGAAGGCGGGTTTGTCCGTAAGAAAACCTAATGGCTGATGATAAGCAAGATGTGTACCTTCTTCTTGGAAGACTAGATGGTAAGATGGATTTGCTTATTAAAGAACAAAGTCATATTGATGGTTTGATTTCAAAAAATGAAGAAAGAATAAGAGTACTAGAAAAAGATAGAGCAGTTGTTTATGGAGCAGCTACAGTACTAGCCTTCGTAGGAAGTGGAGTAATGTGGCTTATATCTTCTGTAATTAAGGGAGCTTGATATGTTAGGAGCATTAATAGGCCCGATAGCTGGGCTTGCCAGTACATTTCTTGAAGGACATTTAGCAACAGCAAAAGCTAACACTGATATGAAAGTTGCAGAAGCTAAAGCTAAAGCTAATGTAATGGAACGTCAGGCTACTGGTGAAATTGATTGGGACTTGGAAGCAATCAAGGGATCACAGAATAGCTGGAAAGATGAGTGGTTGGTAGTTTTATTTTCGATACCATTGATCCTAGCATTCATCCCTGGTGGAGAAGAGATTGTACAGAATGGCTTTGCTCAGTTGGAGAAGATGCCTGAATGGTATCAGTATAGCTTAGGTGTAATCATAGCAGCTTCCTTTGGAGTAAGGAGTGCTACCAAGTTCTTTGGTAAGAAAAAATAAATGGCAGATGATAAAGTCAAGGTTGTTGAAACAACTAAGGAATATGAATTATCTGTATCTGATCTCGTACCAGATAAAGAAGAAGAAGATTCTACATGGTATAATAAAATAGCGGGGGTACTTGACAGGTTTCGTACAGTTCCCCGATTAATTATGTTATCTTATATCTATGCTTTCTATCAATCAACAATGTGGTTCATGGCTTTACCTGATCCAACCAATGCACAAGCTGCATTCATCTCAACTATTGTAGGTGCTGGTGCAGCCTTCTTTGGTTTGTATGTTGGTAAACCAGGGACATCTATCCCCAAACGTAAAAGGTAATAACTAATGGTTGCTGCACAACTAGGTAGGCTTCTAGCTAAAGGCATTGCTAAAGCAGGAAGAGGAATGCTACCTGATATTAATGTGCCGCCTACTATATTACAAGCACAAAAGATAACTCCTGATCCCATTAATGTTCCTGATAAGTTCCCTGCTGCTGTTACTAGGGAAGTTGAATCTGAACCTACTGTTCCTTTTAAACCTGAAGATGATCCTAGTACAACTCCACAACAGATCAATGCTTTCTATAAACTTCCTGAAACACAACGACAAAAACAACTACCAGAATTAGAGGAAGCAGCAGAAGCTTTAGCTAAAGGAGACTTATCCAAATCTCAATGGGATGATTTAGCAGATTACTTCTTGCCCCTTACTCCATTAAAAGAAATGCCTGATGTTCCTTCTACTAGAAAGATAGATGCAATACTATTTGTTGATAAGGACGGGAACTATCAAACAGGAAAAGCAGAAAAATATGGTATCGTTGGAAAAGAAGATGATCCATATGCAACATTGTCAGGGAAATCCCTTGTAAGTAAAGAGAGAACTACTTCAACACGATTAGATATACCTGCATATAATAATCACAATACTTGGGCAGTAACATTCCATGATGGTGGTACAAAAAATAACAGACTAACATCTGGTAGAACAATAGGGTATGGACAAAGTGCTGTGCTTAATGATGTTGAATTTACTTCAAACGAAAAGCAAGCCTTGGATATTGCCAGGAGAGCAAAAAACCCAAAGTCAGGAAGGATAACGGGCAAGAGTACAATAGCACGTATGAATGGTTTCTACGAGGATATGTCTTTTGAAGATGTATATAGATTTATGCAAGAAGAACTACGTGCTATGAACAGTCCAGACTACGATGGAGAATGGAGTCAAGTAGGAATGAATCCATATCGCCATAGTTATTTTTATAATAAAAAAAATGGGAAGCCTGTTTTAAAAGCTGACAGAGTAATGCAGATAGGCCCGTTGGTATTAGCCAGGAATGTAGAAGAAGGTGATCCTCTTTATATTATAAATAAAGAAGGGAAAAAAGTGTTAAGAAAATTCGAAGAAGGTGGTGTAGTAGATATGCGTGATGGTGGAAGGGTACGTACTAGAAGTAAGTAGTCACACCTATATTAATTGAATCCATTACTTTCTTTAAGTATGCTAGGAAATTAGAAACAACATGTGCATTCTCATATTCTTCTAGGTCTTCTATAGCAGCATCCCAATCTCCCTGTTCCAACAAAGAAGAATCTACTTGTATCTTGTTATCATAAGTTAGATACACTTCATATTTAAATAATGTTATCCTATTTGTAGAAGACATGCTTACCAATCTTTTTTAACAACGTATAGTCCTTTGACCATGCAGGACGTACTGAAACATTATGATAGTGTGTTGCATACTTTATAACAACAGAGTGTTTTAATAGTACATCTACTGCAACCTGAGATGCGAGAACAAAAGCTTCCGCATCTTTTATTTTTTCTGGCCTACCATCACAGTAGTATGAGAACTGACATTTGTTTCGTATCATATGTCCTTTGTACGTTACTCCTTGATGAACAACTTTACATACCGTGTTAGGAAATCGTTTCGAATGAACCCTGTTCAATGCAACATTGCCTACTGCTATCTGCCCAACAATAGATTCTCCCCTGGCTTCAAAGTAAATTGCTTCACTCATACAGTACACATCTTGAGGATCAAGATTATATGAGGAAGCAAGCAAAGCTATGGAGAATAGGAAGGTATTTGTCAAAAAATCCTCCCTAGGAAGCCCGTACAAGGGGAAATGAAAGGGGAGATAGGGCTACCTACCTGAAACATCCCCTTTCTTTTGTATGCTGCTGTATCGCCCAGCAAATAAAAATCACTATACAAGGTCAACAACTTCACAGAAATCTCCTACACAACTTAATGTTTGGGATGCAACCGTGTTATCATCCCGTTCATACTCACCAAGCTTCTTCCAATCTATATTATTAGGCATCTTCTTTAGTAACTTTTCATATTCTTTCTTAGTTGAATCCTGATATGGTGCCTGTTCATAAATATGTTCAGACATTGGAAGGAAACTTACACCAGACATGGTATCAAAATGTTTATATACAAACGCTCCTACTTCCAACCATTCATCTTCCTTAACACTAACAGTAATGGAAGGCTTATGTTCACACCAATGCTCTGCATATATTCTCCATATTTCCAGATGTTCAATAGCTGTTATATCATGTCTAGTGATTGCACCCTTTGGTGCTTTAACTGGGAATGAAAACACAGCGGTTGTTTCTGGTTTCTTATTCTCATCTTCAACAGGGAACCCAGCATCAGTCATGAACTGTGTCAGCGGGTCTTTCTTATCTGCACGTACCGTCCTGATATAATATTCAGAATGTCTAGGATGGATACCTGAAGCTGCATCAACCAACTGACTAACAGTTCCACTAGGTTTAACACAGGTGATAGCAGCAGAAGGTTCTATGTTAAACAGAGAAGACCATTTGCGATTAGTATGCACCGCACCTGTTCTAAGACTACCTAGCAGTGCAGGAAGGCTATCCTTTGTCTTGTTAGCTAACATGGCATTGTCTAGGATACCTGTAAGAGATACGCCTAACAACCTTTCTTCTTCTGTGTTCTTAACCCATTGTCTACCTAGTCCTTTAAAATCAGTGAAGCAGGATTGGATAGTACCTAAGATAGTAGCAAGTTCAATCTTCTTTTGTAATGTTTCAGGTGTATCCTCTTCTCGTACAACAACCTCACTTAAATTACAAAACTGTTTAGGCCGTAGTATAATCTCACTGCATGGGTTGGTTCCATATTCTATATCCGCTTCCCTTCTACCATACTTAGCCGCCTGTTCTTGTGCAGCATTACGATTGAAGATGCCTCGTTCACCAGACTTACTATCATATAAGGAACTCCACTCACGTAAGAAGGAACCTGTATCTAAACCATCTGTATAACAGACAGAGTTGTTAGCAAAGGATCGTTGTGGTTGTGTGTTCCACCAATCACCTGACTTGGCATGACGCATACGATCATCACTAAGGTTAGATAGACTGATCAGTGCAGACCTACGCACACCACCAACCACAACCACATCAGCAATCTTACACATGAGATCATGACATTCCAAACTGTTTAGCTTCCTACCTTTAGCATTATTAAACATGTTACTAGTAAACTTAAACAATTCATTCAAAGGTTCAGGACCACTCGCTCTACCACCAAATGTTTTTAACTTTGCACCTTGGGGCCTGACCTTGGACATATCCCAACGGGGTAGCTGACCAGCATATAACAAATTAATTAGTTCTTTGAATGCTCTGAACCACCCTTCCTTACTGTCCTGCACAATAATACATGTTTCACTAAGTTCAAAGATATCAGGAACAGGTGGTAATTGATTAACGAACTGACGTTCAACGCTGAACCCTACACCTGTGCCATGCATTAATATATATAAACACTCATCAAATGATCTAGGACTATCCACAGGTAAGTAGCTACAGTTGTATGCTGCAATATGGTTACGTTCCAATGCAGGACCAGCCGTCATCATTGCTCTCATAGAAGGCATGATATTCATGGTTACAATAGCTACATATAAATCAGTGTATAATTCCTCTGGTATGCTATAGCTATGGTTGTTTTTTAAAAAGCTTCTGTAAAAATCTAGTAACCTTGTTACCGTTTCTTGCCAAGTTTCCCTACGCCCTTCCTCCTCAAGCCAACGACTGTACCGTGATTGATGAATGAATGATTGATAATCAGTTATCATACCAAGGGTAACTCCTTCTGTTCTGTTTCAACAGCAGACTTTTCTTGTGCTTGAGCTTGTATTATTCCTTTAATCAAGTTGTCAACTTCTCTCCACGGTTGACGGGAAAGATAATTAACAATATCATTCATAAGGTTAATTGGTAGTTCCATATTGTTCTCCTTTATCTATTCCCAAAAGATGTAGGGTTTTCTTGTTGCCACAAACAACCATCCATTCCAGCAGGTTGAGCTTCCCATATAGGCTCACCTGCATCATGAGGTTGGCTGGATAAACAATCAGGATAAATCCAACAGGTCTCATGATTGTTTAAATTGATAAAATCTTTGTGCCATTTTCTTAACTCTTTTTTAACATCCTGTTTGTCTATACTTAATAGAACATCCGTTTCATACCCGTTTTTTTTATCAATATCCATGTCTCTAGCTATGTCTTCCAATTCTTCTAGTAAAGCTTTTCTCCTTTTATAAGGATTTGGAAAAGTTTTTTTATTTATATTCATTCGTTTCATAACTTTCTCCTTTAAAGTATAACATCACAAGTAATCCACATTACTGAAAGAAACCACAGTATGAGGAAGGATAAAATAATAGGATGTACCATCATACTAAGTCCATAAGTTTCGGTGGTTCATAGCAGTTAGACTTAATGACTTTACCATCTTCTCTATAGAGTGGATTGCCTTCTGCGTCCAGCTTAGACATGTTCGAGAAATGTACTCGATTGAATGCAGTATCAAAAGACCACCCGTAAGTGACAGCAAACCCAACGCACACATAAACCAGATCGCAGAGTTCTTTAAGAACCTCATCATCATCTTGATTACTAATTGCATACATCAACTCCTTAAATTCTTCTTGTATAAGCCTTCTCCTTAAATCTTTTTCACCATCCATTAAAGCAGAAGGTTCAGGATATTTTAATCCTACAGGATGTTTGAAAGCACGATGAAAGATATGTAATTTATCCTGTAAGGTTTCACTTTTGCCCATCATTCTTTATATCCTCTATTAGTTTGCACAGATACCATTGTGCCTTCAACAAATCTTTGTAAGGATTTTCTTTTTCTTTATAACGATACCTACTAACATACTTAAAAATATTTCCTTTTAAGTATCCCCTATACTCTTCCAATTCCATACTGTCCCTTATCAAATCAATAGTTTCCATTGTGTTACTATTGTAATGGGGTGGTCTGTTAATTTGATCTGTCTCACAATCACCTATAGTTAAATCTTCTGCATAAGAAGTCATTCCATTCATCCCTTGTTATTAGTTAGGCTTCTTAGGTTTAAACACAAGGACATTATCTGTATCCTTAAAAGAAGTTGTTTTCATTTCAATATATTCCTCATAAATAAGTTCTTGTCCTTTGTCAACTAAATAATCTAATTCATTATCTAGCATATACATAAAACCTTTTATGATAACAGAAGAAACATTAGCAGATATATCTTCATCATCCTCCTCATCTGTTACCGATGTTGTGTCTGCCACTTTAACAGAAAAAACTCCACTATCTTCTGGATCAGGAATGAATATCATGTACTGTCTTTCTGCTTGTAAACTTTTTAATTCCTCATCATCGAAGCCAGCATTCCAAGTATTAAACATTATACACACTCCTTTTATAAATGTCAAGGAAAAAATCTAGGTCCATCATAACTAAAGGTTTCTTCCTATTCATTTTTAATATCACTAAAGGTTCTCCTTTTCCTTTATGTTCTTCTGCTTGAGAATAAATAGAATAGATACCTTTAAACTTTTCTTGGTTCTTGCATTCAATTTTTAAAGGATATCTTTTGTAAGCAGCAGGAGAAAGTTTAATATCCATTCCTGTTTCCCCCATGATAGCTCCCTTAATATCATCCTGTTCTAAAGCAGGTGCATATTCTAATAGCTTTGAAACAACAAAGTTTTGCAATGCTCTCCCCTTTGCTTTCCTTGACCTAGTGCTTGTCATTTAGTAACTGTCCTAATTTCTTTTTCATATGCTGTGTAGTTTTAGGACAGGTGGTTTCCATGTTGTCAAGGTCTTCTCCTAGAAGAGAAGGGGAGAACACCACAACTCCCCCTCTCTTCAGGAGTTGCTTGACGTTAGCAATGTCAGAATCAAACTTCATAACATTTGATTTGTACATATCGTCAAGCCAAAAAGATGAGTCGGATGATCCAAATGCTTTCTTCATTCTTATAGCAAGAACATTCTCACCAACCAGATTAAACCCTTCTTGCTTATCGTTCCCAGTTACAAGATAGTATACATCTTTGTTGGTGTTTACATCCAGTTCATTTACGACTGATTGAAATATGATCATTCAAAATCCTCATCTTCCTCTTCTAGTTCTGTAAGCCTACCAGTCTGCCTACTATAATATAACCTACAGGCTGGCCCTGTCAATCCAGAAAACCTATTCTTAATAACACGTACTGTAGTAGTGTGCCGTTCCCTTTCATCCTCATGCTGACCATTACGTTCCAGACCAAGAACAATATCACTTAGTTGTCCAATAGAAGCTGATCCTCGCAACTGACTAAGGGATGTTACTGCTCCTTCCTCATGCCCAGCATTCGTTGGCCTACGTAGATGTGATACTAACAGTAGGCAGATGTCAAGTTCCTGTACCACAGTACGAAGCTTAGTCATGATTTCATCCAAGGCTCTGCGCTCATCCCCATGCTGTTGATCAGAAACAATAATAGATACATGGTCAAGAACAACATACTTACAACTTAAAGCTTTGGCAAAGTACCTCACCCTTCCAACTATGGTATCAATACTATTAGAACCAAAATGATCATAGAAAAACATTCTATTAGTTGCTAAGGTCTTTTCAAAGTATTCCTTAAACTCTTCATCTTTTGTTTCAGCAAAGACATCAGGAAGATGTAATGGTTTGTCTGCTTCTAAACTCATAAGAGATAACCCAGACCTCTTAATAGATTCTTCCATAAACATCATACCAATATTATCTGATGTACTATTTAATATATGGTACACCATCTCCTTAATGAACTGTGATTTACCTAGCCCTGCCCCAGCAGTTATAGTTACCAGTTCACCCATACGTACACCATATGTTAACTTTTGTATTCCATCATAAGGGTATACAACTGAAGGTTCCGTAGCCCCTTCCATAACAGTGCTCCACATTTCAGAACCAGCAATAATCCCTTCAGGTGTGTACGTCTTAGCAGACCACCAATCATTAACAAAGGTTTTCTGTGCTTTGTTAAGGAGGTAATCATTAGCATCTTTATATTGCATTGGCATAATCTTAGCCTTGGGAGACAATACTTCTGCTACCTTCTTAGCTGCCTTGTTACCTGCATCATCATTATCAAAACAAATAATTATATTATCAAATGATGTAAGGAAATCATAATCCTTTGCAGCATCCTTAGCTGCACCAGCGGCACCTGTCTTAACAGAAACCACAGGCCATTTCGACCCAAGCATTTGGTATGTTGAAAGGGCATCAATCTCCCCTTCACATAAGGTGATGTACTTACCTCCTTCAGCGAAGCCCTTCTGCCCAAACAAAGTACCAGATGAAACTTTACCTTCAGTATAAAAATCTTTTGTATCCACCCGCCTAACCTTGTTGGCAATATGTACACCAGCATCATCGAAGAGGGGATAGAAATGTTTATTCCCTTGGATTGTTACCTCATACTTTCGACAAGTGTCTTCAGTTATGAACCTGTCAGGGATATCTTTTAACATCCCCTTGGTTAAGGAAATAACTTTTTCTTGCTGTGATGTTTGCATGTAATCTCCTTCTGTTTTCTTATGATAATTGCAATTAGGGGTGAAACAATGTTCACTTCCGTTTGCCCACACCCCTACATTATCTCTTGAACCACATTCAGGACATGGTTCATGACGTGTAAAGATTGGATCAGACATGTATCTCCTCTACTTTAGGTTCCTTAACAATCTTAGTAAAATACTTAGTACCATTACTATATTTGAATGCTCTTAGTTTAGGCCAGCATTCTTTCTTGTACTCACAATATACACACATCCTCGCCAGCCGCATGTTACCTGATGTACCATCTGGTACAGGAGTAACACAAACTTCTGGCATATTCTCTTTATCATTTAGGAAAGAACGTATATGATTTATCCTCCCCTCTGCATTTATAAGATCAAAGTCAGTAACTTCTAGTAATGCTAGTTCACCAGAAGATTTATTTAATGCAAGGAAATATCCTGTGTCCTTGCCTTCTGCTTCAGCATAACCACTGATCTGTCCTATGTAACCAAAGTCATCATCACCATCGAATCCTCGCTTAAACTTACGGAAACTATAATCACTGCTGGATTTAATATCAACAACATCTCCATCAATCTTGCAATCCATGTGTCCTTTAACACCATCAATGACAACTTCCTTTTGTTCATCACTAACAGTATGCCCAGCTTCTTTAACCAAGAACAAGAGAAGTTCTTCAACGATAGAACCATATAGAAACCGCATCAATGTGGAAGGTGTAAACTCTTCTTCTTTTATTTTAGGTCCATTGATTTCCATCCATATCCTACGATCTGCCCTTCCTATTAAAGACATCCGTAGATTTTTGCTACCGTTTCCAGACCTCTCTTGTTCAAGGTATCTGGATACTACATCAGTAATGTTTGTTATAAAAGAAGTAAGGTGTTCCTCTTTTATTGGAGCAGGAGTATTCATTCTCTTAGCTATGTTTGGTATAACATTTTTAATCGTCATGTAAATTCTCCTATAATGTATAGCTGCCCCACAGCACCAGTATGTATAGACACAAAGGAGAAACTTAAAATCTATACATATCTGTTAAGCTGCCCTCGCCCACCATACTTCCAAAGACTACGATGACCCAACCCATCAGTCTTTGGCCCAACAGTTACTATCAAACTTAATCGAAGTCTGAATCGTCTTGTGCTTGAAACTCTACTAGGTCAATAACCTGTAGCTTATTCAACCACAAAGAGGTTCCCCATTCTTTAGCAAAGGGGTGGTCAGCATTAAACGTAACCCTTGCTTTAACTTCTGACCCATTACCTATCAATGTAGAAGAGACATCAATTGGATTTCGATCCTTGTCCATCACAGGTATTCTCTTAGTTGTGTGTGCTACGACAAAAGGACCACCAGAAACATGCTCTTTTGTTTTTAATTTTACCCCCTTGTTTTCAAGAAGGGTAATGGAGTCAGAAGTTAACTCACCAATATCAAGTTGATAACGATCTTTGTACTCATCAAACTTATTTAGCTTAGTCCAAAAAGCCCTGCCATGTATCACGGCATTCTCATACTCTCGCTTTTGTGCATTCATCATTAAAGTCTCCTTTCAAGATTAGGTACGCATTATAACCCATGTGTTACTAAATGTCAAGAAAAATTTTCGTTGCATTCGAAACAAGTATGCTGAAAAATAATTCCCCTTCTGGTACAAACCTGTTTGGTACTTCTACCTGATCAGCGGCAGCTACTACTTCTCCTGTAATTTCCCAGGCTTGTTTGCATTCACTGTTCAATACATAGAAGGTAATGTTTTCCTCCCCCTTTTGTTTAAGC
>Ga0208180_1001864_pt1 | contig 11100 bp, 18 predicted proteins | sample MalvireepMed_s16_FD_184241 | JGI IMG/M metagenome (GOLD analysis project Ga0208180, IMG submission 184241) | Marine viral communities from the Global Malaspina Expedition - Malaspina viral metaG DeepMed_s16 (SPAdes) (version 2) | ecosystem: Environmental > Aquatic > Marine > Oceanic | place...
ATTTCACTCTCCCCAAGTGCCATCTTTTCTGACTTTAGCTTTTTTTGTACCACCAAAATAAGGTGAAGCCAGACCCTCTTTAATAAGTATTTCACATACGTTGTTTCCATCGCAATCGTAAGGTATGCCAAGCAATCTACCATACTTACCACGACCTAATGATTTAATTTTAATATCTCCTGTCAAAAGTTCACCTAACCTTTTCTTTGCTTTAAGACCTAAAGCCTTTTCTGGTATTCTTTCAGGTTGTCTTTTTGTATTGACCCTAGATTCTGGGGTGTCGATGCCATGACAACGCACTGACTGGTTGGCTAATTTTATATTAAATCCTAAGTCTATTTCACTTAAAACAAAGCCATCTCCATCTATAATTCTCTCTAGTTTAGCGTTATAAACAAAAGTATCTGGATTGTCACTCATCTTCTTTCTCCTTTGGTTTGTCTAGTTCTCTGTAATATTTAATTATTGAAAGTATATCCTTGGTGTATCTGGTTATTTCAGCCATATCCATGCTGAGATTCTCATATTCTTTGCTTGATAGTGCATAGTAAGCTTTTCTTGGTGCTTCACCCTTTTCAACCAAATCTAAATACTCTTGCATAAGTTCAGGCGTGATTATCTCCCAATCTACTTTGGTGAGACTCATTGGGTAAGGTAAAGGTGGATGATAGAGTGGAGCTCTTTCTGCAATACTTCTGACCTCTACTGGTTTGACTGGTTGCATCAAAGAGCAACTAGCCATTACAAAACAAAAACTAATTAGTGCTAGGTTTTTCATCAAATTGGTTTGGATTACTTAAATCTTCTAAAGTGGTCATGACTCTGTTAGATGCTTTATTCACACGAGTTTGTAGCATCTTTGGTTTGGCTAAAGCCAGTTCGTCTAGGTCATGGTTTGCAAAAGTTTTTCTAAGTCTGTTTACGTCTTGCATGGCTTGTTGCTTGTCAGACTCTAACTGAGCTAATTGATTTTGTTGGTTTTTTTGTTCAGCTAAATAATTCTTGATTGATTCGTTTTGTTTTTCTATCTCAGTTTCTAACACCACTTGATTTGCTCTAAGTGTAATTATCTGGTCATTTAGATAGTCTATATACCATGCAGAACTTGCTACAGAAAGAACTAACAAGCCCCCTAGTATTAATGATAATTTCATGCCCATGTATATACTTTTAATGCCTCAGCTTTACCTTTTACTTTCAAATCTGGTAGTGACTTTAACACATATCTACAATTTTTTGCAGTTTCGTGACCTATCAAGGTGCTCACTCCAGCCTCTTTGGTTCCTGACTCAAGACGAGCTGCTACGTTGCAAGGGTCACCAATTAAACTGAACGCAAACCTATCTGTAGCCCCAAAATTTCCGGCAATACAAATTCCACTGTTTACACCTACGCCCACTGCAACCTCTGGTGTGCCTTCTTCTTTGAAACGCTCATTTAATTCAGCAATGTTTTTCTCTATCTGTCTAGCTGCGTCACATGCTAGTTGATGATGGTCTTCTTGTGGAATAATTGTGTTGAAATGAAACATACCAGCATCGCCTATGAACTTGTCTGTAACGCCTGAAAATTGATTTACAGCCTGTACTTGTACGTCTAAAACAGAGTTCATGATGTAAGTGACCATTTCTGGCTCTACTGACTCAGAAAGGCTCGTAAAACCTCTTAAATCGGTAAAAATTATCGAGCAATCGACTCTAGCACCATTAATTTGACACAATTCTGGGTTTTTTTGCAGTTTTTTGACCATTCTAGGGTCTAAATACTTACCAAATTGTTGTTTTATGAGCTGTCTAGCCTTGTATTGCTCTCTAAAACGCATGTAAAACGCTGTAGAACCAGTAATAAACTGTGAAATCAGTGTCCAAGTGACATCAATCAACATTCCTGACTGTATTAAGTAATATCCTGTATAACCTGTGGATAACATCACAATAACGCCCAAAGATATGCCTAAAGTTATGCCTGAAACACTTAAAATGACCCAAATAAGTATTATTGACAGAAATAAAGTCATAAATTCAACTGCAAACGACCAATCAGGCACATAGGGGCTGTTTTCTATCAGTATTGACTCAGCTAGAGCAGTTTGTATTTTGTGTGGCTCTAATAAGCCTACAGGAGTTGCTAGTTGAGGCATGATGCCTTTTGCAGTAAATCCAACAAAAACAAACTTATTTTCGACATCCATTTCGCCTAAATTAGTCTGTGGTGTATCTACCCAACTAATCCACTTACGACCAAAAGAGTCTACTGACACAGGTGGTATGCCTCTTACTCTGATTTGTTCTATACCATTGTCGTTAGTTTTAATTACATATGTTTCAGCTCCAACCAAAACTTTCAAAACTTCTGTGGCATATGAAGACACCCAACCATCTGGTGTTTTCATGAGCAATGGTAATCTTCTTATTAAATTGTCAACGTCTGTTCTAGCCACTGCTATGCCTTGTGCACTGTTTCGTTTCAAAACATTTATGTTTTCTATAACACCTTCTGCCATGATGCCACCAGCATCTTCACCTAAAATTACTGTTCCAGATGTAGGAGGGTAGTCCCCCTTCCCTTCAAACATAGCGAGAACACTAGGAGAAAAAGATAAAGCTTCCATAAACTCAAAGTCACCACCAAATCTATCTGGTTGAGGAAAAGCCATAACCCAACCCACGCCCATAGCTCCTTGCCTAAGTAAATTTATATGTATTTGAGCTAAGGTTTGTCTTGATAAAGGATAACCACCTTCATTTGCAATATCATTCTCAGTGATGTTTAGTATTACAAAATTACCACTTTCTTGTTGTTCTGGTATCAAAGCATCAAAGGTTCTAAGTTTTAAAACTTCAAGTGGGGTAGTTTGATAAACAAATGGCAAAACCAATATAAGTATGAGTGATAATGGTATAAGTTTTTTCATCCAGAACTTTGTTTTATTTTTATTGTTGTTGAAGAGCCACCATTAATTTTTACTGTATTAGCCACACCATCTTGTATCAATATTATCGTATAGCTATCAGAACCATCTAGGTTTAGTTTAGCACTTTGGCTGACTGTTCTGGTAAGACTAATGTTTTGACCTGACACTATTGTTGTGATCTGTGTGTCTTTATCTTGTCCTATTTCTGTGCCAACAATACGAATACCAACCCCACCTTGTTTGAGTGCGTCTTCTTCTTTTACAATATCAAGAGCATCTAATACGTTTAGTAAATCTTCTAAAAAGTTTACATCTAAATAGTTTATATCTAGCTCTGTAAATTCTAGCTCTTCTTCTGCATCAAGAAAATCCTCATCAAGATAATCAATATCTAGGTCGTCAAATTCTAAATAATCTACTGTTGTTTTTGATTGCGTTTCTTCTGTTTGTTGCTCTGTTTCTTCTGGTGGATTAACAATGAGCATGTTATCAATCAAGTCTAGTGATATGTCTAATGTGACTGGTTTTGTTGGGTTGTTTTCGTAAACAGAGACTGTAGTTGCCTGATATGGTTTATTCAGTGTGACACTACCCATGGCAGTAGCTACAATAATCTCTCCACTAGATATGCCATTTTCATCTGGCAACAGAATTACTAACGATCTACCAAGCTCATCTACTGTACAAGTAAAATCTGTACCACGAATAGCTATATCTGCTGTAGGAGTCTTGATAGATATATTGCTTTTGTTATTGAATTTACCTGTAATAAATCGTGCTGTACCACTAGCAAACTTCAATGCCATCTTTGACTTAGAAGGGTCTGGGTCATAGATATACTCATCTATAACCAGTTTTGAGTGTTCTGTTAGTTTGACTGTAGAGTCGTCTTCAAAGGTTATGGCTACTCTGCCAGCTTCTGTGCGTACATCATCCATTTGTTGGATGTTGAACTGAAGTTCAGCACCATAGGGTTTATCTCTTAGAACTTGTGCATTACCTCTAACTTCTGAGATAGAGCCTATTTCAACAGACGAATGAAGTCGTTGCGTCTGACTGAGTAACACACACAGTGCCACTAGAGCCATTAGATGTAATCTTGAGCCAGTCATTATCAGATGTAGATTCTTGGTCTATGTTAAAGGTGCGTGACCCTCCGACATGCGTGAGGTGAAAATAACCTCCAGCATATCCATCTCCATCATATGTCACAGTGTTGTCGTTGCCATCTATATTCATGTAATTTGTTGCACCATCAACATCTATAGATGCAGTAATGTTGTTAGTGTCGCCCTGTATAGTCCAATCTAAGTCTAAGTTAGCTGCTAGTGCTGTCATAGCGTGATTGAGTGTCATAGTGTTCGTGTTACCTGTGACTTGTACATTTACATTAGAACCATCAGCTCCAGTTGCGTTGGTTTCGTCTGTACTCATATTGAACGTATTTGTATCGCCAATAAATGAGAAGTAACCTGTGTAGTTATCTGCCCAGATATCACCTAAGAATTTGTTTGTATTACCTTTTTGTAAGACATCCAATGTCATAGTTCCGCCATCCAAATCTAGGGCTGTCATAGAGCCAGCTGTAGCGTCAGACCCTCCTATTAAATTTCCACCACCGCCCACTTGTTCAATATCCAAATTGGATGTCGCACCTGACTGATCTATAAATATTTCATTGTCAGCCCCGTATATTAGCGATACATTCGTCATCGCAAACAGGCTCATCAATATCAATCCTTTTATCTTGTTGCCAATAGCCTTCTTCATAGCCCTCCTCTATTGTGCGTAGTACGCTTGTCTCTATTGCCATCTGTAAAGCAATATTTATAGACTCATTCTCTACTATACCACTCTCAATTTCAACTAATTCAGTGTTATTTGCATAAAATCTAAACACATCTGAAGACACTGCTGAACTGAGAATTGACTTGGTTACTAAGACTTCAATCAAAATTTTACCTGTGCTGACAGAAACTGTGCGTAGAGATATGGTTACAGAGTCTTGTCTGTACTCTTTGGAAGCACCAATACCAAGATAACGAGCACCAGCACCACCTGATTTGATATTAGTTTCATAGCCTACAACTCCACCTTCCATCAATAAACCAGCAAACATTAATGGTTTTACCTTTTGTTTTTCATCAAAGCTTTCCCTAGTGGTACGAATAATTTGTCGTTCTTTTGTTAAATTATCTAGTCCTGTACGTTCAACCACTTCAAACACGCCAGAGTGTTTCAATGCTCTTATGAGATAAGCATCAGGAGCTTGTGTAATAGCTGTACTGAAGCTTGCATATTGACTATTGCTTCTGCGTTGTCCTGTGTTGTCTTTGAAAGCATTAGGATAAACAGCCACTACAGGCTTTCGTATAGGGATAGGAACTTCTGCTAAATTGGTCAATAAAGAGCCAACCTCTGCTGACTCAATACTTCTTATGGGTGGTATTCCATTGTCTAAGGGGTCTACAATTAAAGCACAACTAGAAAGTAAAAGAACCAAGAGGTACAGTAATTTCTGTTGTATTGCCTTCTTCATCTGTGATTATTAATGTTACTTTATCGTCTTCTACTCTGTATTCTATGGTGTTTCCTTCTAATTCTAAAGTACCAAAATCAGAGGCTGTCTCACCAAATAAACTATCAACTAGCTGCCGGGAAATTTGTGCATAGATGCGTGATTCAAGATTTCTTATGAAACGTGCTAGTGTAGTATTTTCAGCCTCTCGCTCAAGGTCTTCAGTATATGCCCTCAGCTCTTCTCTAATTTGTTCCTTTCTTTGAAATTCTTGAGAATCTATAGTCAGATAGTGACTGGATGTACCAACACCTGAAAAGCTAGGATTCTTAAACTTATGTGTCATTTCATCAGCAGTTAAATAAGCAACAAATAATGTGATGCTTAAAATACTTAAAATAATAAAAATCTTATCCCATCTATCCATTACGTCTATCTTGTTGTTGTCTAATCAACTCTTCTAATTCCCTCTTGCTTTTTATTTTTTGATTTTGCTGTTTCATCTCTCCCCTCGTTCTCTTTTACTTCTAAAACAGTGTTCACTTTACACTGAAGACGAATCATGTCTTGGTCTAACAAACGTAATTGATCTGTCAAACGTATGATTGTGCCTTTCATTTCTTGTACAGCTGGGTCAATTTTATTGGTAATCGTTTGCCAGACAAAGTAAACAAAGTAACCTAGTCCAACGACCATCACTACTGGAAAACCAAAATCAGCTACTATCTGTGCTATGTCCATTAATCTCTTCTGGCATCTATCTTGCCATCCTCTACAAAGTTTTCAGCTCTTGCTATTCTGTCCAAATCTGGTGGCAGATTGAGAGCACTAGAAACGCTTGTGTCTATACGAATCATATCATTATTCATAATAGAAGCTCTAGTGATGAGCATTTTAGTAATTCCTTGTACAGTTTGTATTTCGCTAATTAAACCATCCATAAGTTGTTTCATAACCAAAAAAATAAAGTAAGCCATAATCAAACCACTAGCTATTGGTAATCCTAATTCAGCTATTAGGTTGAAAGCTTCCAAGACTAATCCTCGCCTTTAAACTTCTTGCTTTGTCCTGATGTACCAGCGTAGATACCAAAAACAGCTGCCATTGCTCCCACAACAACTGACACTAAGGCTGATTGTTCTAGGTTGGGTTCAGGTAAGGTCATAAACCAAGTAACTACTTTGTATAGTAGTAGGATGTAGACGCTGACAAACACTCTAGGGAAGATTCGCCAAGCGTCTACTGTTTTTGCTAGATGAATCCATTTTTGAAATGGGTTGACTGATAGATAGTTGGGTGAAACGTCTATGTCTAGTTCTAGCTTCTTTTTTATAGTGGGTTCGTTGTGTAGTTCCTCTTCCATCTATAAAAACTTTGTAAGAACTATGGCTCCTACCATAAAAGGGTAAACACCCCAGAGCATGTTCTCTAATTTTTTAAACTTTTCTGAGCCTTCATCAAGACGCTTTTCTATGTTTTGATAGCGAATAGCACATTCTTTTTCATGTGAACTAATTTGATTCAAAGCATCTTTTGCTGTTGCCATTATTTCTTTGCTTTTTTAACTCTTATTTCTTCGTAGGCTTCATTAACATCAGGTGTCGATTCATCGTCACCTACGAATTTACCATCTTCATCTCTGGCTCTGACTTTTTTTCTTTCAGTGCCAGTGAAGACATCCACTACCTTTTTCCAAAAACTCATGTTATTTCTCCTTAGCTTTACCAATATTTAAAGCTAATAAATCTATTAACTTATATAGCTTACCTATCCATATATCATCTTTAGGTGTTGGTGTAGAAGCAGCTATAAGACTAGCAACTGTTACTATTATAGTAATCCAAGTTATTGCATTAACTAACATTTCCATTACTTCTCTCCTATTTTCTTAGTGATTGATTCAACTTGGGCTTCTTCTTGTTGAGAATCTTCTGACATTTCTTTAACTTTTTGCATAGTCATTTTGCGTAAAGCAGATATAGATTCTATTTCTCCACCCTTCCAAGCACCTCTTTCTGTTGCTGCGTCTATTATTTGAAGCACGTTTATAAAGTATTGTTGTTCCATATTTTTATCCTAATGTTTTAGTTACTGAACTGGGTGATATTTTATTTGCTATCTTTGCATCTAATTTTGCTTTGTGTTCATCTACTGAAATAAGACCTTTTGCGTTCATAGTTGCTTCTACCCAACCTTGTACTGTAGCAGCGTCAAGGCTTGACCAATTTGTAAAACTAGATAAATCAGATGTATCTAATTCTTGAGTGCCATAGGTATCGGCTGTTTGTGGGTTTCCGTCTGCATCATTATTGCTATCATCTGTAGCTGTTATTCGCCAATGTACGTTATACACTACATTTGATTTACCGCTTTTTGTTGGGTATACATCACAAGTGCTTACATCCCAAGTATATGATATTGCCATAATCTTATCCTTCTTTTAATGGTTCTACTATTACTTTGCCGTTATCATCAGTCCAATCAGTATCTTTCATATGTTGGTCATGTCTTTCACCAATTACCAACCAAGATACTGTTGCTGTTGATGAATCGTTCTGACAAGTAATAGTTAATATGTTTCCTGTTACACTTCCTTTTACTGCATCCCAATCTGTTTCATTTGAAGTAAAGCATGAAGTATTTGTATTGAGTAGTACATAAGTACCTTCTGTCATTCCTGATACTGTATCTAAGTTGATAGTTGCAGTTCCACTAGATAGAGTTGCAGTTCCTCTGTAAATATTATCTGCTTGTGGTGCTTCAACAAATGAATGAACTAAATGATGTGTGTCTTTTTTAGCTTCTAGTGGATGGTTAATTTTAAATGAGCCTGATGCTTTAGATAAACCTCCATTCTGGCTTACAGAAAAAACAGTATTACCATCAGAACCGTCATCTACTGTTATTGCATTACCGCTTCCATCTTGCCTTACCACTAGTGCAGGACCACTAGAACCTGCTCCATCTTGCAAGATTTTTACACAAGCTGCATTAGTTGATGTGTTGTTGTAAAAAAATCCTCCAATTTCATTGACTGTCGCTTGATTAACCATAAATGCATGGCTTGAACTGGTAATGCCAACCATAAAATTGCCTGAAGAATCAAAACGAGCCGCTTCTGAACCATTAACAGCAAAGAAAATACTAGTATCGTTTTTAGCTTGTATAGTCCAACTACCATCTGCATCTAAGAAACCAATTTCAGTATTTTCTGTGTATATATAACCATCTATAGTTCCACCATAATCTACAAATTTAATTTGATTAGAGTCGTTATCTTTTCCTGTAATAGTTATATGATTAGAATCACCTTGTAGCCTAATTCTTTCTTGCATTGTTCCACCAAACGATACATTTAAAGTTAGTGTTCCATCTTCTGTTCCGTTGGTAACATCATTAGATATTCCTTTTATTTGTGCATACTGATGAGCATTTCCAGCAGAATCATTACCAAGAAACATCAAAAGTCCTAACACATCATTATCTGCTGGACTGGCTGAAGTTTTATCAAAGATTAATTGCGCCCCAGCTGCATCAGCATGTGTGTTTCGTATTCTTAAATTAGTTGTTGCATCTGTGCTTATTACTTCGAGATGGTCCCCTGATTCAACAGTTGCACCACCTATGGTAACTACATCATTACCAGCATCAACAAACAACATATTAGCGTTGCCATTAGATTCAACTCTAAAGTCTACGTCTTCTGATTCATCATTAAATACTGTTTCACCCGCATCAAAAAGTAATCTTTGTCTTGAAGTTCCAGCGTTCATTACTTTAAATGATAAATAACCATCTTCTGTGCCGTCTGAGGCATCTAATATTTGTGTGAAAATTTGTGAATAAACAACATCCTGTGAATTATCGTTTCTTCCTTCAAAATCTATAGCTCCAACAAGGTCATTATCTGCTGGTGAACCAGAATTTCTATACATCCTAAGATTAGGTCCAACACTAGCATCTGCATCAGTAGTTGTAAGGGTTAAATTGTCGGTGTTATCTGCTAATGTAATTGTCGCTCCAGCAGAAGAAGTTATAGCACCATCTACTTGTAACGTAGAAGCCATATCAACAGCTCCATCTATATCTACTACGTCTAGGTTGGTTGTGCCGTCTACATCTAAATCGCCATTAAAGTCGCCATTACCTGTTAGTGTTAAAGCACCTCCAATAGAAACATCATCTGTAACTGTTAAATCGTCTTGTACTTTTAGGTCTACTGTTGAAAGACTAGCAAAAGCGTCTACTACTGCTGCTCCACTACCAGCACCATCTAGGTAAACTGCTTTAGTGTCGCCAGCTGGGATAGTTATGTTTGCTCCAGAACCTTGTGAGATAATTATATTTTGAGAACCACTTGTACCATTTTCAATAAATTGCATCCTACTTATGGTGTTAGGTGCGATCGTAATCGTACAGGCTGAGTCTAGTGTGCCTGTATATTTGAGGTACATAGCTCTACCGGGGTCAGCTGCTCCATCTGCAACTGTAGTGGTGTGTGTATCTGCGTTGGTTGTTATTGCTTCTGTACCAAAACTTAAAGCTTCACCAATCAGCTCAAGATTCAAATTCGTCACTACACCCCAATTTCCTGACTCATCACCAGTAGCCATCTCATTGAGTCTTAAATCATTTACATATGTACTTGCCATTTATTCTTCCTCTGTAAATATTGTGTTCATTAAGCAGCGTCACGACCACCTTTAATTGTAGTATAGTTTGGAGTTTGACTTGTAGCAACATCTGAATAGCTAGGTGTTTGACTTGTATCAACCTGTCCATATACAAATATTATACCTACGCCAGCTGTAGCACTTTGTCCTGTGGGCACTACGTTGGCTTTTGCAATGGTTGAAACTGAGCCTACACTTGATGTAAGACCAAAACCAGTCAGTTCTATGACTTCGTTTTCATGGATAATAACAGTGCCTAAAGCACTGGTCGCTGCTATGCCTGATAAAGATACATTAGCTTCTGCATCTGTTGTTGGTGTTCCAACTGAGCTTGTAGCTACTAATCCTGTTGGTGAAACATTGGCTTCTGCATCTGTGGTGGGAGAGCCTAGAGCAGATGTTGAGGCTACACCAGTAAGACTGACATTGGCTTCTGCATCTACTGTTGCAGTTCCAGTTGAACCTGTAGCTGCTATACCTGTAGGTGTTACATTTGCTTTTGCTACTACTGAAAGTGAGCCAACTGATGCTGTAGCTCCTACACCTGTAAGTGATACTGATACTGAGGTAGCACCCCAATAGTCTTCACCATAACCAGCACGACCCCAACCAACTGCCACTAACTAACTCCTTCAAGCTTGGCTTTTACAACCTCTAGCTCTTCTTTCACTGGTGTCGTTATAAATTTGTAGGTCAGCAAATAGTCAATCTTGTTTATGCAGAATTGTATGTCTTCACTCATCCTTCAATTATAGACTCAAAAATCTATATTATGAAGTCTAGTGTAGACCTTGAAACTTTCTATTAAGAATCTTGCCCACTTTGTGTGGTGTAAAGTTTTCATACTCTGGGTGTAAAGACTGTACTTGCTTGGCTATTCTTCTCCAGCCCAAACCAGCATCGCTACAAGCATAGATGGTTTTGAGAACTTCTTGCTCTTCTGGATGTGGCACTAACTTGGTGTGTCGTCTTGAACCAACCTCTTCATACTGTTT
>Ga0208180_1001866_pt1 | contig 11096 bp, 10 predicted proteins | sample MalvireepMed_s16_FD_184241 | JGI IMG/M metagenome (GOLD analysis project Ga0208180, IMG submission 184241) | Marine viral communities from the Global Malaspina Expedition - Malaspina viral metaG DeepMed_s16 (SPAdes) (version 2) | ecosystem: Environmental > Aquatic > Marine > Oceanic | place...
CCATTAAAATGGGCACCGTAGCTGGTCCTGAAACCGAAGTGATGGAAGTCGCCGCTCGCATTGCCAAAGAAGAGTACGACCTGAACGTCGAAATCATCGAGTTCACTGACTACGTGACGCCGAACGCCGCACTGGCCGATGGCAGCCTAGATGCCAACGCCTACCAGCACGAACCCTACATGCAGGCGATGGTCAATGACCGTGGCTACGACTTTGCCATTGCAGGCTACACCTTCGTGTATCCCATCGGTGCCTACTCAGAAAAGTATGACAGCATTGATGAACTGCCGGACGGCGCGCAAATCGCACTGCCCAACGACCCCTCTAACGAAGGTCGTGCGCTGATTCTGATGCACAATGAAGGCCTGATCACCCTAAACGATCCGACCTTCCTGGAAGCGACGCCGATTGATATCGCCGAAAACCCGCGTAACTTCCGCTTCCGTGAAATCGAAGCAGCCCAGCTTCCCCGCGTGCTTCCCGACGTGGATATGGCCTTCATTAATAACACCTTTGCTCAGCCGGCCGGCTTAAGCCTTGACGACGCGCTGATCAAAGAAGGCCCAGAGTCTCCCTACGTGAACCTGATTGCCGTGCGCGGTGGCGATGAAGAGCGTGAAGAGATTCGCCAACTGGTAGACGCCTACCAGCGTGACGAAGTCATTGAAAAAGCCGAAGAGCTGTTCAAAGGCGCAGCGGTACCGGGCTGGATTGAAGAGTAATCTTCCCCACCGCTCGTTCAAGCACGCTCTTAAGCTAGTACTATCAGGCCAGCCGAGAGGCTGGCCTGATGCGTTTTCACCAAAGGAGAGGGTATGTCGACCACCGATTACACGCTGTTAAACCGCCAGTTAGAGGCTCTACTGGATACCCGCGACTGGCTAACCAATAGCGCTCAAACCTGCGCCTTCATTCAGCAAACGCTAGAAGCGCTGAACTGGGTTGGCTTTTATTTGCAGCGCGAACCGCAGCTACTGTGCCTTGGGCCATTCCAGGGCAAACCCGCCTGCCACCCCATCCCTTTTAGCAAAGGCGTTTGTGGGGCTGCGGCCCGTGAACAGGCAACGCAACGGGTCGATGACGTTCACGCGGTGGCTGACCACATCGCTTGCGACGCCGATTCACGTTCCGAGCTGGTCGTCCCCATCGTACACGACGGTTTCGTATGGGGCGTTCTGGATATCGACAGCCCCCAGCACGCGCGCTTTAGCCAAGAAGACCAGGCTGGCATCGAGGCGCTGGTGGCCACTTTCGTGCGGCAAACAGACCTTCCCCGCTTCGTTTGATGGCGCATTAAACAACAAAAAGCCCCACTCAATGAGCGGGGCTTTTTAGAATCTGGTAGGACCAGGCGGATTTGAACCGCCGACCTCCACGATGTCAACGTGGCGCTCTAACCAACTGAGCTATGGTCCTAGAAAAGTGTGCACACATGAAATGGTAGGACCAGGCGGATTTGAACCGCCGACCTCCACGATGTCAACGTGGCGCTCTAACCAACTGAGCTATGGTCCTGCTGTGCAACGGATGCGTATTCTACGGCTTCATAGCTGAATTGCAAGTAGTTTTTATTCTTCACACCCTTACCAACGAGTACCTTATCGCTGTTTCTATGAATAATGTCGGCACTTATCAAACCTAAGGACTAAGCTGGACATAGATTAATACTGATCGCCCGTGAAATAAGGAGGTAGGTTTTGCTAGGGCCTTTGCTAGGATGCATCGCCGTTTTACTGCTACTTTCCACGTTAATTGCTCGCATAAGATTGCGCTGGTGGTGGATACGCAGTTTTGAGTTTCCACGCCTGCAGATTGCCTTACTCGCTGGGGTATGTGCGCTAGCAAGCTGGATGCTGCTGGAGCCAGGTAAATGGCGAATGGCATCGACAGGCTTATCGCTGCTTACCCTGCTGATACAGCTGCGTTACATCATCCCTTGGACGCGTCTCTGGCCCGTTCAAGTGAAATCGACCCATGAGGCGCCAAGCAATCAAAAAATCACCCTGCTGATCGCCAATGTGCTTACTCCGAATCGCCAGGCGGATAAACTGCTCAGTATGATTGAGCAATACCAGCCCGATATTGTGCTAACGCTGGAGTCAGACCAGTGGTGGCAGGATCAACTAGATCAAGCGTTAGAGGATAAGTGGCCTAATAGCGTCAAAATTCCGCTCGATAATCTTTACGGCATGCATATGTACTCGCGACTAACCCTCAGCGAGACCGAGGTAAAGTGGCTGATTCAGGATGACATCCCCTCTATCCATACCTATGTCACGCTGGAAAGCGGCGACCGAATCCGCCTATATGCTCTTCACCCGCGTCCGCCAGCACCCAGTGAAAGCGAGAAGTCGCTCTGGCGCGATGCTGAACTACTGTTAGTTGGTAAGGAAATTCATCGCCACCCTTCTGCCACTCTGGTCGCAGGCGATCTAAACGATGTTGCTTGGTCGCGCACTACCCGACGCTTCTGCCGCATCAGCGGCATGCTTGACCCTCGTCGTGGCCGGGGCATGTTCAGCACGTTTCACGCTAACTACCCGGTCCTGCGCTGGCCGTTAGATCACGTCTTTGTCAGTGAACACTTTACGCTGGACAGCATGCAGCGCTTAGATGCCTTTGGGTCTGACCATTTCCCTATTCTGGCCACACTCTGCTATCGCCCTACTCGCCAGAACGAGCATGAAACACCAGAAGCCAGTCAAGAAGAGCACCAGGAAGCCAGCGAAACCATTGAAAAGGGCAAAACGGAGACGCAGCAAACTTAACCGTTTTGCCCAATCGCTAGGCGTAGGATGGAATAGGTTACTCGGGCAGACCGCCTTGCGTTAATACAGTGGGATCAAGCAGGCGCTCTAGGGTGGCGCGGTCCAGGTCCGTTTCCTCTTCCGCGACATCGATAATCGGCCGTCCTGCTTGATATGCCTTTTTAGCAATCGCGGCGGCCGCGTTGTAGCCAATCACACTGTTCAGCGCGGTCACCAAAATCGGGTTACGCGCCAGCGGCACCTGCAGGTTATCTTCACGCACTTTGAAAGTTGCGATAGCACGCTCAGCCAACAGCTTGGCGGTATTACTCATCAGAGTAATTGACGTGAGCAGATTAAACGCCACCAGCGGCAGCATAACGTTAAGCTGGAAATTGCCGCTCTGCCCCGCCACTGTGATCGCCGTATCTAACCCCATCACCTGCGCCGCCGCCTGTGCTGCCGACTCGGGAATCACCGGGTTGACTTTGCCCGGCATAATAGAGCTACCCGGCTGCAGCGCTTCAAGCTCAATTTCACCCAGCCCGGCCAGCGGCCCCGAGTTCATCCAACGTAGGTCGTTGGCGATCTTCATCACCACGCAGGCGAAGCCTTTCAGCTGGCCGGATAATTCCACCGCAGCGTCTTGCGAAGCCAAGCTGGCAAAAAAGCTATCGTTAGGAACAAAAGAGAGGCCCGTTTGTTGGCTCAGTTCTTTCGCCATTAAGTCAGCAAAGCCCTCCGGCGCGTTAATCCCCGTACCCACTGCAGTTCCACCCTGGGCAAGGCGGCATAACCGCACCACCGCACTGTCAAAGCGCTCAATGGCTTGCCCCACCTGGCTAGACCACGCCCCTAACTCTTGATCCATCCGCAAAGGCATAGCGTCCATCAAATGGGTGCGACCGGTTTTAACGACATGGCTGAGTTCGTCAGCACGGCGATCAATGGTCGCTTGTAGCGCGACTAATGCAGGCTTCAGTGACTCATTCACGGCGATAGCGGCGGAGAGGTGGATCGCCGTCGGGATCACATCGTTACTGGATTGGCCCATATTAACGTGATCGTTAGGCGCCACCTCGACTCCTTCACGGCTAGCCAACGTCGCCAGCACCTCATTCACGTTCATATTGGTGGAGGTGCCCGAGCCAGTCTGGAAAACGTCAATGGGGAAATGGTCGTCATGCTGGCCATCAATCACCGCTTGTGCGGCTTTTTCGATAGCCTGCGCGCGCTCGGCATCTAATAGTCCTAGCTGGTGATTGCTACGAGCAGCCGCTAGCTTAATGCGTGCCACGGCATGCACAAATGCCACCGGCATGGGCGTTCCTGAGACGGGAAAATTATTAATGGCACGCTGGGTTTGGGCACCGTAAAGCGCCTTTGCCGGTACCTCAAGCTCTCCCATGCTATCTCGTTCAATACGCGTATCCATTCCACACTCCTGTTAAGTCATCAGCGGCATTTGAACTAACACCACTTCATTGATAACGATTCTCTCTACGCTTCAGCCTAGCCACCCCGCACGGTTTGGTAAACCACCAAGCTGGCTGGGCGCGTTTTCAAGGTTTATTTTGCCCAAATTGTTGCGCTGCACAAAACCGCTTGCTATGCTGCAATGCAAGATAACCCAGATCAGTAACGGTGCATTCCTTAGCTCGCCGTCGCTGATAAACGAATCGTCTTGGGTTTAGCTTAGCAGCCCACAGACCTTAGCAATGGCACAGGAGTGTTGATTATGCGTACCTTTAACACCAATGAAATGACTCAGCAGTTCGATAACCTGTTTATGGCTCCGGCACGTGCCTACATGAGCCTCAGCATCGACTATTCTGAAAAACTGCTAAACGCTCAGCTAGACGCTAACAAAGCCTATGTTGATACTGGCATTGCACAAATGCGCCAGCTGATGAGCGTTAAAGACGCTGAGGGCCTGCGCAGCTACATGGAAGGCCAGCAGAAAGTAGCCAAAGAGTTGGCTGAGCGCGTCAAAGGTGATGCAGACAAAGTGGTATCACTGCAGCAGGACTTCTTGCAGAAGAGCCAAAAGCTGACGGAAGATAACGTTAAGCAGGCACAAGCTACTGCCAGCAAAATGAGCAAAACTGCCTAATGTTGAACTGATCGCGAAAGCGATTCAGCAACTTAAAAGCGGCTAGATGACGCCCTTGCCAGTTCTCTGGCAGGGGCGTTTTACCAATTAAGCGCGGATTTCACGAAAGGAATGGTGAGTTTACGTTTCGCAGAGAGTGACGCTTGATCCAACGTTTCCAGCGCTCGACACAGCTCCCCTAACTCCCTTGGGCCACGATGCATAATGTAGCGCCCAACGTCATCCGGTAGTTGCATCCCGCGGACATTCGCACGCAGCTTTAAGGCGGCCAAGCGATCACTATCATCCATAGGATGTAGGTGAAACGTTACCCCCCAGGCAAGACGCGATGCCAAATCCGGTAGGGCTACTTCCAAGTGGCGTGGAGGCTTATTGGCGGCAATCAGTAATGCTTTGCCCGCATCCCGTAAGCGATTGAAGGCGTGAAATAGCGCTTCCTCCCAGCGCTTACGGCCTATCACATACTCAAGGTCATCAATCGCGACTAAATCAAGACGCTCAATATCCTCTAGCATCAGCGGGGGGAAATGACCTAAATCAGCCAGAGGTAAATAGAGCGCTCGTTTGTCTTGATCAGAGGCCGCATGGCAGGCCGCTTGCAAAAGATGGCTACGGCCACTGCCCGGCGCGCCCCATAGATAAAGAAACGGCTCTGAGCCAGGCATTAGCTGATGGCTTAAGTGGTCTACCAACGAAGCATTGGCACTGGATGCGTAGTAATTATTAAACGTAGCATCGTCACGCAGCCCTACCCCAAGCGGTAGCTGTGCCGGTACTCGGCTCATGATGACTCCCTTTTGTCGTCGCGACCCAGCTCATCATGCTGTGTTTGCTGTTCTAATGGTTCTGACCGTGCATCATACAGCGCACTATTTTTATAACGATCTTTTACTTCTCGCAGCAGCACCATAATCACCGCCGCCGCCGGAAGCGCTAACAACACCCCAGTTAAACCAAAGAGATGCCCACCCGCCAGTACGGCAAAAATAACTGCTACCGGATGCAGACCAATCTTATCGCCTAATAGCTTCGGCTGCAGCACCACGCTTTCAGCCACTTGCCCCAGACCAAACACGGCAATGACGCCTAATAGCGCCCACCACGTATCAAACTGAAACAGTGCCACCACCAGAGCAATTACTAGCCCGACGATAAAACCTAAAAACGGCACGATGCTCACTAGCCCAGAGAGCACGCCAATCAGCAGGCCAAAGTTAAGCCCCAACAGGGTTAAACCCACTGCGTAGATAATACCCAAGCAAAGCATGACCAGCAGTTGACCGCGTAAAAACGAGGCTAATACCTCATCACAGCGACGTGCCAAGCGAAACGTATCGTCCACCCACTGGCGAGGTACTAGATTCGCCATATTGTTAAGCATGCGCTCCCAATCCAGCAGCAAATAAAACGTCACCACAGGAATCAGCGCTACATAGGTGACCCAAGAGACAAACGCCATGCCCGAGCGGCCAATCTGGCCTAACGCCTGGGCAACGTAACTACCCGCATCACGCCAGTTTTCAACCAGCGTTTCACGTACATTGCTCAGCTCGGAGGCGAGGTCATAGCCCGTCCACTCTTGCACCTGTGGAGCCAATACGCCTTCAATCCAGTTAAGCACGCCCGGGAGCGCTTCGCCCAGTTGCTTAATCTGTTGTACCACCAGCGGAATAAGAATAAGTAAGCTCAGCGCCAGAACAATCATCAGGACTAAAAACACGCTGCTGACTGCCCAAACACGCTTCATTCCCAGGCGTTGGAAATAATTGGTCAATGGGTCGGCCAAGTACGCCAATATCAACCCAGCAATAAAGGGCATCAGTACTGCATCGAGAAAGTAAACCGTGCCAACCAGAGCGACAAGTAGCGCAATTCCCCACCTTGAGTTTCTCATTCCACGCTCCTTCCTGGATATACGGTCAGCAGTAATGCTTGAATAGTAACAAAAGTTGCCCGCAGCGCACCTGATAACACGTCACATCGATGCGACTTACGTCGCTGAGTGATACAATCGCACCCCGTTATTGCTCCGGCACTGGCTACTTGCCAGCACAATCGCATTGCAGCTTTGCATAGGCTTCACAGGACCTGTCATGACCGAGACCTCTCCCTCCCAGGCTACTCCCTCTCTCAGCTACAAAGACGCAGGCGTCGATATTGATGCCGGCAACGCCCTTGTTGATCGTATCAAGCACGTTGCCAAGCGCACATCACGCCCTGAAGTGATGGGTGGCCTTGGCGGTTTCGGCGCATTGTGCGAGCTGCCCGCGGGTTATAAACAGCCGGTACTCGTCTCAGGCACAGACGGGGTGGGCACTAAACTGCGTCTGGCAATGGATCTTGGCAAGCATGACACTATCGGCATCGACCTGGTAGCCATGTGTGTGAATGACTTGATCGTGGCGGGTGCCGAGCCGCTACTTTTCCTGGACTACTATGCCACGGGCAAACTAGATGTGGATATTGCTGCCGACGTAGTGACCGGTATTGGCGCTGGCTGCGAGCTAGCAGGCTGTGCACTGGTAGGTGGTGAAACCGCAGAAATGCCCGGCATGTACGAAGGCAGCGACTACGACCTGGCCGGCTTCTGCGTTGGCGTCGTAGAAAAGTCAGAGATTCTCGACGGCAGCAAGGTGGCCGAAGGCGATGTGCTGCTCGGTCTGGCCTCCTCTGGCCCCCACTCCAATGGCTACTCGCTGATTCGTAAAATTCTTGAAGTCAGCAATGCTTCCCTGGAAGAAACCGTTGACGGCAAGCCACTAGGCGATGCCTTGATGGCCCCTACGCGCATCTATGTAAAATCACTGCTCTCCATGATGCGCGGCACCGACATCCCCGTACATGCCCTTTCGCACATTACTGGCGGCGGCCTGCTGGAAAATATCCCCCGCGTTCTACCAGACACCCTGGCAGCGCACATTGATCTCACCAGCTGGCAGCGCCCTGAAGTGTTCAACTGGCTGCAGGCCAAAGGCAACGTCAACGAAACCGAAATGCACCGCGTACTGAACTGCGGTATTGGTATGGTCATCGTGGTGCCCGCAGATCAGGCAGCGAACGCTAAAGCGCACCTTGAGGCCCAGGGCGAGACCGTTTATCAAATCGGTCAGATTATTCATCGCCAGGACGAGGCGGTCGTACTCGACCACGCCCAAGCGAGCCACAACGCATGAGCAGCACCGACTACAGCAGCGACACCCTAAACGGCATGACGCCTGATCCTGTGGGCGCACGCCGCGTGGTGGTACTGATCTCTGGCAGCGGCAGTAATCTACAGGCGCTCATTGATGCTCAGCAGCATGACCGCTTGGGCGGTGAGATCGTTGCAGTGATCTCCAACGAGCCCGATGCCTATGGCTTGAAACGTGCCCATGAAGCTGGCATCGAAGCGGTAGTACTTCCCCATCGTGAATATGATAGCCGCGATGCTTACGATGGCGCGCTGATCAAGGTAATAGAACGCCACGAGCCAGACGTTATCGTTCTAGCGGGCTTTATGCGCATTCTAACACCGCGTTTTGTACAGCGTTTCTTGGGGCGGATGCTTAATATTCACCCCTCACTGCTGCCGGCTTACCAGGGCTTGAACACCCATGCACGCGCATTAGCTGATGGCGCCTCGCACCACGGCTGCAGCGTACACTTTGTCACTGAAGAGCTCGATGGCGGTCCCGTTGTGCTGCAAGCGGAGCTGCAGGTTAACCCAGATGACACGGTGGAGACGCTAAAGGAGAAAGTCCACGCGCGCGAGCACCTGATCTTCCCGATTGCGGTGCAGTGGTTCCTGGAAGGACGCCTGCAGTACAACGCAGAGGGTGCCACCATGGACGGCCACCCGCTTCCGCCGTACGGCATGCGCCTCTCCCATGCGGATGCCGCTGAAGAGCTGGATGAAGAGATCGACGACGCCTAATTTCTCAGAAGAGCCTCCGTTAAAAAAAGCCTTGCCGCAGTGATGCGGCAAGGCTTTTTTAGTAGCACAGAAGGCGTATTAGGTACGCGGCAACGTCACGCCACGTTGGCCCATGTACTTACCACCCCTATCTTTATAAGAGGTTTCACACACCTCATCCGACTCCAGGAAGAGCATCTGGGCGACGCCTTCATGGGCATAGATCTTCGCGGGCAGGTTGGTGGTGTTGGAGAATTCCAGCGTCACGTGTCCTTCCCACTCAGGCTCCAGCGGCGTCACGTTGACGATGATGCCACAGCGCGCGTAGGTGGATTTGCCCAGACAAATGGTCAGCACATTACGCGGAATGCGGAAATACTCCACCGTCCGCGCCAGCGCAAAAGAGTTTGGCGGAATGATGCAAACATCGCCCTTCACATCGACAAAGCTTTTGTCGTCGAAGGCTTTAGGGTCAACAATCGCCGAGTGAATGTTGGTAAATACCTTAAACTCATCGGCGCAGCGTACATCGTAGCCGTAGCTGGAAGTGCCATAGGAGATCACCCGCTGGTCGTTCACATAGCGTACCTGCTCTGCCTCGAAAGGCTCGATCATGGCATCGCTTTGCGCCATCCGGCGAATCCACTTGTCTGATTTAATGCTCATCGGTTACTTCATCACTCGCTAAAAGAAATCGTAGGGCCGCCGCTTTGGCTAGCACTGACGGACTGCGCTACTTGGCTGGCAATCTCGGCAAAGGTACGGCTAACGGCACTGTCTGGCTCGGAAACCACGCTTGGGCGTCCAGAATCTGCCAGCTCGCGAATCGACAGGGTCAGCGGCAAACGTCCCAACACGGTAGTGTCGTACTCCTCTGCAATACGATCGCCACCGCCAGTGCCAAAAATAGCGGCTTCATGGCCGCACTTCTCGCAGTGGTACAGGCTCATGTTCTCCACCACGCCCAGCACTGGCACGTTCACTTTGCGGAACATTTCGATGCCTTTACGGGCATCCAATAGCGCGATGTCCTGTGGTGTCGTGACGATCACAGCACCAGATACCGGCACTTTCTGCGCCAGCGTTAGCTGGATGTCACCCGTGCCCGGCGGCATATCGATCAGCAGAAAATCCAGGTTATCCCACTGAGTTTGGGTCAGCATTTGTTGAAACGCACCCACCACCATCGGGCCACGCCACACCATGGCATCCCGCGTGTTAACCATAAACGCCATCGACATGGCCTGAATACCGTGGGCTTCCAACGGCAGAAACTTATTATCTGCCGCCGCCTGAGGACGCACACCCTCTTCTACACCCAGCATTTGTGCCTGGCTGGGGCCATAAATATCTGCATCCAAAACGCCTACACGATAGCCCTGTGCAGACAACGCCAGCGCTAAATTGACGGTCACGGTGGATTTACCAACGCCACCTTTGCCGGATGCCACTGCCACAATATGTTTTACACCATCCATCAATGGCACTCCCGTTGTTTGTTTATCGTGAACATGGCGTGAATGATACTCCTCAGCGGTCTATTTCTAAACCAACAAACAAAAGCGGATGTGGGAAACCACCCCACATCCGCTAAAGGAGTTATCAACCCCCGGAAGCCACGGCGCCGTGCTTAGTTGCTGCTTGGCTGGCTCTCTTCAGCCGCTTGGGCATCTTCGCTCTCTGCATTGTTGTCATCACCAGCGCTATCTTCTTGGTCCTGGCCTTCCTGATTTTGCTGATCTTGTTGGTTTTGCTGTTCACCCGTTAGGCTGGGCACCTCACCAGAGGCAGCATCTTCTACGTTTAAACGCTCATCCAGCGCAGAGAGTTCATCGCGCCACTCGCTCAACTGCGCTTCTAAACGTGCTAGCTGCTCTTCACGGGTTTCGATATCGCTCTCGACCTTAGCCACTTCATCGCGACCGATATCCAGTGCCACCATCAGGTCGTCCATTTCAGTGCGAACCTGCTCTAGGCTTTGCTGCTCTTCTTCGCGCAGCTGAGTTAAAGAGTCCACTTCTGATTGCAGCGAGTCACGCTCTTCAACCACGTTATCGCGCTCATCCTGCAAGGTTTGCAGCTCGCTCTCCTGGGCAGCAATTTCCTCTTCAAGCGTCGCTAAGCGCTCATTGGCATCCGTCACTTGGGCTTCAAGATCGCTTAGCTTGGTTTCAGCGGCGCCTAGCTCTTCAACAGCTTGCTGACGCTGCTCTTCAGCTTCCTGACGAGCAGACTCTGCCTGCTGACGAGCGTCCTCGGCACTTTGGCGAGCTTCCTCAACCTGCTGAAGCGACGCCTCTGCCTCATCGCGCTCACTTACCACTTGCTCACGCTCTTCACGCAG
>Ga0208180_1001884_pt1 | contig 11004 bp, 13 predicted proteins | sample MalvireepMed_s16_FD_184241 | JGI IMG/M metagenome (GOLD analysis project Ga0208180, IMG submission 184241) | Marine viral communities from the Global Malaspina Expedition - Malaspina viral metaG DeepMed_s16 (SPAdes) (version 2) | ecosystem: Environmental > Aquatic > Marine > Oceanic | place...
ATTAAATCCTGAATGGTCTGACATGATAGAACGCATCTCGTTTTCTATGATTGCTTGCTTCTTATCTACCTCATCAACAATCTCTTCAATCTCTTTAATCGTAGCAAGTTGTAACTTAAGTTCTGCTATGTCTTTTTCTGTAGCAGCAACAGTCATTTGTAAACTAAGAACCCAACCTATTGAGGAAACTAGGATTGTAAATGCACCTATTAATATAGTTAATGTAACTTTATATTTATTTTTACCTATTTGAATATCTGCCATTATTCATTCTCCAGCACCTTCATACCTAGTGCTATAATCCCACCAACACATCCTGTTGCTATTTCATTGTATTCATAAAGAACACCTAAAGTAGACAAAATACCCAAAACAATGATGCTTAAAAATATCTGGGGTCTTAACTTCCCAAACACTACTTTCCATTACCTTGAAGTATCCCTAACCCCTTTTTACCTGCAAGAGATAACCACTCTTGAGGAGTTACTTTCCCATCTGCAGTAATGTCTGCAAATAACTTAGCAACTCTTTCTAATTCCTCTTTAGAATCTACGTTCTTTAAAGTTTTTAGAAAGAATGTGATTATATTCTTATAAGGCTGTGGAATTAAAGGCATGATTACTTTTAAAATATTCATATTTCCTCCTATGCTGAAGCTACAAAGACTTCTACATCTACAGCATTTGAACCGGGATTTACTTGAATGCTTGATACATCTGCCATAGTTCCAAAACTAGGACTTGTATCTGCCTCTGCTAACATCAAGTCATCTGGATTACCCAATACATGGCTTTCTCCAGCCCCTACAGCAACTTGATATAAAGTAGCAGCACCAACTACTGCTAATTCAATACTATTAGAGTCGTCTTTATTTGTTATTCTAATATATTTTGTGTCTTCAAGGTCCAATGCCCCTGCAGCACCATATACATTACTATTAAATGTTATAAGAGTAGTTGTGTTGCTTGCAGGACAAGTTACTATTCTTTTAAATACTTCGTTAATACTGGATATAGTTAAAGAGTTTGATGCACCTTGGTCGTAACCATTTAAGCTAACTGCTTCAGTAATAGTTACTGTAAGTGTTGCTGCTGTTATACTTGATGTCATAATTAATCCTTAACTATTTTTTTTTCTTTCTAGCTTTTTTGTAAGCTTTTTTACCTGCTTTAGTATAAGAAAACTTTTTCATTTTCCCTTTTACTTTAAGTCTTGGCATCTTTTGCCTCCTTGGGTTTGCTCCCGTTTTTTAATTTTTCTACTTCTTCTTTAAGGTCTTCTATTACTCTTAACAATGCTTGTTCCCTTAAAGCCCAGTCTACTACTGGGTTAGCTTTTGCTGCTTTTTCAACGTCTTGTGCATTAATTGTAATGTCAGGATTGTTCATATTTACCTCTCTTTTATTTTTATATATCCAAAGTGCTTACAGATTGAGTTGCTACAGCTTCTTCATACTTTTTGACACTGTTTTTAACAAAATCTGTTAATTCCGACTTTATACCATTTGCATCAGGCACGCTACCTTGGACAGTAAACGCAGACTGGACCCTTGTAAATTGTGCTTCTGTAAAAGTGATGCTGATAGTTGTATCTGCCATTAGCTTCCTCCTTTGAGTGCTAGCTTGGTTTCTAAATCATTTACTTTACTGCTTAACTGTCTAATAGCACCTACCATTAAAGAGTTAAGGTTTTTAATAGAATAATGAAAACTTCCATTTTTATTAGGGTGAACTATTTTAAGTTGTTCCAGTGTAGGCAAGTGTTCATCTACCCATTCTTTAAATTCTTCTTTATATCTATTTTCATTAGCAACTGCTCCGTTCCAAGCAGTAAGTAACGCTACGTCATCATAATCATCAAAAGCTGAAACAGCACCATCTACGAGGATGTCTCCGTTCCCTTCAAATATGTGCGTAGTATCATCAGTACCTATTCCCTTTTTTAAAACAAGTATATTTTCTTGTGCCCCTATATCATCAATAGCATTAGACCCATCATGTTCTATGCCTACTATTGATACACAACCCATTGCAGTATTATTAGTGCTATCATCAGCCGTTGCTCTCATCATCCCTTGTAATACGATTCCTGCATCATTGCTATCTGCTTGTGCAGTATCTGTTATTCCTACTATTTTTAATCCACCTTTATCTAAATCAGACAATGTGACATATCCGTATGTATCTGTTTCCCCATAATCTGTTAAACCATGTGCAAGACCAACTGCTTTTTTAAACGAAAGATGTTCGTTTGTTGTAGTGCCTTTAATAGTTATTCCAGTAGTCATATTTGCATTTGTAGTTTCGTTTATAAACATTGCTGTTCCATCTAACTTAGCACCACTACTAACAAGAATATCACCAGTTGCATTAGGAAATGTCCATGTTCTGTCTGCTGTTAAAGTAGTTGTAGCAATTCCTCCAACATATTGACTTGCTGAACCAGAACGTAAAACTAAATCTGCAACATCAACACGCTGAAGCATTATTTCATCATCATATTTATATCTTACTTTGTTGTCACCATCAGTAATTTCAACATCCATTTGATATACACTGCTGACAGTTACATCAGCATTACTAACAGTCCATGCACCAGTCGTGCCATGAGTAGTTGTAGATGCCCTAGCATTAGCAGTTGTATTTTTGTCATAAACCTTTACTGCCTTACTAGTTAATGGTGCCCCTGCAGAATCGTATGCAAATCCTGATAATTCTATTCCCATGTTAATCTCCTATAGGTCCACTAGTGTATCCACTTAGTGCCCTTCTAACGTAAAAGTCAGCATTTTCAAACGCTTCATTCTCGTCTATATATGCTATTTTAATACCATTTGCTTCATATTGCTCCCTTTGAAGCCTATCGTGTGCTCTTTGGTTAGTTGTCCTAGCATGATAATACCTGCTTTGCACGTTTATTCCCATAGGAGGATTGACTATAATAAAGTCTGCTATTGACCCTCCTCTTGAAATTCTCCCACCAAAAAACTTGGTTTGAAATGTAAAATCAATTTCCTCTTTTCTTCCTGTTCTTAACAAAGCTTTATATACATAATACTCAGGTTGGCTACCTCCACGCAAGAGCCACCATTGAGGCACAGGCTCCAGTATTCTTCCTGATTGAGTTCGTCTTGGTCTCCCCGTCGTAACCATTATATAGCCTCACTCAACGTCAATCTGAATCTGGCATTTTCATTTAAACCAGTTTCTTCCAGAGCCTGTGCACTTAAAATCGTAACATAGTAATTTCTTGTTCCCCCACTGTCATCCCTATAAGTAAATTCCATAAGTGTATTTGTTGATATTGCAGTCTCAATTGCAGCTTGTAAATCCATAACGCTTTTACCTTTGTAACTTTCACTTAAATCTATCATTACATCAAATCCGTATTGAACAGGTAATGTTTTCTTAAATAACAACGCTAATTTTATCATGTCTGGAGTATTTGTATTTGTTCCTCCTCTAGCCAAAGCAACTTTAAACCTTATAGACCTGAATTCAACTCCTGTAGGCGTAGTAGAACTAGGTAATTTAATTTCTGTTTCTCCTGAAGACGTAATTGCATCTAATGCAGTAAAAGTAGTGCTGTAATTAGTTGCATAAGACACTGTAACAGTTTCTGAACTAGTAGGATTGTTAGTCTCTACTCTTAAAGCCAATGCAACTTTGTTTTGTGCTACTACTCCTGCATCAAAATAAGGAGTTTCAAAAGTAGAACTTGAAGCATATTTTAATGTAGAAATTTGACTTGGATTAGTAACATCAGGAGACACGTCTATATAATAAGCATTGTCATCATAATTAGCCCATAACCTGTAATTACCTTGGTCAGTTCCTGTAAAAGCACCGGTAATACCTCTACTTGAACTTCCAGTAATATGTTTTATTTCCCATCCTCTTTCATCAAATCCTGCTATATAAGAATAACCGGTTTTACCACCAAAACTTACTATGTTTTTTCTGGAAGAAGAACCAGTAGAAACGTGAATTTTAGTTGTTGTTTCTGTTCCTTGTTCTGTAGCATCAACTACTGCAAGAAGTTCATTGTGAGTTGGTATTAATTTTGTTATTTTTCCACGATATGAACTTGGAACCCCATCTTCTTTATCTAATCCTATTGTTGATATTACAGTAGAGTCTGAGCCAACAGTAATTTTATATATTCCCATTTTTGATGGATAATAAATACTACCTCTCCAAACTATAGTTCCCTTACCATTATCAACTTGAAAAGGAATTTTAAAATCTGTTTCAATTAATCTGGAATTAGTATCATCATGAACGTATAACCCTTGTTGAGTCACAACATATAAAACTCTTTCCTGACTTGCATTTCTTGCCACTATTAAACCAACAACAGCTTCACCTTTCTGCATTTTAAGTAATGCTTCATTTGTCCAGCTTCCACTTAAATCAGATGAATATTTTAATTGTCCGTCAGAATCAATTGCCCATATTAAATTATTCCAAAACGCTATATACGGAGCCTCTGATGTGGTATTTGTAGCCCAACTAACTCCTGAAGTGCTATATGCAACTCCATTTTCAGAAGCAAAGACTGCTGTAGGAAGTGAATTAACCATTCCTACTCCAGAATCAGTGCTAGTTTGCATACTTGTTTCAGTTGTAGTCCAAGTATCAGCAGTTCCGTATGAATGAAGAAAACCTCCTCCTGCTGCATATAAAGCCCCGTTAAAAGTTAAAAATTCAGTTAAATCAATATTTGGGTCACTTCCACTGGCAGTTGCAAGTTGAGGTAAAACCAAATGGTCTTTAAACCTTAATTGACTTGTAGACCACCAAACTCTATCTAAGTCTTTTGACGGGTCCATTCTGTCTATTCCCAGCCCTCCCCTGTGGTCACTTGAAACAAAGGTAGATGTAATAGGATTTGATTCTAAATTATAATCACCAAGAGTAATCTTGCCCGGAAACTGTGAAGCAATAAATCTTCTTACAGGAGTTCCAATTTTGTAATAAACACTATTTAATGAAATTTCATTTTCTTGTATTACTTTACTTGCCATTAATCAACCCATATACATCTTTGAGGTGTTTGACTTTTAGCCAATATCTGTTCAGCAAGAAGATTATATCTTTCTGCATCAAGTTGAGATGCTTGTCGTCTATCTGCAGACCTGTCAGACCTAGCATTTAAAGCCATTGCCGTTGATTTATGAATAATATACTCAGGTTCTACATCACAACTTGTTGATTCTGCTGTTAACAAAGTAGGTTTATTTACTCCTGTTAACTTCAACAAAGAATGACTTGTTACAGCCCTTGCGTTTGCATCAAACACAAGTCTACTGTTAGCCCTGTCTATTGTGTAAAAATTCTTATGTACTTCTTCATAAAGTGAACCATAATCTCTTGTTGCTTCAATGTTATCTATTGATACAGTTGCTGCACCAATATCTGCAACTTGAATTAAGCCTACAGATATTATTGCTGTTAAATTTTCTGCACTACTTAAAGCTACTCTATGGTGTGTCCAAGTATCTACAGATGTTGCAGGTACAGAAACATCTTCATAAACACCACTTGTAGCGTTATTTGCTACAGCAGATACTCTTACTGCAAACTGTCCTGCTGTTAGTGCCACATTACTTTTAATCCAAAACTCTAAATGAGTATATCCTGATATATCTGTTGAACTAATTGAATCTGATATAAGAATTGCATTTGTTCCTGTGCCTGATGGTATAACCATCTTGTTAGCACCACTGCCTTGTCTGTAATCTTTTGTATCAACAACAACACTTGTAACTCCTGAAGTTACTTCATCAAATACAGAATCACAAGAAAACAAGGATTTTGCAAAATATTTTTGTCTATATTCAACCTTTTGAACTCCTATCATTGTGCTTGGTAAAGCATAAGAATAAACCTGCCTAGACGTATGAAGTGTAAAGTCAGTCATAGGAGGAGCACCTTTTCTGGTTATTGTTGATATAGACCTGTTAATAAAATCGTGTATTCTTGCAGGAGGAACATCAGAGTCATACATTTCATAAGTTGTTCCACTTGCAACAATACTTGATAAATAATTTTGAAGAGTTATTTTATAAGTGCTGCTATCGTAATCTTTTATTCTTGCAATTGTTCCACTGTTGTTTCCTGAAGTAAAAACAACCCAGTATCCATTATAATTATCATTTCCTCCAAACAAACTATCATCTATAAAAGTATTAGTTGTTCCTGCAGCAGTAGTAGTGCTACTATTTACAGCACCAAGTTGGTATCCTATGGATAACCTTAATTCTTGCCTTGTTTTTGACTGTATCGCTGCCATAAGAATTTTCTCCTATACTTCTACTTTTAAATCTGCTGGTGTATTATTTCCTGTTCTATTTCTTTCTGCTAGTCTACTAGCATTTTCATTATTTAAAGCTGATGTATTAATAGTCCAAGTTCCATTATCTGCATAGAAAAACATATTTCCATACCATGTAGTAGGTGCAGTTACACCTGTAATTAACTCATGTGTATCTGAATTACAATCGCTGACACCTACTTTTCCACCTGCTGGTTTAGTAAATATAAATTTAGTAGATGATAAAGTTGCACTTTGATTATCATTTAATAGATAAACAACGACATTATCTGATTTTCTTCTAAGTATTTTACTCATTATGCTCCTGCATCTAAAAGTTTAACCCTACCCCCACCTGTACTACCACCTACGTCTGAATAAACTATAATAGTTTTATTGGCTAAATCACCAGCATTAGTCTGTGCACTAGGAACATGTTGCGACCTAGTTCTTAATCCTTCCTCGATTATAGTTGCTGAACCTTGAGAAGTATAAGTTGCACCTGATATAGTATGATACTCGAAGTTGTAATCAGAAGAAGTAGAAGTGGCTGTTGCACCATAAGTGATAATCCTGTTTCTTGCTGCATTATAAGCTACTCCACCACCTGTTTCGTTCCCTGCTGATGTTCCTGAAGATATGGTTGCAGCAGTTCCTGTTGACCAAGTGACAGTCGTACCTGAAACTGTAAAATAATTCATTCTAACTGCACTAAGGCTATCATCATAGAATATAACGTGGTGCTTATCGGCTGAAGTATCATAAGCTACTGGCATACCACCATAATATTCAGATACAGCCGTAAACCCACTATTGTTTCCATATAATGCTTCAGTACCTAAAGCAATAGTACGATTGCCTGTTCCACTTTGGGTCACAACTCTAGCACCTATCTTTGTACCATTATCATAAACAAGAACTGTTTTTGTGATATCAGGGTCATACGACTGAGCCATAAATTCTTCTGAAGTATCCACAACTTCAACTGGAGTACCAGCAGTACAAGCAGTTCCTGATACTGATACTGCTGCAACAAAGTTTGCATCACCACTATCTGCTCCATATTCATAACAGATTGTTGCAGTATTATAGGTAGGATTATATTCTATCATTCCATATCCAACAGATTGGTTGTAATTACCAGAACTTCCAGTCTGTACATCAACAGCACTACCAAATTCTATAGCATCAGTTACACTATCATCATCTGCATCTTCACTAACTGTTGCTGCTATTACTTTTATAGTATTATACCCTGACCCTGAGTAGCCTACCATTATTACATTATCACTCGTATTGTAAGTAATACCTATATTTGAACATGATTCAGATGCAAAAATTTCCTCAGCACCCCAAGTTAATGTAGTACCACTTATAGAAGCTGCTCTCACAGTTCCGTAACTTGAGTTACCAGCATCTCTGTAAGCTACTATAATGAAGTTATTATCTGGGTCATAACATACTGAAGTATGTTCTACGCTATCTGTGCCGTTAAACTGATGATTAGTAAGAGTAGTAGTGCTAGGGTCAACTGAAACAGTAAATTCCTCACCATTTAATTCTTTTATATCAGCAGCAGCAATAGTATTTAGCTTTTTTACATCTGCTATTGCTATTCCATTTATTTTTTTTACATTATTTGCCATTACGCTGCGTGTTCAATGGTTGTTAAACAAGGTTGTACAAATAATAATTTTTCCCCAACAGAATGTCCTATAACCTGAACAACATCATCTTCTCCTGATGGTGCAGTGTTTGTCATAGTTCCAACAGTTGTAGATACATATACAGGGGCACCATTAGTACCAAAATCAGTAAAACTTTCATCTCTAATTAGTCCAAGCATCATTACTTCTATACTGCTACCATCAGCCACGTTAGATTGATTTATAGAAACTCCAATACAAGGCATTGTTGCAATCGCATCAGCATCACATTCATGCACTTCATCATCTGTATGTAAGTATACTGGGCTAAATGGTGTAATGGTTGAGCCTGCTTGAAAAGTCATAATAATACCTTGTGCATCATGGTCATCTATACTGTCTTGCGTTATTGCATCAGTAAATTTAACATTTGCACCTTGAGGTAAGTTTAAACTTTTATCAGCAGCCATAGTTATATCGCCACTAGCCGTTAAAGTTCCTGCAACATTTACACCTGCTGCTCCATCTAGGATTCTAAATCCTTCTGCATCACCATTATCTGTAAATATTAAATCTTTACCATTTGTTACTAGTTTTATTGTTACGTCACCAGAACCACTTTCAGTTATTCTTAAAATTTCAGCATCTAAAGTACCATCTTTAAATTTGAATACGCCTGTATGTGTATCAAAAGTCATATCTCCATCAATATCAAAAGAAAAATGTGCTGCTGCTGCATCATCATCTGTAGTTGTTACAGTTGTTGCACCATGAGTAGTTGTAACTATTGTTACTTTATCTCCAGTATCACTACTATCTGTAATAGTAAGAGTTCCTGCATTTAAGTTAATTTGGTCAACAGTTAATGCAGTTAAAGTGCCAAGTGATGTGATATTTGGCTGTGCTGCAACGGCTACTTCACCAGTAGAACTTAAAGCTGAAGTGCTACCTGTAGTAAGCCCACCTGCAATTGTAGTATCTCCTCCTGAATCAATTTTAAATTTAGTTGCACCACCTACTGCAGCACCCGTATCAATCTTAAAAATGTCACTATCGTCATCATCTACTCCAATGGTCCATTCATCCGTTCCGTTAATATCAAATGTAATTCTTGGGTCTCCAGATGAACCTGCACCTATTTCCAAATCCCCTGCACCATCATAGGTAAGAGAAGATTCTGCATCTAGTTCTGTAGTCGTACTTCCAATTGTTACTAATTCATTGGCTGTAGCATTGTTTACTGCAGTTACGGCTGCACTAGGCACTGCTGCCCATGTAACACCACCGGTTTGTCCACTTGCTGCTGTAAGAACATAATCATTGGTTCCTACTGCTTTAACAGCCATACTTCCTGTGCCGGTTCCTACAACCAGTCCACCTTTGGCTATTGCTGATATATCTGCTTCAATTCCACCTACTTCGTGTTTTAATGTTCCGTCATTTGCAGTCATAACCTGAACTGCTACTGGAGCACCTGAACCATCTGCAACAACCATTTTTCCATCTGTTGCACCTACAAGACCTGTTCCACCCCTAGTCAAATCTACTGCTGTTCCCTCCCAAGTACCTGAAGATATTGTTCCTACACTTGTTAATGAAGAAGCAGTTACGCCACTTCCTAAAGTATTGTTAGATAAAACTGAAGTTCCGTTTACTTTAAATGTTTTTCCACTGGCTATATCTATGTTTTCTGAAATATCAAAATCACCAGTTGAATTTGTAAATGTAATAGTTTTATCAGAAGTTCCTTTAACTGTAATTCCACCACCACTGGCATTTGAATCACTTGGAGAACCAACATTATTTAATGTCATGTTTTTATCTTCAACCTGATAAGTGGCTACGTTTGCTGTTACAGTGTCACCTGAAACAGTCAGGTCTCCTGCTATAGTTACGTCTGCAGCCCACTTTAATCCTGTTGCTTCTGATGAATCTGCAATTAATACATAGTTATTAGTTCCGATTGCAAGTTTATTCCAAGTAGAACCCGTATAAGCTAAAATATCACCTTTAGCTTCAGTTAAACTTGCTACGTCTGAATGCTGGGCACCATCCATTGTGTGTGTGCCCATTTTGCCAAGACTGGCTGCTTTTACTCCTAACATTAATCAACTCCTGTGTTCACATAAAGATATGTAGTTGAACCATCCGGTGTTGAACCATAAGTTAACCTTATAATGTAATAAGGAAAAGGGTCACTACAGGCTTCATATTCTGCAGTTGTTGCTGCAGCAGTAAATGAACCTATGCTAACTGTTCCAACGCTACCTACTGCACCACTTGAAGACTGAGACCCATACAAGGTTGTAGTGAGAGTTTGGTTTGCTCCGTTGTAGACATGAATTGTCTGGACTGATTTTCCATTGCCACTAAAAATGTAGTCATGATTGTCAGTATCATCAGCAGTTAAAGTTGTTTCCAAATAAATAGGAATAGAGGCTGAATAAATGTTTAAATCGGAACTGACATGGTTTAAGGTAGCCATAATTATTTTACTCCTTCAAAATATATCTTACCAGTAGAAGATTCACTTCTTCTATTCCAGTAATCCTTTATTTCTCCCATAATTTTACCAATCTGTTTCCTCTCATCTTCAGTTGGCTTACGTTTATGTTCTTTTTGTTTTTCATCAAGCAACCATTTTTCATAAGATGCTGCTGCTATATCTTCAATTTCAGCTTTGGAATGGGTATCGTCACCCAATACTCTTAATTCAAATAACTTGTTTGTCGTAGGGTCTTTTATTCTAAAATGAAATACTTTAGTGCCTTGTCCAATATCTACAACACGGGTCATTACAGACCCTTCTGGGGTCCATAATCCGTCTATGTTTCCATTGTATTCAGTAACACTCATAACATTTTAGATAAAGGGCTTGTGTTTATAACTTTTAAAGATTATTGCTCAAAGACTAACTTTCGCTTACAAGCCCTATTATCTATTTAAACTTAATCCAAGTTCTGTAAAAAGACAGTGTGGTATTCATCATTCACACCAGCTTTACCATGCAATCTTCCTAATGCTGGAGTTGTATCTCCAGAT
>Ga0208180_1001888_pt1 | contig 10973 bp, 4 predicted proteins | sample MalvireepMed_s16_FD_184241 | JGI IMG/M metagenome (GOLD analysis project Ga0208180, IMG submission 184241) | Marine viral communities from the Global Malaspina Expedition - Malaspina viral metaG DeepMed_s16 (SPAdes) (version 2) | ecosystem: Environmental > Aquatic > Marine > Oceanic | place...
TGCATTTGCTCAACCGTCTTGAGCGGAATGGTGCCACGCCCTGTGTCTATAATGTTGTTCTGCCTGTTTTCGAGTCGCTGGCCCATTGTTGTCATGTTTGTCTCCTGACCATCTGCCTTGGGACGTGCGGGGAGTTGCCCCAGAACCCCAACATGTTCAAGTCGTCCTGAAAGTTGTTTCCGATCCCGCCCGTGGCGTCCTCGCCCATCAACTGCCGGTCGATCTCGATCCCACTGAGGAGATTGCCGGGCGTCGAGGGCATCGAGCCGAAGTTGAACTCTCTGGGGTCGGTCCACTTCTTGGGCGGGGTTTTCATTTCTCGAACTCCATCCCTGTTACCGGAGAAACCGCCAACTCAGCCGATCTGCGAGCAACCTCTTCCTCATGCTCTCTAACAGACCGGTTCAGTAAGTCTACAACAACCCCTTGGGCAAAAGATCCCTTTGACGGTGGGGACACCCCCTCCTCAACAAAAATATCTTCGTACCCATGCCTAGCGCAAAGGGCTTCCACAACACGAGAGAGTTGTTCATCAGGGATGTTTAGGACTATTTGGGCCATTGTTTTCCTGACTAAGTTGTGACTACCCCAACTGTTGACTCGGTAATATCAGACACCACCCAATGGGGTCTGCCGGAGTACTTACGTGCAGCAACACACCTTACCCCGTTACCCAGCATCCTCCCTGAGCTTGACGCAGAGGGTGAGTTGATTGTTACCTCTGGTATGTCTGCCGCAACTGCGTTTGAACCGGCTGTTGGCGTTGCTGTCGACCACCCTGTTGGTGGGTCGGGATAAGGATAGCCAAACGCGATGTTCGGGGCCGCTGACCCAGCGACAGCATTGGTTATCGTCACCACATTGGAAGAGACTGTGGCTGAGAAGTCGGAGTCTGCATCCACGGCGTTCTTTATTGATGTCGCGCACTGCGTGCTACTGTCCGTGCTGCCTAGGGAGACCTCAAGGGCGGTGCTGCCCGAAGGGGCGGGGTCAGATGTATTCGTGTCCACGTTGAACCAGATGTGCCTCTTCGCGTTGCTCCCGTTGCGGAGATTGATATAGTCTCCCGTCATCGCTAGGGCACCCTCAAGAACATCTGCGGCACCGCAGGTTATCTCGTGAACCTCTGCCACAGCGGCTACAGCAGCTGCGTGCTTGTATCCATTAAGGTAATCATCAACCAACACCCTGACTTTTACCGAGTTGTCGCCTGTCCCGTCAGCAGTCTCGTCTCCGTAGTAAATATCGACAACCCTCCCGTCTGCCCAAACGGGCAGGGTTAGGGTGATGTTGTTGTTCTTGCAGTCTGCCCAAACAATCCGATCCTCATCCCCAAGGGATGCGGTGGCAGCGGTGTACTTCGTGACAGTGTGGGATACACCACCCTTTATGTTAAACCGGCTGTTGGCCGATGACTTGTTGAACGCGAAGTTCCCGCTTGAATCCACAACCATCTTGTCTACGGTTGCTTTTGTCCCCTTGTCGTACGTTCGGAACAGGATGAATCCACCCACCGCTGGGTAGTCGAACTGAAGTTTCTTGTTGTCATTAGAGTTGCGGAAGTTGAAGTTGCCTGTCCCGCTGCCGGTCTCGTTGGCAATGAGGTTGACAGTGCCACCCGTGCTGGGACCCATCCTGAAGCTGTTTCCGTCGAAGTAGGCTCCAGAGGCTGACCTAATCTGCCCAGTTGACTTCACCCTCAGTTTGTCAACTGAGCCGCTATTCTGAACCACAACCTCACCGCCATCCGCCCACACACCACCACCGTCTTCCCCTCCATCAGATCCGGTGCCCGAGGATGACCCTGTCCTCAGGATGATGTTTCCGGCGTTCTTCACCGACAGTTTTGTGACCGTCGAGCCTATCGAGAATGAACTGGCTGCTGTGGTTGTGTTCACACCTCTCGTAACAGTCAGCGTGTTGACGCTGATACTGTCGATGGTCATTTCTTCCTTTGTCGATCCCTCCACAACGACAATGTCGTCTGTGGCTGAAAAGGAAGAGGCGTCGTCTACGTCGAACGACGTTTGTGTGCTTGAGGTAATGGCCGTGGCTGTGGTGGTTGAGTCTGCCGTGTGAGAACCCGCGTCGTTGCACTTTGCTATGACTAGGTCGGCACCATTAGTGTCTGCCGACGCCGCCCCTCTTTCAAACCCAACCGCAGTCTCGGCAAGTTCTAAGGTGCTGGGAGAGCGTGGCAGGTATATGGCAGGATCAACCTTGAGTTCAGTAGAAGAAATCTCCAAGCCGCCGCTTGCCGCTATGTCTGTGGAAAAGGTTAGCTGGGAGCCAGAGTCCCTAACCACATCAATTCCGTCACCCGCCGTAACGGTAACATCGTTATCCACAACCGAGTCGGAAAGGCGTATTACGGTGGTCGAATCAGGAACATCGAGGGTGTAGGTGGTGTCTGTGTTGGTCTCAGTGTTGGCGAACGTAATAGTGTCACCACCCTCGGAAATCGAAAGTCCGTCCCCCACCTTCAGGATTATGTCGTCGGCCGTCCCATCGCTGCCTGTTATCCGGATGATCTCCCGTGAGCTATCCGTGGCGTCAGAGACGGTGTTGATTGTGTAGGTTGTGCCTGATGGGACAACCCACGTGGCGTCACCCCTCAGGAACTTCTCATCATCATCGCTGGTCGAGAGTGGTTGCGGGACAGTTCCGGCTGTCCCGTCCATGGAGGACGTTGCACCCCCCATGACCAAGTCGGTATTCAGCGTGGCGTAGGTTATCTCTTCAATCTTGCCAGCGTTGGCCGTGGTTCTCCCCAGCACCACGTCGCTTGCGGTGGCGTAGTTGATGAGATGACTTGAGGTGACACCCTTCTTGTAGATGGGGCCGCCAGTACCGGCAGGCTCAATGCTGTTGACGGATGTCACCACGCATGACCACACGCCCTTGTTTGTCGACCCACCCTCTACCATCACGTAGGTGTTGGCGAACTCAACCGCCGTGTCCAGTGTCCCAATACGCTTCAGCTTCCAAGGGCTGACATCGGTCACGCCGACCTGCTCAACCTCATACACCCCGTTTTCAACATCTGCTGCTTGGTCCTTCACCAACAGGCGCTCGTTTAGGGCAAGGGTGATCGCGTCTTGAGCGGGGAGGGGGCCGTTGGCACTTGCCGTAAGACGATACTCGTCGGGGTCTGGGACTGCATCCTTCGTGTAGGTTGACGCTGGCAGTGCTGCCGTGGTTGCCGCTTTTGGCTGCGTCCCAGAAGGGCGGTGAGTCCATGCGTCAAATGCCCGAAGGAACTTCTCGTCCGACTCTGCCACTGCCCCAACCCCATCGGCACCGGCGGGACCGGCGGGACCCGTAGGGCCTGTGTCCCCTGTCCTTGAAAACTGCGCCACCAATATATCGCCGTCCGAAAACGGGTCAGTACTGCTGTAGCCAGACTGAGACACGGAGATCTTGTCGAAGGTTGGGCTAGTCCCACCGCCTCCCGACAAGACACTATCCAAGCTGAACACAATAAAGACAGATTCGTCCGATTTCAGCTTGAGGGTCAGATACCCGTAGTTGCCCGTGGGGTTGTCTGCGTCGTCCAGTGTGTCACGCCAGACTTGGATGTCGCTTCCGTTTCTGTCTTTGTCATCTATGTACATCTCCGAGGCTGACGCCGCTGTCTCGTGATTGAGCCACAAGTCGCCGTCGTCTTGGTTGACGTTGTCAGTGCCCGTATAAAACGTAAATTCCACGCCAGCAGACACGCCCTGAGGACCCGTGGCACCTGCGGTCGTCACATACCCCTCGGTTGAGTGATCACCCCACCCGTAAGCGTCGTCCCACTGCTCGATCTTGGTGTCAGTGACGCCGAGGTCGGCCTTCAGCGTGGTGTAGGAAATCTCTTCAATCTTGCCCGCGTTAGCTGTGGTTCTCCCCAGCACCACGTCGCTTGCGGTGGCGTAGTTGATGAGATGACTTGAGGTGACACCCTTCTTGTAGATGGGGCCGCCAGTACCGGCAGGCTCAATGCTGTTGACGGATGTCACCACGCATGACCACACGCCCTTGTTTGTCGACCCACCCTCTACCATCACGTAGGTGTTGGCGAACTCAACCGCCGTGTCCAGTGTCCCAATACGCTTCAGCTTCCAAGGGCTGACATCGGTCACGCCGACCTGCTCAACCTCATACACCCCGTTTTCAACATCTGCTGCTTGGTCCTTCACCAACAGGCGCTCGTTTAGGGCAAGGGTGATCGCGTCTTGAGCGGGGAGGGGGCCGTTGGCACTTGCCGTAAGACGATACTCGTCGGGGTCTGGGACTGCATCCTTCGTGTAGGTTGACGCTGGCAGTGCTGCCGTGGTTGCCGCTTTTGGTTGCGTCCCAGAAGGGCGGTGAGTCCATGCGTCAAATGCCCGAAGGAACTTCTCGTCCGACTCTGTCTCGGTGTAGTACCTGCCGTCGTGGTTGTGATCACCTTCCGATATCTTCCCAGTGGCAGTTCCAAACCCGACCCAAGATGTTATGCCCCCACCGTCAGTCATCAGGAACTCGTTGTCGTTCCCATCCCCAGACGGGAGAGTCAAGGTCCAAGCCGCAGAGGCGTGTGTCTTTATTCTTGTACCGTTAGCCGACGCGTCGTTTATCAAAATGATAGAGGCAGGGTGTACCGTGCCCTTCCAAACCTCGTCAGACCCAGTGGCTGTCTCGCGGGACCAGAACTGGGTGGAGGACTCGCTAGTGTCGACAGTGTCGTGACGAGACAAGAGCCTTAAGGGACGGTGCGAGTTGTCTGTGGCGTCTCCAGCGACCACCCAAGCGTGGTTGTCGGCGGTCGCTCTCCCTAGGTTTATGGCTGAACCCATTGAGACGCCGACTTGGTCGTCGCTCTGTATCTCTATATATCCATTGGTTGATGTGTTCTTGATCTGAGTGCCTCTGAGGTCCAAGTCCCCATCGAGGCGGGTAACCCCAGCATCAACCCACAGTGCGTAGGGGTTTCTTATAACAAGCGGGTATTCCCCCCCCGCAGACACTGGGGCGTTCGCAATATAGAGAGATGCGGCGTTGGTCGTGGTCACGTCGTAGTTGGTGGCATCGACGGTGATCTGGCTTATGTAGACTGTATGGAAGTCGCTGGACGCAGTGCCGGTGGCCCCGGTCACGTTGTCCGTGAGGGTGGATTCATCAACGTGAATCGCCTTAGCCTCGTCGTTAGGGGTGAAGTTTGTGTTATCCCTGTTCACCTCCACCTTGCCGCTAAACTCGGCGTTCTTGGCGTTGATGAATCCCGAGTTGGCGATCTTGAACAGTTCTCCGGCATCACTGTCCTCAACGCGAAACACGCTGTTCGTCTGGGTCGTATGTCCCTGAACCTTCAGCTGAACCGCATCGGCAGACCCGTCCACCACCAACGCATCCGTCATCGTGTCGCCGGTGACGTTGACGTAAGCAGTGTCGTGGTTGTGTGCCGAGAGAGCTATCCCCGCATCCGCGAGAGTGTTATTGATCCAACTGGTTCCGTTGTACCTCAGAAGCTCCCCGTCCGCTGCCGACGTGATTATCACGTCGCCAAGGTCGGCTATGTTGCTCACAACCCCCTTGTTGCCCGTGTATCTGTAACCGACAATCCATACAACCTTGCCACTCACCGCTGACGGGACGTTGTCTCCGATGAAGTGCAAGATGCCCGCCGAGTAGTCGAAGAACCACTCCTCCCCGCTGGTGGTGGAGAAGAGTTGCGTGCCTGATGCGTCAAGGTCTGGATCCCCCCCGAGTTCAGAGGTGTCGGCGTACACCTTCACGTTGTACCCGTTGGGTGCAGTGCCACCCTTGAACTCGGGGGGGATCCAGTCCTTCAGCCGAGTCCCCCCTGAGTCACACAGCCAAGTCCTGTCGTTGGCAGACGTGGTGTCCTCCACGCACTTGACACCGGATGTGGGCGTGTACTCGGCAACCTTTCCGTCAACCGCTGCGGGTGGGTCGGGGATATCTCCGGCGTCTGTCCATACAACGTCCCCCCGAATAAAGATCGGCGAGGCCTCGGTCTCGTTGGAGGGACTCTTGGCCGACGAGGTGTCCGTCTTCGCTACACCTGAGCCGATCTTCTTAAAGAGGTAGTCAACCTTTTGTGCGTCAGTGATAGCCATTAGTTGCTAGCCACCCTGAACCTCAACTGGGTTATCTTGTCTCCCGACGCCAGTTTGAACCGAACCAGAATGGCGTTGTCGGTGGCATTAGTGGACGAGGCGGTCCCGAACGAAACGGTGTACCTTCCGTTGGGGTTGGACGGCATGACAGTGCCCAGACCACACCCCCTGATAGGGGCACCACCCTCGTTGTCGAAGGCCGCCGTTGGAGTGATCCACCCGTTGGTCGCCGATGCGGAGGTGTCCACCACCGACCCCGGAAGTGCCACCTCGCAACCGTCTGTGGTGTGTATGTCGCCCACAACGTATATGTCGAACTTCGAGACAGCAGAGCGGTTGAACCGGAAGGTGATGTAGTGAATGTCGCCGCTTCGGCCAGTTATCGTGGAGAGGTTTGTCTGGGATGTCGGAAACCAAGAGCCGTCACCGTAGTTGGTGGCGTCGTGACGTATAACCCCGCCGACCAACGCTGCGTTGAACTTGGTGCTGATTGCGGTGTCTGAGTTCCATTCGTCCCCCCCACTGGTCCAGTTTGTAAGGGAAGGGCTGTCCCCGTCGTTGTCTCCACTGGTCTGGGAGTTTATGTATATGCGAACCCCGTCCCCGCTGCCGCTTCCCAGCCCAGTCTCAACCTTTACGGCGTCCTCGCTCGGCAGGTACGTGGGGACCGTCCCGTTCTTCACCAATATCTTCGCGTTGCTATACGTGACCGTTGAGGAGTTGCCGTTGACGTTCCTGACAAGACCTCGCAGTTGTCTCGTGGAAAAAGTATTGGTGCCCCCCGGCACCACGGTCAGGCTGTCAAGAGATACCGCAGTTGCACCCACGTTGTAGTTTACTATCCCACCGACTTGGTTCGCAGACAGGATGTTTGCATACGACTTGGTTGCCGACGATATAGACGACCCTGTCCCAGAACCACCCAAGTGCGTGTAGGCAACATCGTCTATGAAGTACGGGTCGTCATTGCCCCTGTAGTGGGTCTTGGAGACGTTGGTCATCTTGTGGTTGTCTACAGTCAGGGTGCCCCCCGAGGTGTAGTGCTTGATCCCTGACGACTTTGTGACAGTGCCCTCGGTGGTCTGGGACACGCTGTTGGAGGGGTCGTTGATGGTGAGGACGGGAGATGATGTCATGTCGTCTCGGCAGAAGTAGGCGTCGTTGGTGTCGGTGTCTGTGATCGTGGTCTGCTCCAGACGCACGCGGTGGACACCCACGGCAGAGACCCCAGTAAGCTCCCCCTTCGCGTCGTATGACTGCCAGAACCCAGAGTTGCTCCCCGTGACAGCCTCTCCCGTGTCAAACCACTTGTTGTCCGAGATGCGCAACTGGCCGGTGGCTTTGTCGTTGTTCCCCGCCGTCATCGCCTGCGTGTCTGCCGACACGTCATCGACCCGCAGCATGACCACTCCCGACTCGCCGTTGTAGGCGTCCCCCACTGTAGAGGTTGTGGATGTGTCGGTGGTGCGGCGGGTAACCGTGGAGCCGGGGGTCTGCGTTGTTCCTCCGGAAGTGTTATCAGGCACGGTGTCGCAAAGCTTCGGGGAGCCTGACCCCACCTCGCTCAGAACAGACAGGGTGGAGGTGACGCCCAAGTCCACAGGCTTGGCGGGCACCAACAGGCCAAGAACCTCGTTCAGGTCGTCCACGGCATTGGTTACCAGAGTTTCGTTGTTCCACGGCTGGCCCACCAGAGACATCGCATCCTTGTCGGCCTGTCCCTTGAAGTCCTTGGTCAGGCTGAGGTCCGTGGGGTCTCCCAGCGGCATACCCATCCCGTTGACTTGGTTCGTACCTGCCCCCCAGTCCACCTTCGTGTCATCCACTGCGTCTGTGGCGATTTGCGTTGTGTCAACAGCCCCGTCTGCAATGGCGGTAACGCCCAACGAGCTAATTGTCACGTCGCCGCTCAAGGACTGATCGGCCCAATTCGCCCCGTCGTAGATGAGAATGTCAGCCGTGACGACGCCAGTCGTGTCCACGTCGTCCAGTGCCCCAAGGGTGGTCACCCCGCCAGACGCGGTGAGATCCTTGCCATCCCAGTACAACACCCCTCCCGCGTTGTACATGCGGTCGGATGTGTCCTTCGGGGCGGCAGACCGTCCAATCTCAACCACCCCGCTAGTGACCTCCAGCGCACTGATGACACCCTCGGAGCCAGCCCACAACTGAGAGGCCCTTCGGGTCCTCTTGTTAATCTCGCGTGCGCCCCCTGCCGCTCTCGGGTGCCTCCCTCGGTTTCTGCTAGGCATTCTTGCCCACCTCGTGACCCCGACTGCTGCGTATTCCAGCAGACCCCACTTTGAGGATCACCCCTTCCAAGGCCCAGTCCTCAGCGGCGGTGTTGTTCCTGAGGCGGATAAAGATGTCATGGGCAATAGCCCTGCGTCGATCCACGGGACCAGACGATGCACGCTTGCGGTCAGGGGCAAACGTGCCGTCGAACCGGCGGTTCTTGTTGAGGGTGGTCTCAGAGCCAGTGTCCAGTGCGTCGTTTGCGAGGTCGATTATCAACTCTGCGGTCGGGCCGACATACACCCCGTAATCCACATTCCCCGAGTCGTGGGCCAACAACCCCGTGGTCTCTGTCAACACAATCTTCCTGCCGTCAGGCAGAGAAAACGGCCCCAGCCACACAAAGCTGTCGATCTCCTTGTTCAGGGCGGTGGAAATCCTGTCGTCCTGCTCCTTGATGGAAATCTTGTAGATGGCCCCGTTCCTTCCGCCTACCAGAATCTCCCTGTCGGACTCCTTGTCCCCGTCGAAAACGTGATAGGCCGTCGCGTTGTGGACATACTTGTCCTCGCCGGTTTCCTTGGCCTCGTAGCGGTCCTCCCACCAAGACCCCGCCCTTGAGTCGTAGAAGTAGTGTTCGACCTGCTCTGTGGGGTCGGAGTGGGACAGGAACAGGTTTACCCCATGCTCCCTGTCGTTCCACAACATGCGGACAACCCTCTTGGACAGGTCGATCTTGGCAAGCCTCTCGCTAATTGAGGTTGAGGTTATCGACTGAGGGGGAGAGCCGGGGACCATTTTGAACACGCCACCCCTGCTGCCGAAGAAGTACAGGACCCCAGATGGGTCTTTGCACCAGCCTCTTCCCCAAACCATGCCGGTGACATCCGTCAACAGGTCGATGACACCCCCCATGGCGGGGTCACCACTCAACTGGTAAATGGAGTGGTCGCAACCGAAAATCAATATGTCGTCGTTGTAGGGCACAAGGGCGTTGACCTTGTCTGGCACAAGGCCAGCAGGACTCTGACTCCCAGTCGCGGCCATCTGGTCGTCTTGCGGACGAACGAGGAAATCGAAATCGTTTGGGTCGTGGCTTCTCGACATGAACCAGTTCTGAGGCTCCCCCGAGAGGCCAGACAACACCAGACGAGACCCCCAAGTGGTGATCAGCGTGGGCTTGTTTCCGGAAGGGTCTTTCGGGAACGACCCCTTGCCAGCACCGTCTGTACGGTTGGTGATGCCCTTTCCTCCCTCTTCACCCTGAATATCTAGGTTGTCGTACCTGTCGACATCCCAGTCAACTATCTCCCCCTCCTCACCCCCATCCTGATAGGAACTGTCGTAGTAGACGCCGTTAATCCCATCCACATAGTAAACCCTGTCCCCGTAAGCTGCCGAGAATATGACTGGGGCGTCTGTCCTCATCTTGTAGTCCGAGTTCTTTATTGAACCGAACCCCCCGCTTGTCAGCTTTTTCACAGTACCCATGGCGGTCACGAGAGTTACAAAACTCCTTGAGGAAACCCTGCCGGATGGGTCAATGTTCTCCACTGCATTTCGCCCCATCTTCCTGAAGGGGGAGTCGACCGTCGCGTCCACGTCGTACCTAGAACCGAGGGTCTGGCTGGCGTCCAGAATGTTGTCGGGACTCAAGGAAACCAAGGTGTCTGTAGCTTCCGCCTGAGTCACGATGGCACCCCCGTTGGTTGCCACCCTGACAGAACCCCACTCTACGTCGGGGGCAAGGTTTGCTGGGCGCAACTCCACAACCTTGCCGACAGTCCCGTTGTCCACATAGACACGCTCGCCAGCGGCCCGAACAAATTTGAATAACTCAGTGCCGGTGGCGGTCGCACTCAGCGACAGGGCGGGGTCCCCCCTAGAAGAAGACACCCTGAAACGGTACAGGCCCGTCTCGATGTCAGTGGAAATGTCTCTGACAAAATACTCGCTTTCGTCTGTGAGTCCTGCGGGGCCATTCCCTGTCCCCTTGCTGTCGGGATCGTTGACTTTTAGCGTGATCGCATCCCCCTCGTTCAGGGGAAGGTCCCTGAACCCTTCAAATCGCTCATTGCCACTGTCCACGTGCTTAGACATAAACTTTAGAGTCAACTCGTTCGCGTGGGCCACCCCCATGCTTCTTCCCGTTGGCATCCCGCACACCCTATCCTTGCCGACAACAAACACCCTGTCGTTCTTGTGATCGTAGTCGACACTGCGGGGTGCCCAGTCGGCAGATTCCGTGTCGGTTGAAAGGGCGGATAAACCCCCCCCTGTGTATTCAGAGGTCAGCTTTGTTTCTGTAAACGAAGTGGCCCCTCTCGAGACCTTGAACAGCCCCGTCTTCCTCTTGCTGTCGCCTTTTACATTGCAAGCGACCCAGAAGTCGCCCCTCTTGTCTGCCACCACGCCATAAACCGACCCGGGACCCGTGTCGCCAGACATGTTGGCAACAGTGGTATTCTCCCCGGTGACAACCGACTTCTGGTACAGCTTCACATTGTTCCCGCTCACCGAGAGCATCCCGATGGTGCCGCCACCGACTGCAATCAGCGTGTCTCCAACATCACTGCCCACCACCGCCCATCCGGTGGATCCAACGGTAGAGCCGTCTGCGTTTGATATGCCCCC
>Ga0208180_1001904_pt1 | contig 10871 bp, 24 predicted proteins | sample MalvireepMed_s16_FD_184241 | JGI IMG/M metagenome (GOLD analysis project Ga0208180, IMG submission 184241) | Marine viral communities from the Global Malaspina Expedition - Malaspina viral metaG DeepMed_s16 (SPAdes) (version 2) | ecosystem: Environmental > Aquatic > Marine > Oceanic | place...
CCTACAAGGTGTTGCGGGACATGGCGAAACGTGAGCACAGGACGATCTCGGGGCAGTTCACCTTTGTCCTTGAAAAGCATCAGGAGGGTGAGGGCCAGATCTACACGGCCCATGGGCAACAGGTCATCAGCAAGGCCGCAAAGAAATGATGACTTCGCTCTTCATCGTCATGGCCTCTTATGGAGTTCTTCTCCTTGTCAGTAGCATTGCCCGGTGGGGCATTTAACGTAATATATGCGGACCCGCCGTGGACGTTCCAGACTTGGAGCGACGAAGGCAAGGACCGCTCGCCCGAGAAACATTATGACTGCATGAGCCTCGCCGATGTCCGGGCGCTTCCCGTTCCAGACATCGCCGCCGAGGACTGCGCCCTGTTTCTCTGGGTAACGGACCCGTTGCTTATCGAGGCGTTCAAGCTTATCGAGGCGTGGGGCTTCGCCTATAAAACGGTCGCGTTCCACTGGGCCAAGCTGAACAAGTCCGCGCCTCGCCTGCTTTTTACCGTGCCCGATTTTTTCACTGGCATGGGCTACTGGACGCGAGCAAACCCCGAACTCTGCCTTCTCGCGACGAGAGGCAAGCCGAAGCGCGTTTCCATGGCGGTCAGGCGGCTCGTCATCGAGCCAAGGCGCGAGCACTCAAGAAAGCCGGACGAGGTCGCCGACCGCATCGTCCACCTCATGGGCGACGTTCCCCGCATCGAACTCTTTGCCCGTCAGTCCCGCCGGGGATGGACAACATGGGGCGACGAGGCCGGAAAGTTCGATGACGGTTGACATTGATGACGAGGTGGGTCTTTATAAGGCACCTCCCTGCGAGGGTCTCTTTCCCAAGGCGAGCGCGATTTTGACTCCCGCGCTGCCTGAGATCCTCGTAACCAAACTGGACGGCCACGAGGGCCGTCCTTTTTTTGTCCACCACAGGAGGAATCCAAATGGCGAATAAAATACCCGACGACCTATTCGATCCGCGTCTGGCGGTCCGCCGAGACGATGTCGATACAAGTCACGCGGCGGCTGAGTCGATGATCGGTACGGCGCGTCGGCATCATCATCTAATCCTGAACGTGATGCGTAATGGTGGCTTGTGGTCAGCCCAAGAAATAGCCGACGCCACCTCCATTGATTACGTCGCCGTCAGTCGAAGAATGTCCGAGCTTCGACGTAACGGAGTTGTTCATCGTACCGACGAGAAACACCGCAATCGAAGCGGACGCGAGGCTTACAAATACAGAAAACATGACGAGGAGGAATTATGAACTGCTGGCACTGCGAAACGGAGTTGATCTGGGGGGGCGACCACGACTGCGAAACCTCCGAGTGGTTTGATATTGAAACAAACCTCACTTGTCCGAAATGCAAATCGTTTACGCTGGTCTACCGGTGGAACGGGAAGGAGGAGGACGAAGACAACGAAAAAGGTCTGTATCCGGTGGAGGGTTGACTGGTATAGGAGATGTCTTATATAGTAAGGTGTCTTTTATAAAGGAGTCTGAAAATGGCGACCACGACTGCAAAACCAATGACCCTTAACTGGAAGCACGGCAAGCCTGTCACGGCGGAAGAGTGGATTCTTCAGGCGGATGATCTGGTGAGCGATTCCCTAGATAACATGCGTCAAATGGACGGCGACTGCTTCCTGTCGGACTATCAAAAAATCATGGAATTCGCAGAACGGCTCGTCAACGCCGCCAGAATACTCAGGGGGGAGGACGATGAGTAACTTTTCACCCGTCCCGGAAGATTATCTTGAACCATGGGTCACGTACCATCTCCGGGTGCTCAAGTGCCGGAAAGCGGCGAGCAACGCCCATGATCCACGGTTCCGTGAACTGTGGCTGCAAAAAGCGGACCAGATCCGCGCTAACTGGAAAAAGGGACTGCAGTAATGAGACTCAAACTTTTCAAACGCAAGGCGCAGGCCGAGGAGCCGGTCGTTGACGCAAGAATCGATGCTCGCGACCATCAGTGGCTGCATGGACATCGACAAGGCGATCCCGTCATCCCGTTGCGGCTGGCGGGACTACAGAAGGTGCCGAAATGGTGCCATCCGGGGCAGTCAGGGAAGACGATCATCTGCCCGGAGTGCGGCGACTACACGCACGTGCACCACTTCTCGTGGGATGCCTTGACGTGCGGCGGCTGCAGCGCCGACATCGAGAAATATGACTGGTATCTGGCGGCTTCGACAGAAGAGGAAAAATAAACGGTTGACATCTTATATCCCCTCACCTATATAGGATAAGTTGGATACTTTCACATAGGAGGGGCAAATGCCCACGGCTAAGAAAGAAAACGTCACGATCTCCGTAAGCAAGCTCAATCAGAAGTCTTGCACCCTGCGTCTTATCGGCACCACGCCGTTGTACCAGAACCGCATGTCGGCCAAAGCCAAACAGGAATTCCTCATTGGCGGCGGCAAGGGCAAATCCAAAGCGGAGCGGGCGCACATCAAGCACGACCCGCTACAAGAGTTTGTGGATGCCGCCGAGATCATACCTGACGGCCCCACGGCTTTGGGAATGAAGGTCATCGCCGTCAAGGCGGCAATGGCAACCGCCGCCCTCGAAACCGAGGGTGTCTACAAGACCGAGATCCAGCGGCTTTTGTTCATGCCGGGGAATCTGGTTCCTCTTTATGGCACACCGCATCTCAAAATGGACATCGTCCGCCAAGGCGGAATAAACAAAACCCCCGACATCCGCACCCGTCCATACCTTCCCAAATGGGGAACCGAGATCGAGATGCGCTACATCACCCCCCAGTTAAATCTCACGTCCCTGTTTAATATCCTGTGCAATGCAGGCGTGTTGATCGGGCTGGGCGACTACCGTCAGGAAAAAGGAAAAGGCAACTTTGGTTCTTTCCGCGTCATCTCCGCCGACGACCAAGACGCCGAGTGGGAAGACCTCATCACGCATCACGGGAGAGATGCCCAGCAACGAGCGTTGGATAATCCCATGTGCGCCGATGCGGACACTGAAGACCTCATGCAACACTTCAACGACGAAGTGATGCGGAGGGAAGCTGCATGAGCCTCAAGCTCCTGCGCAAGCAGCGGGCAGAAATCGTGAAGGATTTTTGCCAGCGTCACGGCGGGAAGTACAACCCTCACACTTTTGTCGAGGAAGTCAGGTCCACGGGGCCTGACCATCCCGCCTTCGACTTTTTCACATGGGACGACACAAAAGCAGCCCGCGAGCATCGCACGTGGCAAGCGCGGATGTTCGTGCAGGGCTTGAAGCTCGTTTTTGAAGTCGAGCACCAGACCCCTACAGGAAAGATAAAAATCCAAGAGCGCGACGTGCCCCTGCTCTTATCACCCTCGTCCACGAGACAGGACGGGATGGGCTACTACATGTTTGACCCCGACGATCCCGACCATCTGGAGGAGCTACGCCGACAGGCCGTCGTTGACCTCAAGGCGTGGCTTGTGCGTTACTCCGTCGCGCTCGATACTGCAGGGCTCACGGGACAACCGCTTGAGCGGATCATCTCGATTCTCGAATCCGCAACCACTGCTCTCCAAGCAGCGGAGTAGGAGTATTGGCACGGCTTGATTCGTCGCGACTGGATTCGTCTTGACGAGACCTGACCGGACCCGGCTGGGTTTGACGTATTTTTGGTGCGGCGCGGCGCGGCAACACAAGGCAGGCACGGTAGGCGAGGACAGGCTAGGTTCGGCGGTGTGCGGGGAGCCACGGCCAAAGGCGATGCGCCGTGGCGACATCTGGCATGGCAGGCGTGTACCGGAGCGATGGCGCAAGCCGAGGCGAGACCGAGCCGGGTTTGTTTTGGCGTGACATGGCGAGGAGTGATGACACACGGCAGGCGCGACGGATCTTGGCTGGGTCAGGTGCGATGCGTCCCGGACTGATCGGACGTGGCCGGGCGCGGACCGGAAACACAACGCAAGGCAGGCCGGGACCGGATCGGTGAGGACAGGCTGGGTTCGACAGGCTGCGGATTGATAAGGTCAGGCGCGGGAGGACCGGTACGGTGCGACTTGGCAACGCAGGCATGGTTAGGTCACGCAGCGCATGGTCACGCATGTTTGGGTGCGATGAGGCAACGCAACGCAGACAAGGGGCGGGCAGTTATGGCGAGGGCAGGTCAGGTCCGGCCCGGAATGGCACGGCAGACATGGAAAAGGGATTGACTGATGGCTGAAGACAGAATCTGTTCACGGTGCGGCGGCGTTGACGAGTTTGTCTACGAGATAAACTGGAAGCCGGTTTACTACTGCGCCGCCTGCGACGTACAGAGTACCAGTACCCACGAGCTTTACGGCCCCGACGAGAAGGCCGTGGACGACGCCGGAGAATAACTTCACGGGAGGGGGGCCGTGAAGTGGCGTTCACGGTCTGTTCTAAGTTATCCACAGGCAGTTCTCGACTTATCCACAGAAAAGTGATTTTTATCCACAGAAATCGACGTGACTAGTCACGTTTGCCTTAATTTTGACACAATTGTATGGGAAAATTCCTATACTAAGAAGAAGGCGCTCGACCGGGGCGAAGTGGCAGCGGGCCACCGCTCTGACCCCCGGAGAAAGGCCCAAGGCTCTTTGACATTGTGGACCAAGCATCTGCTACGGTGAACCGTGGGCTGTTCCAAAAGGAGTCAACCATGGCGAAACCCGAGTTTTTTCTCGATGAGATACTAAGAAGAGCATTGAGGAGCAGAAAACCAAAGCGTAAGGCAGACCCGTATTATGGCAAGTTCCGGCGGCTCTGCAAAAAACACGACCTGACATATGCCGTCGCTTCCGATGGATACGTCGATGTCGATGCCCCGGACGGAACCCGGTTTACAGTGGGGACCGGATACTGGGACGAGAGAATATCCCGGCTAGAGGAAATCCTGGAGACGGGGTACGATTCAGGAAACGGCGAGCTGGCGTGGCCTGCAAAAGTAATTGACGATAATCAATAATCGGTAACGAATAACCACGGCCCACGGTTCGCCATAGCAGGTGCTTTTGGAAGAGGTCACGGGCCTCCAGAAAAGGAGTCACCTATGGCTAAGTTTCAAGTAACTATCAAAAAAGATATCCAACGCGAAGAGGTGGTCGAAATTGAAGTTTTTCGAAATGAGGTTGTTTACGAACTGGACTTAACTGGGGAAGACCGCAGAGATTGGCGAGATTATGTCGAAGATTATCTCAACAACAACCAGGATTCAATTTACTCTGGCAAAGTCCTTACAACCGACGACAGTGAGGATAGTGACTTTGAGATAATGAGCGTTGAATAACCAAAACCTTACAGAGCTCTGTGAGGTTTTGGCTGAAAGGAGGTGTTTTAGAGAGAAAACGCAGCAAGAATGAATAGCACTTAACCACGGACCACGGCCCGTGACCTCTTCAAAAAGCAGCCGTCCCGCGTGTCCCGCCTATAGTAGTAATTTTGCTATTTTATTTTTTTCTAAAGCTAGAGTCTAAAGACGGGATAGGTGTAGCTTATGACACACCTCTATAACCCTTATATGTACAAGGATTCTTTCCCCGTTTGCGTCCCAAAACTGTGGCGCAAAATATCGCTCGTGGGACACTTTCCCCGTGATTCCTAGTTGATCCGACCTCCGGTTCACTGGTATTCTCGGGGAAATGATCCCATACGCCTCATTTAGAGGGTGTTGTTAATGTTAAACGGTGGGACACAGGTGGGACAGCGTTGAAACTAAACGACAAAAGACCTTTTGGAGGGTGTAAATGCCCAATAGCAATAGGCCGGGACCGGACACTGGTGGGACGGCAAAGAAGGTCGTTACACGCGGCCCTCATCGTAAGTTGACTCGAAGGCAAGAGTTGTTTGTAAAACTCCTCGTTTCGAACGATGGAATGATTACAAACAGGGAGGCGGCGATTCAGGCAGGCTATCCTCCCGCGTCGGCGCACACTCGCTCTTGGGAATTGATGTCAGAATCTGTGTGTCCGCACGTCGTTGCGGAGATTCGACGGTATCGTGATGAGCTAGACGAAAAGTTTGGCGTCACCTACAAGCGACACATTCGCGATATGCAGAAGATCCGCGATGCCGCTTTGGAGAATGGAGCCTACAGCGCCGCTGTTCAGGCCGAGAAGAATCGCGGATTAGCTGAGGGTTTATATGTTTCTAAATCGGAAATTAGAACTGGCTCCATCGATTCAATGAACCGTCAGGAAGTGGAGATTGAACTTGAGCGCATTCGAGAATCGTATCAACCAACTATCGACATCACGCCCACGGAAATCCACGAACAAGATGCCGAGGGAAGCCCTGAAGAATCGGGAGGCGGGGTTGTGGAGACTGATCAGCGACGGCCTGAAGACGACGGGGAGGAAGATAGAGACGAGTCGCCTTGAGTCGTGGGCATTACCGGGTTTACCAGATGTTTTATTATGTTCGGAGCATGGCGACTTTAGCTTTATCGAACTTAAATATACTAAGGCTCGCGCTGGTAAAGTCGATCTCTCCGCCCATCAGTGCGCATGGCTTACTCGCCATTCCCATTCAAACAGTTATGTTGTGCTTCGCGACCGCTCTCTGGACATTAACGTTTTTGCTGCTGCCGATGCTGTTGACCTTCGCTTGGGTGATTTTACGTCCGTACCGGCTTTGGGTGTTTATAAAGCGCCGTATGACTGGGACGAATTTTTCCAGTTGACCTGTCCCCTGTAGGTATATATAAAAGAACTCCCGTAAAACAGGAGTCACAAGACATGGCTGAAGGATCACGTGAACTTACGCCGGTTGAGATCAAGGACTTTACGCTGGAACAGCTTCGGCAGATATTTGAAATTCGTGCCGCTGATATATCTGTATATATCGGCATTCATGGTCGTGTTTGTCTATCGAGTGAAATTGAGAGTGCCTGTCTTAATGGTGCAATCGTTCAGGTCAATCTTGAAACAGCCGCGCTTGTTGATGTCATGGAAGACGAGTCGTTTCAGTATGCGTTTGGAGAGTTGCAAGAGGACGCCGCGTGATGGGCTGGCTTGAAGATTGGCTGACCGACTTTTTCCAGCGCCTTGCAGAATGGTATGAACGACGAAGATGACCTGGGTTGACTCCCTGGCAAACCTTGCCCCGCCAATCGCGGGGCATTTTTTTGTTTGACGCGCTGGATTTCGCCGTGCTATGGGTTTATTCCCATAACATAATAAGGAGTCAAACTGATGAAGATCACTAAGACACAACTGGCATCACTCGCCTACCTCAAGCAGTGCGGGGGAGCCGTGCTTACTAGCGAATGGGTGAACGGCAGTGGGCGCTACACCACTAAACGAGCCATCCCGCCGTGTTGTAAACGTATCGAGCGTTGGGCATCTTGGTTCCCCGAATACCCTGAAAGAATCAAGCGAATGTTCAAACTTCACCCACGTTGCAAGGCCGTGATCGCGATCACCGATATGCGCACTGCGAATCGTTTATTGAAGGGATATGAGGCATGAACATTAGCACCGAGAAATTGCAACAAGTGGCGTCGGTCGCTGACTCGTTATACAGTGCCGGGAATCAAGCGCGTTACCGGGACATCAACGAGATTTTAGAGGTGTTGTCCCGGCGGCACCGCACCGAAAAACAGAATCTTGGCTCGCTTGTGTTTTCCCTGATTGGTGAATGGAGCCGAGATTACGAGAACGGCAACTATGACGCCCGGAACGAGGCGACGTGCAAGATGGCGTTCCAGCTAATTCACTCGCTACCCGAGCACAAACGCACCGACCTTTGGATGCCGACTATCTAGCAAGGGCATGGTCCGCGAAGCGCCGCCGGTTAATCCTGGCGGCGTTTTGCGTTTGACTCCGTGTCATGCAATGCGGTATGGGTATTGTCCCACAACAAGGAGTCAATCAATGCTTGATTATGAAAGCGTCCGGGAGTTTCGGGAATATAGCGGTTTGAAGGAAGAAATTGCGGCGCTTGCGCGAAAGCGAATTAGAGTTGCGCTTGTGTTATGCGAGGGAAACAAGACTCGAGCGGCGGCGCTGTTAGGTTTGCCGAGCTACCAAACGTTGACCAATTGGATTCAGCAATATGACGTATGGGTGCCGACCGATGCCGAATAATCTAGTTCTATACGTTGAACGCCGCGACAACGGAAAGATTGAAAGCGGCGCGTTTATCTAAGGGAGTCAGATAATGCTTAATGGCACTTCTATGTCACGCGCCAGGAAGACCGCCGGAATTGCGCAAACCTACCGCGCCGGTAAAGATGAAATATTCGCGACGTGCCCCGACTCGTGCCCGTTGAAACCATACGAAACAGGGACGACCGAAATAGACCGCGACTATGAGTCGGCGGTACGTCGCGCCGTCCCGCGCAAGGGAGTCGCATTCTTATTCACGCATTTTGCGCCGGAGCTTTGGGCGGAGGAAAACGCGCCCGAAAAAACGGTATTCAATTACAGTGCCGATTCCTTGGAACAGGCGGCGAAATACATCAAGCGCGGCGTCGCTTCTGTCGCTGTAGTCCCGGCGGACTATTGGAAAAATAGAGTCAGTCATAAAGTGACGGAGTCGGACGGAGTCAAAATGGTTCGTTGTCCCGACGAGACAACAAAAATCGGGTGCGCCGGGTGCGGTAACGGGATTCCGCTTTGCGCTCGCGCTGATAGGGATTTTGGAATCGTGTTCACTGCGCATGGTGCGGGTAGACGCAAGGCGGGAGATAACAGCGAACGCGGCGGGTGCTATGCGGAGAATCACTTTGTCGGAAAGCACTGGCGCGACTTGTCCAAACGCGAACAAGCGGACGAAACCGACGCGCAAGCTGTTACGCGATTCGCGAAGTCATTACCGCCGCGTGCAATATTTCGTCCTCACATAGCGGGCGATTTGGGCAACGCGTAGCATCAAGCGCCGCTATTGTTACTAAGCCCGCTCGGCTCCGGCTCGGCGGGCTTAATTTTATAAAAAATTAGACGTTGCCTAGTATGCAATAAATCGCGTATATTTTGCGGAGTCGTTGGGACTGGCCCGACGGCGACAAGCTCAGGAGTCAATTATGTATCAAGTGGACATTAGCAAGGGTTCTATGAATAGCGCGGTTAGCTCGCAGTGGTTTCGGCGTTCTCCGGACGAAACCTTCCCGAGTCTGGATTCGTTGCACTCGTACACCGAGCAACGCGCAAGGGAGTCGACTTCGACCGTTACCGATACGCGGGCGCTGGAAATTGTCGGCGACGTGGACCCGGAGAATCCGACGCGCGGCACTATTCAAATCGACCATAAAGAGTCGGGTGCGGTTACGTCTCCAACAAACCACGCTTTTAATCAGGTTGCGAGACTGGCCGGAGCGCCCGCCGGTTATCTCGCCGACTTGCCCGCTCCGCTTGCGGCGGATTGCATCAATTGGGGGTTAAAGTACGAGCGCGAGCGCGATCAAATTCAAGTGTTGGATACTGGCGACTCGACTCGTGCATTTACTGGCCCCGATTATGGGCGCATTTGGCACCACGAAATCGTCGGCGCAATTCAGAATATGAATCGGCGGACGGGTAATCGCTTTAAAATTCCGGGCGTGATTGATTGGGGTAGCCGTAACGCTAACGGAACGTATAACTATGACCCGGAGGCCGAGGGTGACTCCACTTTGTTTTGCAGTGACCGCGATATGTTTGGATTCTTGTGTGATGATAGGAATCCAATTGAAGTTGGAAAGCTCGCGGACGGGTCGCCCGACTTGATGCATCGCGGGTTTTATTGGTGGAACTCCGAGGAAGGCACGCGGACGGCGGGAGTCGCCGCGTTCTATCTCCGAGCCACTTGTCAGAACCGTTGTTTGTGGGGTGTTGAGAATTTCCAGGAAGTTAAAATCCGGCACACTAAATTTGCGCCGGACCGCTTCGCGGCCGAGGCCGCGCCCGCTTTGGAATCGTTCTGCGAAGGTCGCACGGCGGATTTAATTGCCGGAGTCGAGCAAGCAAAGGCCGCGCAAGTTGCGCACGACAACGACTCTATGTTGGTGTTTTTGAACAAGCGGGCGGGCTTGTCGCTGAAGCAGTCTCGCGCCGCTATTGACCGGCACGAGACCGAGGAAGGGCACAAGCCCGAGTCGGCTTGGGACATGGCGCAAGCCATTACCGCAATTGCTCGCGATGTACCGAATCAGGATAACCGCATTGCGCTGGAACGCTCGGCGGGCGTGATTCTTGATAAGGTCGCCGCGTAACACTTCGACTCGTATTTCAGCGCCGCCGGGACAATCTCGGCGGCGCTTTTATTTTGCCATTGTACGACCGGGACAACTCCCGTATTTTGTGAGTCCGGCAACGTCGCCGGGAACGAACCAAGGAGTCAAATTATGTGCGATCGAATGGCGAGTTATTGGATACCGAGCGGTCTTGATTATCGCGAGGTGGAGACAAAGTGCGGGAACACCGCATGGGACGGCTCGCGAGCTATTTGTGATACGTGCTCGAATGATCCTCGCGCCATGGCGGAGATTGAGCGCCAGGAGTCGTTGATCGAAGAGGACAACGCATGGGCCGCTAGCGCCGGATGGGGAGAGTACTAAAATGGCAAGCTTGTACAATTGGCGGATTACCCGCGACTATGTTGGCTCGGGTGCAGAGACCGGCATGACGGGACCGAGTAACAAGTCGCGCCATACCGCGAACGAGACCGCTTTCAAAATGTTCGACGACGACGGAGCGTTATATTATGTCGGCACCCTTTGGGGTGACTTCGAAGGCTTCGAACCGCTTGATGATTTCGGAACGCCACACGCTGGCTGTACCGAGATTCAGTTGCGCGATGCCGACGGCGTATTTCGAACGCTGTAGCATTTTCCGAATTGATCTTGACCCGGCGCAATTGCGCCGGGTTTTTTTTGCCTGCCCTGCCTGCCCTGCCTGCCCTGCCTGCCTGCCCTGCCTGCCTGCCC
>Ga0208180_1001905_pt1 | contig 10864 bp, 19 predicted proteins | sample MalvireepMed_s16_FD_184241 | JGI IMG/M metagenome (GOLD analysis project Ga0208180, IMG submission 184241) | Marine viral communities from the Global Malaspina Expedition - Malaspina viral metaG DeepMed_s16 (SPAdes) (version 2) | ecosystem: Environmental > Aquatic > Marine > Oceanic | place...
GATCGGACGGAGCGTCTGGCGGAAAGACTACGTGTCAACAAAGCCGCTTGACGACGAGGTGCTGGCTGAAGCGCTGGCGGCAGTTCGGGAGCATGGCACTCCGGCTGCAGCTGCACGCGCGCTAGACCTCCCCCGCAGCACCTTTGACCATCGCTACAGCTTAGCGCAGGCGCGCGGCGTTGAGTTGCCGCCCCCAGACACGGTCGAACTTCCGAGTTTTGATGAGCCTGGCGACATTCCCGTTGAAGATATTCTCGACACAATGGAGCGACGCTTCGAACGTCGTGCCGCTGCACATAATGAAAAGCAGTGGTACGAGGTCAAGTTCAAGAAATCGACCCTGCCGATCGCGTTACATTTCATTGGAGACCCTCACGTCGATAGTGGGGCCTGCAATATTTCGGCTTTACGCGCGGATTTGTCGTTGATGAGAAACCCCGGGCCTGGGGGTGAGGACACGGGGCACTACGCTTGTAACCTTGGCGATACCACGGATGGAGATTGGCCGGGACGCTTGATGCGTCTGCACGCCAAGTCGGATACCTCATTGGACACCGCGAGGCGACTTGCCGAGTGGATGCTAAATTCGAGCAGGGTGAAATACTTGGCGTGGATTATGGGGAATCACGATTTGTGGGGTGCCGATGCCGACCTCTTGAAAGCACACAATGCACACAAAATCCCGATGGCGGACTGGTGCGCAAAGTGGCAGCTGGTGTTCCCGAACGGCAAGCGATGTCGCATCATCAGCGCCCATGACTTCCCGGGCAGATCCATCTGGAATAGTTTGCACTCCAATCAACGTGCCGCCATCACCACCTCGAAAGCGCATATCTTTGCCAGCGGGCACACGCATCATTGGGCCATGCACCAAGAAGAACACGAGCATCGGAATTTCGTGTACTGGTTGATCCGAGCCCGTGGGTACAAGTGGTCTGCACTCGACAGCTACGCCGAGCGGCTAGGCCACCCAGGCCAGCAGCATGGCTCGACCATCTCAGCTATCATAGACCCGGGGGCGGACAGCGAGGTCCGTTTTGTCCAATGTTTTGCAGATGTCGCAGAGGCTGCTGACTACCTGGCGTGGAAGCGATCGCGTTAAGTCTGCGCGTCGCACGCGCAATCCCACGCGCAAAATGCGCGCAAAAACTTGCGCAACATACGCATCCATGTAATGTGAAAGGAGGTAGAGACGATACATAGGATTGTTGGTTACAGTGGCGTTGCGCAACATTTGCATCAAAAGCGACACATACAAATCAAGGGTGTAAACAGTCTGTTAACCACCATGTCGCTGGTTCGAGTCCGGCCCGGGGAGCCAGTTTCAGCCAGTTAGGTCCGTTTCACGCGCAAGCTACGCGCAAGCGGCAGATGCAAAACGGTGGACATATCCACCATGTCATGCCATTGCGAATGTAACTGACAGTTACTATATAGTCTCTAGGAACACACGTAGAAAACGGAGAGACTATAATGAGTACCCCATTCAAACGAATCGAGCCCAAATGGTGGCCCAGTCGCGGCGCGTGGCTAGTGCGACATGGCGGCCATACTACTCAGTTCGACGCCATCGTAGGTTCTAAGAAGGCCCCGCCAGCGGCGCTCGCCCTTTGCGATACGTTCAACGCTGCCCTCGAAACCGGCGGCATGGTCGTGGATGCAGAGACTGGAACCCTCGCTGCGGTGATCGAGATTTTCTGCAAACAGTTGGATCAGCGCCGCGACGTGAAGCAATCAATAACGCCTAAGTATTGCCGCGACACGAAACGGAATGCTCGTGCGTGGAAACAGGTCCGCACTGGCTTCGAAGGCACGGGCCGGAACCGCAAACCGATATTCGCGCCGCGCATGTACAACGGCAAGCAAGTCGGCGACTTGATGGTCCGCGATCTTGAGGTCGCCGACGTAACGAATATTTTTGCCGATCTTGATGGCGGTTACAAAACCAAGAAAAACAAAATCGAAGCCTTGCGCTGCGCCATCGACTGCGCCGTGAACCTCGGTTGGTGCAACAAAGTTTTCGCGCGTGGCGACAAAGGCAATACATCAAATGCGGCTCGCGCGGTGAAACACGAACAGTCAACACACGCCACCACCGAGGCCGAGGCTGAGATGGAAGGCGCACTTGAGCGCATACAGACGCCCGACATCGCGCGTCTCTGTGACGAGGTCGTTAAGTTCGATCGGCCCCGTTACAAACAGGACAAGAACAGCCCCGACGGGCGTTACAATTTGAGCCAGGTCGCCTGGTGTGACGGCATTGCGGTTGTCTTTGCCATCCACACAAATTTGCGGTTTGGTGAGCAGGCAGCGCTGAAGTGGAAATACGTCGACTTCGACAACAGTTTGATCTGGGTTCGCACAGCAGCGCGTGAAGGCGACGCAGGCGTGCAGACCGTTGGCGTCACCAAGACCAAACAATCTCGCCGCTCGGTCTTTATGACCCCGACGCTGAAGAAATTGTTGGCGGAATGGAAAATGCGTTCGCCTTGGTCCGGCGATGAGGACCGCGTGTTTGTCACGCGCGAGGGCAACCGGCAAGTGTCGTCCGATAATTGGCGGACCCGTGTCTTGCATCGCGCTTGCGACAATGTCGGGATGCCTCGTTGCACCTGGCACCAACTGCGCCATATGTTTGCATCGATCGCGATCGCCATGCACAAGCCCAGCCGAGACAGGAAGGACGATACGTGGTCAACCCTCGCGACTCTGATGGGGCACAAGACCCCAGCCGAGACGTACAGCACCTATGTCCACTGGATTAATGATTTGGCAGAGACACAACAGATGGGCAACGACTTCGACGCCCACCTGCGCGGGGTTGCCTAGCATGACGAACCTGCATCAAGTTCGGTTGAAGCTCAACGAAGCGCAAGCATACGTCGAGCGGTATCATCGTCATAGCGAGCCATTGAAGCGCCACAAATTCTCCATCGGGGCGCTGCCATTTGCGTTACGGGCTCGCACGGCATGGGATATTCCAGTGACAACGAGCGACAGAGATGACCCCTTTCTCTACGGCGTCTTGACGGTCGACACGCCGTCCTCGCATGAGTGGTCAAAGTATAGGGGCTATGTCGAGATCCGCAGACTTGTGACGACCACTGATGTGCCTAATGTTGCCAGTTTCTTAATCGGGAAGGCCAAGCAGGCGTGTTTTGCGATGGGTTATGGTCGCATAATTACATACAGCCGTGTTGAGGAGCGCGGTACTTCTCTCAGGGCGTCAGGGTTTAATATCGTCAGAGCGCGCAAGGGCCTGGTCACCTGGGCCTGCTACCTTGGGGGAGCGCCTATGTCTGACCCTTTAGAGAGACGGCGTAAGTTTACCAAGGACGCGTTGGCAAGAATCGATGCTGTTGTCCATGCCTCATAAAATACGGGTTTTATGAGTGTACCCCGGGGGGCCTTAGAGCCCCCCTTTGGTTACGAGGTCATAGTCCTGGTGCCTGCGGTATTCGTCGAAACAATTTGGCGTCGGGTAGTGCAGCAACAAGCCCTCGCCATTGACCACGTAGCCGGTCGGCGCTAGGCGGTCACCGCAAAACGCGCAGTGTGCGTTCGGGTCCGCTGGGTCGTTCTTCTTGCGCTTCCGCTTCCGCGAGCGCCCCTGCGATCGCGAGGTAGCCGATCGCATCCTCGTAGTCATCTATATTGAATCCCCCGCAAGTCATCCTCGATATTTTTAACAGCGCCAGGGACACGGCAGCTTGTGAACCTTCCAAACGCGTTCGCAAGAAACTACTCTGCAGGTCGGCGGTGTTGTCCATGTTCTCCGCGTAGTCTCCGTGAGAGAGCCCGCGTTCTGCGATGGTCGCCTTGACCTTGTCCAAGATCTCAGCTGGTGTCCGAGCCATTGGTTAGCCTTTCGATCTCGGCATCAGGGATGTACTTTCTCTCGCCCACTTGTTTTGCTTTGATCTGGCCCTTGTTGATCATCCTGTACAACCTGTACATGTCCGCCCTGGTGGCATGGATTTCGCCTCGGTCTCGCCGGGCCTTGTTTAGGAATAGCCTCTCGCAAGCTTCTCGCGTGGTGCAGAGTGCGCTCTCAGTCATCGAACGGGTCCGCTTCTATTTTGCGTTGGAACTTGAGGCTCAACCCGAGCTTTGACGGGTAAGCCGCGGCGGACACCTCGCGGGTCTTAAAGGTGATCTCCTCGGGGATCGGTCTTGGTTCGCGTCCCTCTTTCTCGGCAAGGTTGGCTTCTTGTTTTTCCATCGAGGCGTAGACACTTGAGTTGGAGTGCGGTGGCCGGTTTGCCTCGATGTCTTCCGCGGTTAAATTATTCTTAAAGAGCAGGCAACCGAAAACGTATTCGTACTTGGCCTTGGGCATAATTTTTACTCCGATTTGTTTTCCAATACGGCTCGACGCTTCTTCGCGCCTTCCGCCAACTTCGCGTGCAATTCCGGGTGTTTTTCTCTCAGCTTCTCACGGTCTGGCTTGGTCGTAGTCCAGGTTTCCATGAGCGCCTTTGAGTCTCTCAAGCCGTCGATAAGCTCCCCGATTTTCTTTGCCCAGGCGGGCCAATCTTCCTTGGCCTCACCGGGATCGAACGGGATTTCCTCGGCCACGATCCTGGGCATTGGTACATCGAGTGTCGGCTTCTTTGTAGGTTTCGGTTTTGGCAACGCCTCGGGCGCAGTCGCACTCTGTGCGTCGTCATCCTCATCACCTACAACTCCCAATATCGCACACAGCCCATAACGCCGCGCGTACGTGATGGCGGCCCCCATTTTCTGTGGGTTGTTCTTGTCCACGCAATGGAGCGGGACGCCGCCGTCCGAAATGCAGTCGCCGCTGATGTGCTTTATACTTGTGACGACCCGGTCTGGGTCTGAATGCACCGCTTGACTGATGGCAAGATGGTGTTTGCCCAGCGTTCCTTTCGCCTTGCTCAAACACTCGGACAGGGTTGCATATTTCCCGTAATTCGCCCGCCCGTCGGTGTACGGGTTTTGTATCTCGTTAAGGGCGTCGATCAAGTCTGTGTTAAAGTCACTCATCGATCGCCCTCAACTCTCCTGCCGTAACGTCGGGCTCGGGGAATTGTTTGCCATCGAGGGTGACGCCATAGCGCATCGGATCGGCGTATGTGACTGCCTCGACCCGTCCTTGGCCGACCGGCCTTTTCTTGTAGTAGTCCAGCAACACTACTCTTTGCTTTAGCTGAATAAGTCGTGTCTCCATTTCTTTCTCCAAACAGTTGCATATCTTCCACTCGTATTTTTCCGGCGAACACCACTGTCCTCGATCTCGCCCAAGCGCTTTAGTTCAGTGACCCGGGGCCGGATTGAGAGCAGTGACAAGCCGAGACGTTCCGCGGTTTCATCCGCGGTTAAACCACGTTGGCTTTTAAAAATTTCCCGCAGCGCCAGGCCGCGTAGTGTGTCAACGCTGGGGCCAATGTGTTCGGCTGCCAACCTCGAAGGCCCGTCGACCTTTGCACCTGGCTGCGCTGGGTAACGGTTCACAGCAGCGGGCCCATAAAAGCAGCTGCGCAGTGATCATCGATCGCGCATGTGAACAACGTGAGGGCGTAAAACATAGCTGCGATTGCTAGCCAGCCGAACAGGTCACCCAGATTTCCCAGCATCAGACGCCCCATACCTGGCACGCCAATTTGAAATACTCGGGGCGTACGTTGTTCCATTTCCAGTCCTTAAAATTGGGCGTGACCATCTCGAACAACTGGTCGCGCGTGGCACAAGCCTGTAGGATTATCTCTCGCTTGCGCGCTACCTTGCGCATGTGATCGAGGGCCGCACTCATGCTTGCCTCGCTCAACAACGGCTCGTTGGCACTGTCGAAAACTCTGTACCCGTTGCATCCCGCATAGATCAGTTTCACCGGCACGTTTTCCGATTGCTCACGCATCCATCGCCAGTAGAAGGCCACTTGCATGACATGGTCTGGGTCGGGGGTCTTCGGTATGGTCGGTGGCCCCCAACCCTTCTTGGCTTGATTGCTGTTTCTCGGCCACTTGGTTTTCATTTCGATAACCCCGCGGTCTTGCAGGTCCAGCTGGCCGACGGTCGGAAGCGTCAGCCCGTTAAAACGGATCGACGCCCACTTGCCTTCCTCAACAACGTTGCTCCCGGCGGTCGCTTCGCGCACGCCCTGCAGTAGATGCTCGAGGGTAAGTTCAAAGACGGTGCCGCTGACCTTCGGGTCTGATTTCGGGACTGCGTAGATGCTCTCGCGGATGACGTTGTGTTTCCAATCGTCCTTTTCGATCCACGGGCGTGGCGTGTATTCGTCCAGCCGTGACACGGCATGGCGGAACGCTTCTGCCTGTTCAACTCCTTTTACTATCACGTCGGTTGCATAGTCGTGGGCTATCGTCCCGGCCACTGCGGGTATTCCGAACGGGTTGAATACTCTTGCCGGCCGCGCGACGACCTTCTCGAAGAACTCGAGATCATCGGGCCGGGTGCATCCACTCGGGCTGTGGTTGAGGAAATGATGCCTGACTGCCCAGTCGGGCAGTTCCAGGTCGTCTATATCTGTCAAATTACTTCTCCGTTTGATTGGCGAAGAAGTAACAAATACGACACTAAAAGGCAAGGGCCGCATATATGCGACCCTTTCCCGTACTTATAGTGCTTATAAATTACCCTGCTGCTTTGCGCTTTCTTGGCTTTGCTCGTCCGCGCGATTTGGCCTTTGGCATTACTGGCTTGTATGCTTCGCCGTGTTTTTTTGCCGCACCAGTGTTCAAAACTCCAGTGATGTTGATATGAAACGAACCTTCATCGCCGACCTGGATGTCGAACTGTTCGCCATGTTCCCCGCCCTCGCCGCCGCGATAAACCAGCGCGTCGACGGAACAATCGTATATTTCCGCCAGCTTTAAAATGGTGCTGGCCCCCGGGTCCACCTCACCACGCTCGTACCGTCGATACGCCGCCGACGACATCTCGAGCTTGCTTGCCACCACGTCTCCAGTCCAGCCTGCTTTTTCGCGGGTCCGGCGGAGACTTGTGGCAAGGTCAAGTTTAGTTGCCATTCTTCTTCTTCTCCCTAAAAATTGCTTTGTGCTTCAAGAGCGTCGTGTGTTCGATCAAAAGCCAGTGGCTCATCTGTGTCTATCCAGTCTCTCCCCCCAGACAAACTTTCGAATACCTCTGTGTGCTCGACTGCAATCGTCTCAAACAGATCGGCAAGACCCGCAACCACTTCTATGTAACGATACATAGTCTTGCGCGTCGGCAGCCAGTAGGTTGTGTCGTCCCTGCTCACATAGTCAGCGTGGCCTATAGAACGCAGTTCCGTCAGCCACTCAACCACGACACTCCTCGGCGATGTCAGCAAGTTGGTGAGTGTGTCGAGGGTGTGTGGATCGTCCCACACCCATCCGGCTGCGATCGCCTGGATGAGCAGAGACCAATTCGGGTTCCGCCTTACGCACTTGATTAGGTCTTCGCTTGCGAACCCGCCTACGAGCCGTGTGGCGCAGACCGGCGCGAAACGATAGTACGCCGGGGTCTGTCGCTTGGTCCGTGGGATATCAACACCTGGAAAACGAAAGTAAGACCTCAACATTGGCTTTAATCTGGCGTCCATAAGCGGGTCGAACGCTCGCCGGCCAGCCCCCCCGAGATTACTGAGGGCGTACACGTTGCCAGCCATATTTTCCTCCCTTATCAATCTGATTTTAATATGCCTCAAACGGCCTCATTATGCCGTCTTTGTTGCAAACGTCAAACTGAGGCGTTGATTATATCGGGAAAGGTCCGTAAATCGTCGGATAGAAAAACAGAAGTTTTGTTCGATGAAAGAAGACGACATCCATATTTCGATTGTCGAATGGTTTGCAGTGGCGAAGCCGCCGGGCGCGCAGATGATCCACGTTCCCAATGAGTCCTGGAAGAGCAACGTTGCCTGGCGCATGAAGCAAAAGCGAATGGCGGTGCGTGCCGGCGCACCGGACCTGATGGTGTTCTGTCCGATGGACGCATGGAAATGGACGTTTCACTACGCGCCGGTCTTCCTCGAAGTGAAGACCGCTAAAGGTGTCGTCAGCCCGAATCAGCGCCAATGCATCAAGGACTTGATCGCCGCTGATTGTCACGTCCACATCGTTCGATCGATCGACCAGGCGGATGAGTGTCTAACAAAGTACATGGAGCTTCGCGTTGTCGGGCGTGCCTGATACCCATCTCAAAGTCTTCCACCCGAACTCGATCGTGAAGTTTCGGGGCAGGCGCGGCTGGTCGGTGAAGGCTTGCGCCGACGCTGTCGGCTGCGACGAGTGGTCGGTGAGAAATCTCGAGATGGGCCATACCAACCTGCACGACAAATACATCGAGATGTTTTGTTCCGCATTCCACTGCAGCCGGGCCCAGTTACTGGCGCCGTGCTGGTCGCCGCGCAATGCCGGCATCAAGCGCAAGCGCAGCAACCGCAATCTGCAGAAGGGCCGTGGTGCCAACCGCTGGGCCGGTCGTCTAACGATCCCCAAAAATGCCGACCCGCTGGTCAAAAACGTGTTTGAACTGATGAACTCGCAACGCCGGATGATCGTCGATATTGCCGCGAGGTCTGGCGTCACGCGGAGCACCATCTCGAGTTGGCGCTACGACCGTCAGCCGACGGTCGCCAACCTGCGGGCGGTGGTGAACACGCTGGGCTACGAATTGGTGCTGCAAAAACGGGATGAGACTTGAATGAAATCCGGCACATCGATTTATGCAGCGGGATTGGGGGGTTCGCACTCGCCGCACGCTGGGCCGGAGCCAGAGCAGGCAGAGATGTTCGCACCATTGCCTTCTGTGAAATCGACCCCTTCTGCCAGGCCGTCCTCGGACATCACTGGCCAGGAGTGCCTATCTACGACGACATTAAAACCTTCGACTACGAAGGGGGATGCGATCTCCTCACCGCAGGCTACCCGTGTACCCCTTTCTCCGTTGCCGGGAAGCAGAAAGGCGCGGAAGATGACCGTCACCTCTGGCCGTATGTGTTTGAAATCGTTAAGCGCAAAAGACCCGCTTGGTGCCTTTTTGAAAACGTTACTGGTCACATCACGCTGGGGCTCGACGAGGTGCTACTTGACCTGGAAAACGAAGGCTACGCCGCAAGGCCGGTTGTTATTCCAGCTTGCGCCCTCGATGCCCCGCACCGGAGAGACAGAGTGTGGATTGTTGCACACGCCTACAGCGCAAGCGAACCAGGCGGCACCATCAATGCGGGGCCGAGATCGGGGGAGTTGGTGGCGCACTCCAGACGCACATTGCGGACGAGGAGCCAGTTCAAAGGAAAGAATGAAAATGAAGTTGGAGAAGGGTATGCCAATCAGTATCAACGATCAAGTGGCACATCCGAATCTAATGTGGTCGACTCCAGTACAGGACGATGTACATCACAGGAAACAGAAGTACAGTCAGGGAGGTACAGCTCTTTCGACTCAAGCTGGTGGCAGTCTGAACCCCGAGTGGGTCGCGTGGCTCATGGGATACCCAACCGGGTGGCTCAGCTCCGTGCCCTGGGGAACTCGATTTTGCCACAAGTCGCGGCAGAAATAATGGAAGCAATGTTCAGAAACTGGGAAGGAGCCAGCAAATGACCCGATGTAGCCGCTGCCAACAAATGTGCAGCCCGATCGAGGTACACGGCCACACACAGTGCAATGTCTGTGGAAGCGTGATGGAAGAGTGTTGCCAGGGCGAGACCGCCTGCAAGCCCCCAGAGCGGCGAGAGGACGAAGGCGGCGATGCTGTGGTATGATTGTAACCAGGAAGCCCCTAAGTGCTCTGTACGGGCCTCTGAGGCGGTTCTGTGATAGTCCGACCCCGCCAGCTAGAGGTGCTCGAGTACATCAATGAGTACTGGCTTGCCCACGAGCAGGGCCCGACCGGGCGTGAGATCTCGGCGAAGTTTGGCTGGGCGCAGGGCTCGGAGCAGTTCCACCTCAAGATTCTACGTGAGACCGGGTTGCTGGTGCGAGTGCCTGGGCGTGAACGAGACCTGCGTGTGACGGAAGAAGGGACTGATGCACTGGACAGCATGCTACTTGCCAGGTCGATCGGGGTAGAGATTGGCATCGAGTTCGCGGACAGTGGCCTGATACGATACCGGAGTGAGGGTACCGATGATTAGCCCCGACGGCATCCTGCTGTTTGGCGAACTCAAGGCGTTCGATGACTACATGGAGAGTGAGCTGCTGCGGGAGCGATTGGGTGCGCGCCTCGAGGGCACACTCGAGCAGGCTGTGGATAACTTAAAAAGTCTGGGATTGGTGGAAGAGCTACATATAGCTAGAGCTAAACATAGCTATACAGTAGCTAAGAAAGCTACGTCAAGCCCTAAGCTAAATGAAGACCTAACTAATACTTATACTTACTTTAAGCTTAATGTAGCTGTAGCTATACGTAGCTGTCGAATGAAAGCTCCGCCAGATCCAGCGATGGTGCTGCGTACTCTGCGAAAGGCTATCGCACCGAAAAACTTCAACGCACGTTATCGAGAGGTGGTCCAGGGCAAGCGTGCCCGACGCGATCCCATCGTGGAAGCCGGCAAGAGACTGAACCCTCAGGATCGTGCGGATTATTGGCGTGCAATCGGCAAGATGGATGACGATGAGCGAGACGCTTACAGAGATCGACTTACACAACCTGCTGCTCGCAGCGGCTGAAACGGAGCGCCGGTTGCCGCCGGCGATGCGCAAGGCACGCAAGGCGTGGTGGCCGGATACGCTACCGGAGTGGCTCGCCTACCCCGACGAGCAAGTCTACATGCGGCTCGGTGCGGCGACCAATGAGCAGGTCAGTGCGTATGACCTGGCAATTCGTGTGGTGCTGGTGCAGGACGAGGTGCGCGATAGACAGCTGCTGTGGGCTGTGGCGCACAGTGCAGCGT
>Ga0208180_1001907_pt1 | contig 10848 bp, 11 predicted proteins | sample MalvireepMed_s16_FD_184241 | JGI IMG/M metagenome (GOLD analysis project Ga0208180, IMG submission 184241) | Marine viral communities from the Global Malaspina Expedition - Malaspina viral metaG DeepMed_s16 (SPAdes) (version 2) | ecosystem: Environmental > Aquatic > Marine > Oceanic | place...
CTCTTGCACCTTGTTAGGCTTACGAGATGTTAGAGAGGGCTGCTTGTTAGGCTAAAACGACTTGTTAGGAGGCTGCTTGTTAGGGGTAGGCAGGAGGCCACGCCACCCCCACCCATACATATAACACAATCAAGAACATTTTAGCCTATTTAGCCTTGTGAACCTTGTGGATTGATATAATAAACTGTACACCTTGACGCCTATTAAGCCTATATATACTATTTATACTCTATATAGTAACAACCCTCACGGCCTGTTCCTCTATTATAGGGTTGATTTCACGATTTGTCAAGGTTAAACAATGGAGAAATAATGGAAGTTAGCCTTTTTAGGCGAAAAAGGTGAAAAAGACTTGACAAAACCCAGATCCAGCCCTATAATAGGGGTCTATGAGTGATAAATCTATTCAGTCTTTAGCAACCTTTACATCTTCTTTATCGAAAGATGGGCGTTCTGATGAACGCGAGTTGACCGAAAGACAACAATCCTTTCTGGATAACCTAGTAAATACAGGAGGTGATCCGAAAGAAGCAGCAGAGCTTGCAGGATATGCCGAAGGCAGCTATACCCAAGTCGTAAAATCATTAAAAAAAGAGATAATAGAACTGGCCTCTCATATCCTTGCTCAGTCTGCACCTAAAGCAGCTATTAAGCTGGTGGATGTTATGGATTCTGAAGTACCTATACCACAAGCTAATGTACGTTTACAAGCTGCACAGACCATTTTAGACCGAATAGGTCTAGGTAAGACAGACAGAGTAGATGTTAACCACACTTCGAGTGGAGGCATCTTTATACTACCCTCTAAAGGTGAAGTAATTGATGCAGAGTACTCGGAAGCGTAAAGGATCTGGAGATATACCATTTGGTTATAACCTCGATCCGAGTGATAGATACTATATCATCCCTAATGAAGAGCATTTAGAGTCTCTTCAAGAGGTGGAAGAGTCCGTGGTTGTTGGTTTCCTCAATTTAAGAGAGGGTACAGAGTGGTTAAAGTACAAGACCGGCAAGGATATATCGATCAAGGGTCTTCAAAAGAAGATTATTAAGAAATATGGAAGATCTGATTCAGAAGAACGATTGGGACATAGATCCAGACTCTTATCAGCAAGACGATGAAGGAGCGTTTATCCTCAAGAGAGATGGAACTCCTAAACGAAAGGGAGGGAGACCCAAAGGAACAACTACAAGAGGATATAATTTCCACTCTGAAACAAAAGCAAAGATGTCGGCTAGACGATCTTTACGAGACAAGGAAAAAAGACTTGACACGCTCGAAAAGAAGGTTAAGAGGGCTAGAGTCAAGGTCAAGAAGCAAAGGAATGTACAGCAAAAGTTAGATGAGTCTCCAGATAAGGAGACGCCAAGCGGAAAATTAATAACGCGAGAAGACTTAGAAAGGGTCTTACCAGATGCGGTCAAGAAGACAGTTTATAAAGAACACGTTATCTTCCAACCGAATGATGGGCCACAGACTGAGTTCTTAGCAGCCCCTGAGAAAGATGTTCTCTATGGCGGGGCCGCAGGGGGAGGAAAATCCTACGCTATGTTAGTGGACCCACTGCGGTTTTGCCACCGCCCTGCTCATAGAGCGTTAATATTACGACGTACTATGCCAGAGTTGCGGGAGTTAATCGATAAGTCAAGGGAATTGTATCCACAGGCCTTTCCGGGGGCTAAGTTTAGGGAAGTTGAAAAGATATGGAACTTTCCGAGTGGTGCTAAGATAGAGTTTGGGTTCCTTGAAAGAGATGCAGATGTCTATAGATACCAAGGTCAATCCTATTCGTGGATTGGTTTTGATGAAATAACGCATCTACCGACAGAGTTTGGTTGGAATTACTTGTCGTCAAGGCTACGAACAACTGATTCTGAGATAATGCCATATCTACGTTGTACAGCAAACCCCGGAGGCGTTGGGGCGCACTGGGTTAAGAAGAGATATGTTGATCCCTTTGAGCCGGGAGAGGCTTTTAAGGGTGCTGATGGTCTAACAAGGAGATTTATACCTGCTAGACTAGATGATAACCCGTATCTTGCAGAAGATGGACGTTACGAAGAGATGCTTAAAGCTCTTCCAGAAGTACAAAGACGACAACTTCTAGAGGGTAATTGGGATATTACCGAGGGCGCAGCCTTTGTTGAGTTTGATACTGAGGCGCATGTTATACCACCCTTCGAGATACCGATAGGCTGGGAAAGGACTAAAGGTATTGACTATGGTTACGCCTCAGAAAGTGCTTGTGTATGGGCAGCAGTAGATCGCTCGGATGGTACTCTGATTGTATATAGGGAACTATATAAAAAGAATTTAACAGGAGTTGATTTAGGTGAGATGATCACCCAAATGGAACTTCTAGATCCTTTCTCTGTTGCAGGTGTCTTAGATACGGCAGCTTGGGCAAGGACAGGAACAACAGGCCCGACAGTTGGGGAGTCTCTGCAACAGGCAGGGCATAAACTACGAAGGGCTGATAAGAATAGAATACAAGGGAAGATTCAAATTCACGAATACTTAAAGCTAAAGCAAAGCGGAAGGCCAAACATACAAATATTTAATACTTGTCCTAATCTGATACGCGAGCTACAAAGTATTCCTTTGGATAAGAATAACCCCGAGGATGTGGATACTCATGCGCCTGATCATGCGTATGATGCTCTACGTTATTTAATTATGTCTAGGCCAAAGATAAATGATCCGCTAAGTCAAATGCGATATATGAGAATGGAACAGGCCTATACTCCTTCCGATGTGGAGTTTGGATACTAAAATATGCCAGTAAAGAAAGGGAAGAGCGGTTATAAATACGGTAAAACAGGTAAGACTTATTCTAAAAAGAAGGATGCAGTCAAACAAGGTAGAGCAATTCATTTATCTAAAGCTAGACAAAGAGGGCGCTAATAAATGGCCGAAAATAGTTTTATAGAGAATGCCGACAATATTTATTTTGATGATGTCGAGGGAGAAGAAGGTAAAACTTTATCTTTAGATGAAAGTCTTCGTAATAAATTTGTAGCGTTACTACAAGATAGATATTCTTCAGCAGAAGATGCACGTTCGCTTGATGAGCAGCGTTGGATTACAGGCTATCATAATTATCGTGGTATGTATCCTAAGAATGTACGTTTCAGAGAGTCAGAGAAATCAAGAGTTTTTGTAAAAATAACTAAAACAAAAGTTCTTGCGGCCTTTGGTCAATTAGTTGATGTTATTTTTGGAGCTAATAAGTTTCCTATAGGTGTTTCTGAAACTAGAGTACCAGAAGGCGTATCAGAACATGCTCATTTAGATATTACTAATCCTGTGCCGGGAATTGAAACAACGGCAGCCCAAGGTGTCGGTGCCGAAGAAGAAACAGAAGAACAGGAGAACCCATTTGATGTTGGATATGAAGGAGACGGTAGAGTACTCAAGCCCGGAGCAACTTTCGGACCCGGAAAGTTCGATACAAAACCAATCGAAGACGAAGCCAGAGACGCAGGAGTGTTGCGGTCAGGGCTGTTGCCATCACCAGAAACGATGGAACTCAATCCAGCGCAGAAAGCAGCGCGAAGGATGGAAAAGTTAATTCATGATCAAATTGAAGAATCTAATGGATCATCTGAAATTCGTAATGCTTTGTTTGAGTCTGCTTTATTCGGCACAGGTATTGTAAAAGGGCCATTTAATTTTAATAAGACGTTAAATCGTTGGGAGGAAAATGAAGAAGGAGAAAGAGAATACAGTCCCGTGGACGTTCGTGTTCCTCGTATTGAGTTTGTCAGTATTTGGGATTTTTTTCCCGATCCAAATGCCACTAATATATCCGAGTGCGAATATGTATTCCACAGGCATAAGCTTAACAGATCTCAGGTACGGGCCTTATCAAGGATGCCGTACTTCGACAAGGATGCCATACGAACCTGCTTGTCAATGGGGCCAAACTATGTTCAAAAGGACTACGAACACGAATTAAAAGATGATCAAAGGGGGCAAGAATACGGATCAGGGCAATTTGAAGTACTAGAGTATTGGGGTATTATGGATGCTGAATATGCTCGTGAAGTTGGTATGGAACTTAATGACGATATAGATGACCTTGATGAAGTTCAAATAAATGCGTGGGTATGCAATGGAATGCTTTTACGCTCTGTTGTAAATCCCTTCACACCACACAGACTCCCCTATCATTCTTTTTCTTACGAGAAGAATCCTTATAGTTTCTTCGGAATAGGGGTAGCTGAGAATATGGATGACTCTCAAAAGATTATGAATGGTCATGCACGAATGGCTATTGATAATCTTGCGCTGTCAGGCTCATTAGTATTTGATGTAGATGAGTCTGCTCTTGTAGGTGGGCAATCTATGGAAGTATACCCCGGAAAGGTATTTAGGCGGCAAGCCGGAATGCCGGGACAGGCCATACACGGTGTTAAATTTCCTAATACATCACAAGAAAATATGATGATGTTCGATAAGTTTAGACAACTTGCAGATGAACAAACAGGTATTCCTAGTTATTCACATGGTCAAACAGGTGTGCAAAGTATGACAAGGACTGCTTCAGGTATGTCAATGTTGCTTGGTGCAGCCTCTTTAAATATTAAAACAGTGATTAAAAATTTAGATGATTTCTTATTAAAGCCTCTTGGAGAATCATACTTCCAATGGAATATGCAATTCTTAGAAGATAAATTAGGTGTAGTAGGAGATCTTGAAGTAAAAGCAACAGGCACAAATAGTCTGATGCAGAAAGAGGTGCGAAGTCAAAGGCTCACAACATTCTTACAAACTGTACAGAATCCAGCCGTTGCTCCGTTTGTTAAAATTAATAAGCTTATTAGTGAGCTTGCGTATAGTCTTGATCTTGATCCAGATGAATTACTCAATGATCCTGATGAAGCTGCTATCATGGCACAAATTATAGGAATGCAAAATGCTGGACAAAATACAGGCCAAGAAGCTGGTCCCGCTGGTGCACAACCCGCAGGTGTGGGAGCACCTGAAGGAGCACCTGCTGGTCCTCAAGAACTTGGAGTTACAGGCACTGGCGGTGGCAACATCGGAACTGGAAATGTTCCGCAGTCAGGGGAAAGTGAATTTGCTGGTACGCCTAGAGCAGTTGCCGGATGAAGTTAAAGAAGCTTTAGAGAGGGAAGAATAATGGAACGAGTTACATATAATATTGGTGGCTACGGAGACGGTTCAAGTATTTTTTCGCCAGATAAAAGACAGGCGCTGCAAGAGGGTGGTGCATTAATGGTTCCTCCAGAAAGAGAAGGAATGCCAATAGATACTTTTACACCTGAAGATCAGGCTAATGCTGAAGCTTCACAAGTATCAGATGAAGAGATGGAAAGTGGTTTTGTAGATCATGTTTTAGATGAATCATTAGAACCAGAAGAACAAGACTATTTAATGGGCGCTCTAGAAGCAGACCCACGTTTAAGTGAAATATTTGATAAGGTCGTTGAGACGGCCTCAGAATTTACTGGTGAAGGGGAAGTAGAAGGCCCCGGCACTGGTGTTTCAGACTCAATACCTGCAAGATTGTCAGATGGAGAGTTTGTAATGACGCAGAAGGCTACTAATCAAATAGGTGCCGAGAACCTTCAATCCCTTATGGATGAAGCGGAACGTGCCTATGAGGGTGGTCTTCAGCGAATGGAATACGCATTTGGTGGAACCGTAAAAGAAGATGATGAAGATGAAAAGTCACTTCTTGTCGGTAAAAAAGATGAAGAAGAGATCAAAAAACAAATGATCTTTGCTAATCGTATGCCAAGTGTTGTATAAGGAGATAGAGCTACCCGAAAGGCCCTCTGTCATTTAATTGTAACGGCTACCTTGGAGTAGGCAAGCCCCAACGTTAGTTCTCGGCCAAAGAACTTATTCGTCTGGCTACCTTGTACGAGACAAGCCCCGTGAAGGAGAAGTGATATGTCAGAAATAGAGGAGAGTTTAGAAGAACCAGAAGCGAATATGTATAATGCAAAGAAGCCTTGGCATAAGCCAGATGGCCCACCTATGCAAAATTCAGATTCACTCTTTTATGAAAATCAGGCTACCCCCCAACAAGAGGCCCCTGATGAGGAGCAAGAAGCTCCTACAAAACGTAAAAGAGCTAATTATAAAAAAAGATATGATGATCTAAAGAAGCATTACGATAATAGGGTTTCTCAGTTTAAACAACGAGAACAAGAACTCTTAGCAGAAACTAAGGCTTCACAGCCTCAGTATAAAGCACCAAAGAGTATTGAAGATCTCGAAAGGTTTAGAGAAGAATATCCTGATTTGTATGAAACGGTTGAAACCGTGGCTCATATGCAAAGTGAACGTCAAGTAGAAGAACTTCAAGGGCAGTTATCAGCTATACAACAACGTGAAGCAGATATTGTGCGTCGAGAAGCAGAAACTGAACTTCGTGGTCGTCATCCTGATTTTGAAGATATTCGGGGTGATGAAGGCTTTGAAGAATGGGCAAAGGGACAACCTGCAGAAATACAAGATTGGGTTTTTAGAAATCCTGACAATGTAGAATTAGCTTCAAAGGCTATTGATCTTTATAAATTAGAAAGTGGTATTCGGACCTCACAACCTCGAAGACAATCACGACAATCACAACAGCCCAAAGAAGGCTCGGCAGCAGACTTAGTTTCGACTAAAACTACAACTGTAGATGCTGCTCAACCGACCAAAATTTGGACTGAACGGGAGATTACTGCAATGTCTTTGGATGAGTTTGATGCTCGTGAAGATGAGATTAATCAAGCTGTAGCTGAAGGCAGAGTAGTTAAATCATAATTTTTGTCTAATTTGGAGTAAATAAATATGGCATATAATCAAAGTGACCAATACTTTGAGCCTAGCACAGATACTGATGCCAACTTTGCGAACTCCGTAAGTACTCAGGCGAATTCGTTTTTCTTACCTGCTGTCTATTCTAAGAAAGTTCTAAACTTCTTCAGAAAAGCCTCGGTAATTGAAGCTATTACTAATACTGATTATGCTGGTGAAATTACAGCCTTTGGCGATTCTGTAAAGATCGTTAAAGAGCCTACCATCACCGTATATCAATACGAACGTGGTGCAGATGTAACGCAAACGAAACTGACTGACGCTGAAATAACGTTGATTGTAGATACGGCTAACGCCTTTAAATTCAAGGTTGATGATATTGAATCCTCAATGTCTCATGTGAATTGGCGTGAAGCTGCATCATCTTCGGCTGCATATGCATTGAGAGATGCATTTGACGAAGGTGTTCTTGCAACGATGTTCAGTGGTGTAGCTGCTTCCAGCCCTAATCATATTTTAGGTTCTGATAGTGCTACTGATCTTGCGGCTGGTACGTTTGATGGCACAGGTAATCTTGACATTGGTTTTGGTACTTCAGAACATGATCCTATAGATGTCTTGGGGCATATGGCTCGTCTTTTAGACGACCAGAATGTTCCTGAAGAAGGTCGCTGGTTCGCAGCCGCACCTGACTTCTATGAGGTTCTATCTGGAACCGCATCGAAACTCTTGTCTGTTGATTACAACGCTGGTCAAGGTTCAATAAGAAATGGTCTAGTAACTTCTGGTAAGTTGCGTGGATTTAGTATGTACAAAACGAATAACATTGCCTCAACGTCTAACGCTGCTGGTAAATGTATCGCTGGTCATATTAGTTCTACGGCGACGGCTCAGACAATTACGAGTACTGAAGTACTGCGTGATCCTAGTTCCTTTGGCGATATAGTACGGGGGCTTCATGTATATGGAGCTAAAGTACTACGCGATGGTGCTCTAGTATCCGCATTCTACGGTATCGACTAGTAATTAAGAGAATTGGGGGTCGGATGCGGCTCCCTTTTCTTTTTAACTTAACAAGAAATTAAAGGAAAAAAATATGGCTAGCCCAGTTATTAATATAAGAGATACAGGGAGAAACTCAGCAAGAACAGCAGATGTTCGTGGTCTTGCTGATAATGTAGTTCATTCATGGACTTCAGGCACTACCGGAACTATTGCAGTAACGGCTGATGCAACTTATGATGTTACATTGACACAGCCAGCAGATACAATTATTCGTAATCTCATTGCAATTCCAGCAGGTAACATTGTTACAGCAGGGGCTTCAGGTGATGATGTTGATTTCGATTTAGGAACTGCGGCAGGCGGTGGTCAAATTATTGATGAAAAAGCTATCTTAGATGATGGTGGGTCAGCAGTAACTTGGACAGCTAATGTACCATTGTATATTATACAAGATTCACATGGTCATGCAGCTAACGCATTTGTAGGTACTGGCGTAACTGCTGGTGTTTATGGTGGCCCTGCTACTTCAGAAGCAATTGTTATTGCATCTACTTTGTATAGCGCGTCATCACGTTCAATTTATGCAAGACTCAAGCCCCTAGCAAATAATCTGGCAACTGCTGCAACGACTGTGACTTATTTAGTCGAGTTTTTGCATTTAGGTGTATTACCGGATTAATTTGTATGGCTCAGTTAGGTTCTGATGAAAGACCTGTAATGTTTAGAAAAGCGATTGTCAGTAAGGATAGTCGCTTCAGGAAGCACTTTGACAAAAAAAAGTACGATGAGAATTATGATCGTATTTTTAAAAAAGAAAGGTCTCATTCTGAATCTATGCAAGAGGATTTAGAACCTATTGAAGATATGAGAATCACTCAACGACGGCTAACAGACTTGAATTGGGATGGTGAATAATACAGATACCGCAAGGGTCTACAATAAGCCTACCGCTAAGGGGGCTACAAGGAGAAAAGACATGAATAATTTAGCATTAGCTGATTTAAATAGTTTGTGGGTTGGTTTTGATCGCCTACATAATGAAATGATTCGAGGATTCAGACAACCTGAATATCCTCGGTATAATTTAATTCGTTCTGGTGAAGAGGAATATACTGTAGAAGTATCTTTAGCAGGATGGAATAAGGCAGACATTGATGTAGTTCATTCTAAAACGGATGGTAAACTAAGTATCAAAGGAAATAAGCAGGATAAAGATCAAGGAGGGGATTCTTATCTGCATCGTGGTATAAGTGGTAAGTCTTTTACAAAAGAGTTTCATTTAGCAGAACATGTTGTAGTTGAGGAAGCTGAATTTAACAATGGTTTGTTGACTATTCTACTAAGACTCAAGCTACCAGAAGATCAACAGCCAACACATATAAATATAAGGTAATAAATTATGGTAGGAAAAAAAGACTATAAAGATATTGCTTCAATGCAAAGTCCGGGCAGTCAGCGTACAGGGAAGGCTAAAGGTGGAAGAGTTAGGAAACAAAGTGGCTCTGTCACGAGTGTTAGAGGGCGTGGTGGCCCTAATATTCGTCCTAACGTGAATGTACTGGGTGTAGAAGCAGCACGAGCACATCAAGCAACAAGACGAGCTAATCCTCCAAGACAGGCACAGAGAACAACAGGCCAAGCGGAGGGTATACGTGAACAGGAGGCAATGCGACAAGCTGCTACAATATCACCATCAGTATCTGCTCAAATGGAACGATCACGAGCGCCACGCAGACCGCCCCCCGATGTTCGACCGGGATATGCAAAGGGTAGTAAGGCGAAGAGCAAAAAGGGTAAAAAGAGTACTAAGAAAGCTCCTAAGAAGTCTATATTTGAGCAGATTACTCGACCCGGATCGCCAAGCCGAAAGGCCGCATCTAAAGGTGGAAAAGCAAAGAGGTAATAAATGGCAACATTTCTCAATTTAACTAATAAATTATTGCGAGAACTTAACGAGGTTGTACTAACTTCTGCAAACTTTGGCAGCGCTGTAGGTATACAGCAACACGCAAAAGATTCAATTAATACTGCTTACTTAGATATTGTCAATGAGGAACCTCAGTGGCCTTTCTTGGCTACAGCCGAGAGCGGGGCTACTGATCCTATGTACGGCAATGTTTATGTAGAAACTGTAGCAGGTACTAGGTGGTATGAACTTAAAGCCTCTAGTTCTAGTATTACGGCAGACTATGGATCAATAGATTGGGATAACTTTCTTTTAACGACTGTGGGGGTTAGTGGAGAATCTGCTCCGTATACCATAAAGAATCTTAGGTATACGACTACTGAAGAATGGAAGGATTATCTTCGGATTGCCGAAAATAAAGATGATGCAGATACAACACAGTATGGTGTTCCTAATAGGGTTATTCGTAGTCCTGACGCACGTAACTTTGGATTAAGTCCTATACCTGATCAGGTTTATAGGATATGGTTCTTTGCTTGGGATTTACCTACTGAACTTGATGCTTATGGCGATACGATTGTATTTCCTGATGTATATGGTGCTGTTCTATTATCACGAGCCAGATATTATATTTGGCAGTTTAAAGATAATCCGCAAGCAGCAGCATTTGCTCTTGATGATTATAAAAGAGGATTGGGAAGAATGCGTTCTAGTTTATTAGAGCCTACGCCAGTTTATATAAAAGATGACAGAATAGGATTTATTTAATGTCAGCATCACAACCCTATGGTGTTTCATGTAAAGGTGGTTTAAACACAAATTTAAATCAGTTTGAAATGCTTGCACAGCCGGGATTAGCAACGAAGTTAAGAAACTTTGAAGTTGATCCAGATGGCGGCTATAGACGAATTAATGGATATTCTCAGTTTGGGGATGGCACAAGGCCAAATACAGATAATGATATTTATGGTCTTGAAGTCTATGCAGATGGTTTAATTGCTTGCTCAGGAACTAATATCTATTTTAGTCAGGATGGCGATAGTTGGTTACAGATAAATAAAGATAGTGTTGCTTCAGGAGGAGATAATCACAGCACGTTTACAGGTCGTAGTACTCTAGCAAGGACTTCACAAGACTTAGCAAGCTTTGCAATCTA
>Ga0208180_1001909_pt1 | contig 10837 bp, 15 predicted proteins | sample MalvireepMed_s16_FD_184241 | JGI IMG/M metagenome (GOLD analysis project Ga0208180, IMG submission 184241) | Marine viral communities from the Global Malaspina Expedition - Malaspina viral metaG DeepMed_s16 (SPAdes) (version 2) | ecosystem: Environmental > Aquatic > Marine > Oceanic | place...
GCTTTAGATGATGGGCTACTACTGTGTCATCATCCATACCACAATTTACACAGGGTAATGTAGCTACCCATTTAGTGTAGTTCTTGTTAGCCCACCTCTTCTTTTTCTCTATTGGCCCTCTATCTGGACCTCTTAGTTCTCTAGAGAATTTCACAGGCATCTCCTGTACAGGCTAGTTCCTGACTGCCTGTTGTGTTATCAGTTTCTTCCACCACAGAGTACCAGTCTATATCCTTTAGCTTGGGATAGTTCTTATACTCCTCCTTAGTTATTTCTTCGTAAGGGGCTTGCTGATATATGTGAGCGTCATCAGCCTTCGGAAGAAAGCTAACACCGCTAAGTATATCAAAGTTATCATAGCACCAAGAACCAACCTTTAGCCATTCATCCTCTGCTACATAAATAGTGACGCTGGGCTTGTGTTCACACCAGTGCAGGGCAAACTTCTTCCATGTTTCAAGGTGAGATATAGCATCTACCTGATCCTTGATTACAGATTTAGCTGGAGCCTTTACAGCAAAGGAGAACACCCAAGCCTCTGAGTTATACGGGTCTTCCACGTAGGGGACACCAGCATCTACTAACGCTTGGTTCAAAGGGTCTTTCTTGTCCTGTCTTACTCTGCGTATGTAGTGTTTAGCGTAGGCTGGATGCAGACCTGATGATGCAACGCCAGTAAGTTGAGACACGGTACCTGATGGTTTTACACAGGTTACAGCTACAGACTGTTCTATCCCTAACCTCTCAGCCCACTCCTTGTTAGTCTTGATGGCTACATCACGTAGACTCTCAAGCTGTTTGGGAGTAGCATTAAGTATTGCTGGACAGTCGTACACTCCTGTAAAGCTGACGCCAAGCAGTCTTTCTTCTTCTGCGTTCTTCTTCCACACAGGACGCACGTAACGGAAATCAGTCAGCATGGATTGGAAAGTACCCAAGATGGAGGCCAGTGCTACCTTGTCAGCTACAGAGGCTAGGCTATCACTGGGCCTTAGTATTACCTCACTGAGGTTGCACAAACCAGAAGGTCTGAGAATCACCTCACTGCAAGGGTTGCAACCGAACTCGTAGGTACTATCCCTACGCTCAGGGGAAAGGTCTTGAGCAGCCTTCCTGTTGAATATGCCACGCTCTCCACTTCTGGATTCGTACAGAGAAATCCATTCACGCATGAATATCCCAATGTCTGGCTTTTCAGTGTAGCACACAGAGTTATTAGACAAGGCTCTCTGCCCTTCCTCTACCCACCACTGGCCCATCTTAGCCCGTTGCATACGCTCATCAGTGAGGTTGCTCAGGCTTAACTCAGCGGCTCTGCGTACACCCCCTACTACCACAGCCTCTCCATTGAAGCACAGTAGGTCATGACACTCTATACTGTTGAGTTTACGCCCAGAAGCATTTCGGAATATTCTAATATAGTGATTGAATAGCCTTTCCAGAGGCTCACTTCCACTGGCCCTTCCCCCGAAAACCTTTAGTCTGGACCCAGCCGGTCTTATACGGCTGAAGTCTAACTTAGGCACAGCACCAGAGTACAGTAAGCTGACTAACTCACGGAGAGCAGCAGCCCAACCTATCTTAGAGTCCCTAACCTTGATGATACTGTCTGTGTCATGGAATTCGTTAGATATCTCTGGTAGCTTGTTAATGTACTGACGCTCGACGGAGAACCCAACTCCAGTACCACAGAGCAGGACATATAGATTCTCGTCGAACGCCCTTACATGATCCGCAGTAAGGTAGCTACAGTTGTAACCAGCCATGTTATCTCGCGCTAAAGCTGGCCCCGCTGTCATAAAACTTCTCATTGATGGAACGACATCACGGACAAGCACAGCAGTTCGGAGAGAGGCCGGTATACCTACATCAGGGGCTACCCCCTGCATAAACTCAAAGTAGCGGTCTACCGTCTCTCCCCAAGTCTCTCTACGGTTTTTATCGTAGAGATACCTAGCATATCTGGACTTATGTATAAAGGATTCGTAAGGAGTCATTCGCCACATTCTTCGCATACATTGGGGCTTTCAAAGGACTCGATTCCGCTGTCTACGTAAGTCTTAAAGCCTTCTTTAATATCAGCCATCGCATCTTCAGGCAGACCTTCACAGTGCAGTAGAGTATCCTCTACAAGGTGGTGTATTAAAAGTAACACCCTGATTGTATTTCCAGCTAGATGCACCGCCTTATGGGACTGTTCCTGCGCCCACTCAAAGTCTTTTGTGAACTGCTCGTCCTCATAAGGACTCATCCTTTCTATCTTAGAGTCATTAAACTCTTCCATGCTGATTACTTCTGCCGACATAATAGTCTCCTGTAGTTAATGCCCCGTTATCCTAGGTCACCCACGGGGCCACAGGTGTTACTACAGGTGTTAGTCCGTACCCCCGTAGTTCGTTGGAATGGCTTCATCGCCGTCAAAGACGTGGACTAGAAGCATGATTAAATCGTCAAAGTCTAGTAACGCATAGATACGAGAACTGTTCTTCTCCCCTATGGCTACAACTGGAACCTGTCCTTTCTTAGACCCATCTTCAGCTTGTGTATACCAATCCTTTAGGTACTGGCTTAGTTTCTCTCTGTACTTACATTCTATCCCTAGATAGGGATGCTCTACATCTAGGTCTGTCTCACGGTCAGCCACACTGATCCGTCTACCACCTGATCTGTGGGCTACCCTTCTCTCAAACCTCTTCCAGTTCTTATCCATAAGGTCTATCCGGTATCTTACTGTAGTTCTGGTGATCTTTCTTCCATTGGCTTGATCGCATACCTTCCCATTTACGGAACATTTGGCAAGTGTAGCCTGTCCTACAGTAGTCTTCATGCTTACACCCATTACAAGGAGCACTTCTTCCCTGCTCCATGAAGATGTTGTAGCTTTCCACAGACATACTCATAGTTCAACCCACTCCTTCGGGCTATACCACTTCCAAGCATCGAGAAAGCCAACGTAGGGCTTCCCACTCTCTTCTGCAAGGTATCCCTGCTTGCTATCAGCCAGCACTACCTTAGCCTCGACAACCTTGCTTGTCTTAATGTTTTTAAGTTTAACAATCTGGCCTCTCTTCCTCAAAATGGAGCCTCACTTTTAGAAGATTCTTCCCTTCCCCTATAGGACAGAAGATTAGATTCTTCTCTTCCCTTATAGGATGGAAGATTAGATTTTGCTACTTGGTCTTGCATTAGCAGGTTCATACTGGCTCTGTCCATCCACAGATCAATCTCACACTCAGCCATATCCCAATGACGGGCTTTAGATATTGCAACGTAGCAGTCGGCTTCAAGTGGATCATCGTTATAGTACCTTTGCAGGAGTATTACATTATCCACACGGTCTGTCAACTCCCCTGCACCCCTGATCGAAAAACGGTCGATTTTATCAGTCACAGAGAAGGACTTACGAGCATGGGCAACCAAGATAATATGTACTTCCAGATCACGGGCTAGATCACAGAGCCTACATACCACATCCTTCTGTGCGGAGTAGTCATCGTTCTTAATACCTGAGATAGTCATCAGAGAATCCACAAGGATAAGGTCAGTCTCGTAGGTGTCTATAGAGTAACGTATCCCAGCCTCCAGAGTAGTCATGTCGATAGCCCCTTCCTTGTCAAAGAAGTACAGCTTATCCTTAGTCCACTGCTGTAGTTCCAGTCCATCATTGATGTCTGGTTTGGGCTTTAACGAGGATTGTCTCCAGAGTCTAACTAACTGGGAACGAGGGGACATTTCTAAGGACACAGAGAGGACTTTAGCCCCCTGAGCCATACAATTCAAAGCCACCTGACCCAAGGCTAAACTTTTTCCTGACGAGTTTACCCCACCTAACAGACTACACTCACCAGTACGCAGTCTGAACTTCTCATCCAGTATAGGCCACGGCATCTTGTAGCCTGTCTTGTCTTCCCCAAGCACATAGTAATCCATGACCTGCTTAGTGAAGTCTTCAGCAGGTCGGATGGATTGCTCAGATTCAATCTGAAGGTAGGGTGCCAACATCTCTGGAGTGAGGACAGACTTAGCCATCTATCCTATCCCTCCCTTCCATTTCCCGGCTGATGTGGTGCATATCAGACGCAATATCTGACAGACTTTCTATTGTTGCTTCAATTAAGGAGGCTGCATCGTCTAGCTGCGTGTAAGTGTTAACACGCCAGTTGTCATCTGCAATACCAAAAAAATGGTTTAAACCCCGAATCTCCCCCATTGCATCCAGCACAGAGGCTTCAAATAAAACGCTAAGTTCTCTATTTGACAGTACCTTTAACCGCCCAATAGTCGGTATCAGCAAGTGATTTTTTCCCGCCTCTCTTTGCTCTTTCTGGCTCATAATAACCCCTTAAACTGGTGTCTTTGAGTTTAGAAACGTAGATACTTTTCCAATTAACGACTGCGTACCCACGACCATGTGCCCTAACTTCAGCAATAGGTGGTTCCACAGCATCAGAACCAAACCTGTTGATACTGTAATCCAGAACGTCATGGAATTCAACCCTTTTCGCATCACGGGTTTCATTCTTGTCATCCATACCCTGCACGTTGAGGTAGGTCTGCCAGCATTTAGCCAGTGCTGTTTTCCTTTCATATTCTGGCACTACCAGTTGACGTAGGCGACCAATATTGTTTACAATTCGATGCAGGTACATTTCCTTGTCGAACCATCCAAGTTTTCGCCTCTTCACTATGCAGTCTCTCTCTACTCCCTGCACGTGCTTGATTATTAGCTTTAGCGTCTTTCTCGCTCTGCTCATTCATACCTCCTATTGTACGATTTTTATTATTATGGGTACATATACCATAAGGGATACATTATATATCCACTAAGGGGTATATACAACCACAGGAAGGCGTGGGAAAATGCTCTATCGGAGTCACCCTATATGGGGAAACACAATGACTATATTAGTAACTCTTACCGCTGATCTTGAGTGTGGTGAAGGGGATGTAAAATTACGTACTGTATTTGACGAGTTAGATGGACTGACAAGGGCCGATGTTCTAAAGGATTGGATAGGTGAACTAGAGGTATTGTATAATGATGCACTGCGTGATTGGGCAGTAGAAACGGAACCCTACAGGACCGGGTCTTTGGTCCAAACGCCTTGGGGGTTCGCTACACTGAACGTGAAGGAGAAGGTTAATGGCTAGAGTTAAACTAAATGATGGTAGCGGTCACTGGATTGACGGTGATGGTGAGTTGATGACCACAGTACACACATCAATGGGTTGGTTAGTCCTACCAGACAGTTATGAAGTCTTAGACCACGCAGATGAGGCACCAGATGACGGGCTTGACATGACTATTCTGGTTGAGGTTAAGGTACAATCTGCTGATTTTACTGAGACTATATAAGCATTTACTTATGGACATTTACCTTTATAATCAAGGAGATAAGCGAGAAAGCCTACTATAGTATAGGGACATGAAAAGCCGGAGGTTGGGCCGGAAAAGAATAGGGATGGTGGAACCCGCAACCCACAGAACCCACTACTTTACACACCGCTTTGACAGGGGGCGGTTAAAACACGGGTACAGTGATATATAGTAAAATCCATGTTAGCACATGCCGTGACAACAGATGTAATGTACCAAGTAGTATTTTTCTGACAGTGTATGTCACTATGCCCTGTCAAAAAGACACTTATGCCTAAATGGGAACCAAATAAAAGCTACACAGAAGACGCAGTAGATTGGGTCTGGACAGTTCTACGTGCCAATGCTGGTCCAATATCCTTTGAGTATCTACTGAAACGTTTCACAGGACGGAGGGACTTATATCGTAGGTCTGATCCACAGGACAGATTGCACAGGATAATTGCACAATGGAACATGCACGAGGCACAGGACGGGATGATTCGCAAACGAAAAAGCACAGGCGAGCACACAGGCGACAGCGAAACCTAGTCCAAAAGGACAACCCCTATAAGGGGTATAAACTGAAATCAGCTACAGAATATAAACGCAACAAAAGGGTTGACACTGAACTAGACTAGCTGTATTGTTAGCTGATGATTAAGGTTAGCGTTATGACGGGAAAACTGGTTGAGATACCAGCTATCAATACCAACACCCTAACTAACGAATTCTGTCAAAAAATGCACAGTAGTTGTGAAAAGTGTATCTGTTGGGATTGTTACAGCTACGCAATGTTAGAGGGTAGCCGGAAAAACTGCCAGCCAGCATGGGAACACAATAGTCTTTTGTTAAAATCGGGACTACTGTCTGAAATACCACGGTTTAACAGTCTTTATGTTAGGTTTGACGGACACGGAGAATTAATAAACGAAACACATTTTATTAATTACCTATTAATCACAGATCATAATCCAAAAACCACATTTTCACTGTTTACTAAACGCCACAAGCTAGTTAAACGTGTACTGGAAACACGGAAAAAACCACAGAACCTAATACTGGTGTACTCTAATCCGTTAGTGGATAGGATCACGGACAAAATACCCTACTATTTTGATAAGGTATTCAATACCACTACAGAAAAAAGCACACGGGATAATTGCACAGGTAGAAAATGTATCGAGTGTCTAGCGTGTTATCAGTTTGACGGGAATTCTGTTTTAATTGAACAGAAAAAGAAAAGAGCATAAAAAAACCCCGCCGGAACGGGGTTAATTTTAACTGGATTTACTTTTTCTTTTTCCACTCTATTTTAGCTATGAATACTAAGCCATCAATTACGGGTTGAGAATCCCAAATTTTATAATTTGTTTTATCCCATTTTCCCGGAACTAAAAATAAATTGGCAGATTCTGAAACAAAAGAGCCGGAATCTTCACGTTTTCTGATTTGGATTTCTTCGTACAGGTTAGGACCACAATTCCAACCTATACCTGAAGACAGAAACCAGTGAAATTCCTTTACCTTTTTAGGATCATCTAAATCCCAACCTGCTTTAATTCCCGGATAAAGAGTAAGGAATCTTTCAACATTTTCTTTAGTTTCTTTAGGCATGGAAAATCCTCGCTGTTTGCACAGCAGTTAATACGTCTGAATTGTAAAAGAGCGCGCTCGAGGTCGAGCACAAAATGCGCGTTAGCGCATCCTTTATTTTGACACAGGTAAATAATTTTATCTAGCCCAATTCTGTACCATTGCACAGAAATAGCACAAGTTGTATTTATAGGGTCATAAATAAAATTTATCACAGCACGACACAGAAGCACAGGGTAATATAATAATATAAGGAAATTCTAATATTCAGATCCAAAGTTTAGAAATTTCAAATATTATAATATTCCAGAATTAAAATATAATTAAATGCTAATATAGCCATTTTAGAATATAACCAAATTCTAATATAGAAAAAAATTAGAATTTAATTAAATGCTAATATTCCAGTTAAAAAAAATGCGCTCAATTAAGAGCGCTAATTTGCTAGCGTCGGAGGTGCCAGCTAGCGGTGGCAGTTAAAGAAAAAGGATTAATAGTAGCAAAAGGATAATTATTATTACCCGCATAAGGTGACCAGAAAATATAGCCAGCCAACTAATTGAATTATGTTGAGTGTTAGAAGAAAGCCAATCATAAAGTCTTGAAAATAATCGGCCATTGTGAACTTTTTCAAACCAATAATATCTTGTTTAATAATCATGCTGCCAACCTTAGCTGAACCGCTTCCCGATTTAGTGCGAATTGATAGCATAATTGCTTAGTGTTACCAATTGCGCCAGTTAGCGTCGAATTAACCCTAGCTGAACCTAGTTGAGAATGATGATTGACATTAAAACGGTCTGCAATCCAGATAGCTTCCTGAAATGCGCCATACCAGTTTTTATGCCTAGCATCGCAAGCAACCATTGCACCCTTATCAGAATCTTGTGCCAGTGTTAGATAGCGGTTTAATGTTTCCTGATTCTTAGAAAAAAGTTTGTCCCGTTTTTCCCGACTAGCTTCCGTTGTGGTTGGATAGCATGGGAGTCTATCCCAACTACCAAGACCGCCCCGCCTAGCGGGAAATAGGACATTCTTAAAATATTCTTTTTTCTCATTTTGAGTACATTCAGCGTCAACTAGTGCTTGGATTTCTCGCTCTTGCTGTGCAATGTTGATTCTATCCAACATACCTTGAGCAAAGGCAATACTTGGCAATGTATGCTTGTGATTAACTGTACCTAATTCCCAACTAGTTGAACTAAGCATATGACGCCAAGCATTAAAGCAAGCTAAATCCCATGGGTTAAGACCGCCTTTTGTCGAGACTCCGACGCCAGTTAGCAATAACAGATAGTTATCAATTATTGCGTCTCTGACTTGGATACTCTGATCTAACTTAATCCGTGCGAATATCTTTTTGCCGTCCTGAACAACGCCAGCCATTGTTAATTCTAGCTTGTGGTGTTCAGCTAACTTTAAGAATATTTCGTAGAACGCGCGTGGTTGATGCAGCTTATAGTCATTGCCAACTATAGATAAATAGTTGTCTTGCCTATGCCGTTTAATCAATTCTTGCGGTTCAGAGTCTGGATTGTCCTGATTCCACTGTTCACGATAGGCATGATTCTTGTATCTGATATCTTGCGTATCTTGGCGAATAGCAACAATAGAATCTGAATCCGGCAATTTACGTGGTGTGATAGTAATCAGTTTCTGATTGCGTTTTATCTCTTTCCCAAATTCATCATATATGGGAGTAAGACCGTATTCAAAATTCAATTGTGATTCATCTAGTGATTTTTGAATGTTGCTAGGATCAGATAGTGTAATTACATCGCGATACCAATTGTTAATCCCGGAAGTATCAGAGGTTGCGCCAGCCGTTATAGATTGGCTATTTTCAATTAAATATGACATGAATATATCCCTCAAAAGGATTACCTATAGATAAGCCTATAGGCTTACTCGTTTATCCATGTCACTTTCCGGTCTGCGGTGTGCGTCGCCAGAAGCTATTTCCAGTTGTTTAAATAGGCCGTTATAACCTATCGCAAACTTACGACATTTACTGGCTTGTCCATTACCAGTGTCTTAAATATAAATGATATCGGCGGAAAAGTAAAAGCTAGTTTATTTACCTAGTCCTATGCTCGTTAACATATGTATGTAGAGAAGTAAAGCTATTTATTATGTAATGGTGTATTGACAAACTGAATTTTCTCAGTATCGGATATAGTAGGATCACACAACTACGCCACGATAATTGTCCAAATGTCAATACAAATATTCTTATAGTCTAGGCTCGAATCATAACTATAAGCATAATAGAATATTAGAATATGCTAATGCGGGTATGTTACTATATTAGAAAATACTGATGTAGGCCCCACCCCCTTTTATTTTATAAAAATATTCGAATATCCTCCACACTCACCGATGGGGGGTATAATCATCCATAACACTAACACATTGATAATAAAGGAATAATAAAATGCCAATAGGACCAAGAGGAGAAAGACTGCCTTATAACGGCAACGGTGGGCCAGCTATGGGTGCTGGACCCGGACCAGACCTACCTCCTATGAACCCCGGAATGGGTGGCGGAAGAGGCCCAGACCTACCTCCACAAGGTGGAGACATAATGGCTGCTAAACAGAGACTTATGCAGATAGTTGCTGAAGCAGAAGCTATTCTCACACAGCATCCAGAACTTGCTCAGGAAGCGGTGGGTGGTGGTGCTGTAGGGGGAGCAGGGGGTGTTCCTCAAACGCCCGTAGCAGCCAATACAGGGCCTCCTATGCCGGGACTCATTGCGTGAGAACTGAGAAACAGGAGGCTTTTATTGAGTCCTACTGCCAGACGGGGAACGCTACGAAAGCAGCGATACAGGCAGGGTATTCGCAAGCGACTTCTAAACAGCAGGGCCATGTACTCAAGAACAAGTTTGCGAAAGAGATTGAACAGCGCATTAAGAAGATGGTACAGGACGCAGTTCCTGCTGCGGTGAGTCAGATCAGCATCCTTGCCCAGACTGCCACCAGTGAGCAGGTGAGGCTCAATGCAGCCAAAGATATACTGGACAGGGCAGGTCTTAAACCTGCTGACAGGATAGAGCAGAGAATCTCCCATGATGACAAGTCTATCGATGAGTTGAAGAGGGAACTTGAGGCGCTTACCGGGACTACTGAGATTGAAGAAATACCCGAACTGGTGAACTGATGCCTCACAGGAAGGATCATAAGAGGGGTTTAATAGGCTCTACCTACGACCCAGCATTGGGAGGGGCTAGTCCTCCCAACTACCAAGCCTTGGGCTTAGTCCCTGAAGAGCCTGTAAGCCTGTTTAATACAGAGTTTCTTACTGACGTAAAATATGACCCAAGGTCATACAGGGTTCCTGTAAACCCTGATCCCAGTCGTTACCCGGCAGATATATCTGAGGTTAAGTTTGGTACTGCTCTCCCGGACAGGACCGCAGTAGAGGATATGGTATTAGAGGCTTCCAGCATATCTGGGGTAAGACCTGAGTATACAGAGGGGCATAGAACAGAAGAGCAGAACAGGTTAGTAGGTGGTCATACAGAGTCAAAGCACCTTACAGGGCAGGCATTTGATCTGGCGATATCAGGGAACAAGGCTAGAGACTTGATTTATGTGAGGGAGTTGCGAAGGTTGTTTGGACCACTAGGCTTTAGCGTAGTTCTAAAATCAGACCATGTTCATCTCCAGACCCCACCAAAGGGCGTAGACTTACTGCCAAATTCTTCTTGGGGGAATTAATGCCTATCCAAAGATGTGAACTAAAAGGCGGTAAGAAAGGATGGAAATACGGGAAATCCGGAAAATGTTATGCAAGTAGAAAGAGCGCAGAGAGGCAGCAAAAAGCAATTCATGCCTCAGGCTACAAAGGAAGAACTAGAAGAAGCAGTTGAAATAGCTAGAG
>Ga0208180_1001911_pt1 | contig 10832 bp, 21 predicted proteins | sample MalvireepMed_s16_FD_184241 | JGI IMG/M metagenome (GOLD analysis project Ga0208180, IMG submission 184241) | Marine viral communities from the Global Malaspina Expedition - Malaspina viral metaG DeepMed_s16 (SPAdes) (version 2) | ecosystem: Environmental > Aquatic > Marine > Oceanic | place...
GCAAAAGAGTTTTTTTAACAAAGTTGACGGGCTGACGCCCTATCGACATTTAGTAGTGGTAGTGGTAGTAGAACATGGTAGTGGCCTATGTCAAGGGCAGATACTTGACATAATGCTTCCTTTTTGATATACTATGAGGACAATAAGGAAACGGGAGACATAAATGAAAACAATCAAAGAAATAACAGGAGCCAAGGGCTGGCTCAGTTGTGACCATTGTAGTAGAGTTCAATACATTGAACATTTGTTTTATGAAGAGCCGTCTGAAGAACATAGTATCGGGCGGAAGTTGTGTGAGAGTTGTTGGGATGTAGTAGCAGAGTTAAAGAGTATGTATGGAGTAACATCAATTACACAATATCGGGAGAAATACGATGAAGACCAAAGTAGCAAAGTATGACGATCCTTCCAAGATGGACGATATTGAAATTCTCAAGGATATGAGAAAGGAACTCAAGAAAGCAGAAAGAGAGCTTGTTAGTCTTAGGTACGAGGTTGCGGAACGGAAGGAAAGTCTATTGACGGAAGTTCTTGCACTAGTCAATCTTGGTACAATACCAGTGTCAAGTCTTAGGGTAAACGAAGACAGCATACGCAAAACCCTTAAAGAACCTGCTACATGCAGCAGCGTGTCTATGTCATGGAAGGATTTACCACAATGAGCGGTAACATCAGAGATTTTGGTTGGTTGCTCCTTCTCATAGTAGGTGCCGTAATACAGGTATTTATTATGCAGGAGCTATTCTCGGTCTACGACATGAGCTATAAGCATGTTGTATTTATCTCATGTTGGCCGATTATACTGTTCGTGAGTTTTGCCGCTGTATTTCGCAGCTTATGGAAAGGAAAGTAAATGCCTGAAATAGTAGCAAATACCAAAGAGGAAGTTCAAACCCTTCTCAACGTCTTGGGTCAAGACTTGAAGGATACAGTTCGGCGTATTGAGGATGGGCCGAAATTAACCAAGGATCATTACGGCGAGTATATGTCATTCCTCAGTAACTTTGAGGGTAACACATACATATGCACAATGGCTCTTGCGTTAGTTGAGGCAGGTAGAGTTATCGGTAAAGATAATAGAGATGGCGTTAGGAGTGCCCTACAAATTATGCGCGTATCTCCTGACTAGAGGTTCTCCCTGGACTTCCACCTTGGAAGTCAAACTTGGCCCCTAGGGACTTCGGTTCCTAGGGGTTTTTTTTGTCCTTAAACCTGGTCTGTACCAATTCTGTACCAAAAAAAAATTCAATTTTCGCTATCGACATTTGGTAGTGGTAGTGGTAGTGGCACTTGACACAGACCTCCCTTTTTGCTATACTGTACGGACAATCAAGGAACGGGAGAAAGGAATGACAGAAACTAAACACCCTTGGAGTAGAGTTAGTAACACATGGAAAACTTTTTATGGAGCTAAAATGCCAAAATCTAAAGAGATGGAAAATACTTTAGAGGGATTTAGTAGCGTTCTGTTTGGTACTTCGCGTAAAGAGAGTTTAGAAAATAGTATTTGCGTAATTTGTAAGGGAGAGGCAAAGGAGTTTCATGATCCTCTTTCAGAGTATGAGTTTGGTATTTCTGGTATGTGTCAAGAGTGTCAAGATAATGTATTTCGCAAGAGTACCTCAAGTAATAGTGTATGAGTTCCCTTTAACTTCAACCTGGAAGGAAACGTGATGGCAAAGAATGCTCTTGCGAACAGCCCTCATCAACACTACGGTGTTCAACTTATAGACCTTGCAAGAGGTTTAAGAGATGGCACTTGGCGTCTTGATGAGGTTATTGCTTGCCTTGAAGTGCGACTGACTAGAAGTGGTAGTCAATGGCAAACTGGAGGTAAGAAGTGCATCATGTATGAACATGCGCTAAACCAAGTCAAAGACAACGGGTACTTGGATGTCTTTGAAGCCGTGGATGCCAGCAAACGACAAGCTGGTTAATCCTCTAAACCCCTGGGAACTTCGGTTCCTGGGGGTTTTTTTTTGTCTAAACGTCCCTAGTACCCAGTCACAAGGATACTGCATCATGACCATAAGAACAAAGGACGAACAAAAAAAAATTTCATTTTCGCTATCGACAAATGCTAGTGTTAGTGCTAGTGCCCGTGTTAGTGTTTCGTGGTAGTGCCAGTGGTAGTGCCAGTGGTAGTGGTAGTGGTAGTGGTAGTGGTAGTGGTAGTGGAATAAACCACGTTAAGTACTTGACATAACCCCCTGTTTATGCTACAATACTTCCAACATCAGGGAACGGAATCAACGGTGATCAGCCTTGGTGTTAAGAGGAGAAGTTGATGACTTCACATGAAACTGTATCTATTAAGCCTGATTTTGAATTTAAGATTAGGAAAGGGTATGTTGATCCATCAGAGCATAAAAAACCTAAGGCACCTAAGCCCGTATATGTCAAGGTGACATCGGTTATACGTATTGATCCTGATGGGGAGCATACTGTAATTTCCAATACAGTCAAGGGGACATGCAAACCCACTGTGAAATTGCCAGAGCCTGATTTGGTTATGAAATCAGTGCCCAGGTATTTTCCTGATGGAAAATTCAAGTGCAACGTAGAGCTTATAGATATAAATAAGTCCTTACAAGTATTAGGGCTTACCATGTCTGACATTCTTCCTACCCTTACGAAGAGAGGAAGTGCAGAACATCGTATCAAAGTTGCGTACATGCACACAAAGACTATGACGCCCGAACCAACAGACACTAGCATCAATATCAGGCAGCGTTCTGTTGGAGCCTACTGAGTTATGGGTTGTAAAGATTCTCTTAATCTGAATGCGGCAATTCTAAGGGATATACAAAATTCTTTGGATATGTCTCATGCTCTGTTTCCATCAGAGGAACAGATTAAGGAATACTGGAGGAGTAAGGGCATTGAAAACAAAAAAGGGAAGGAAGATACGGAGTGAACTTAATCCTGATGTTTCAGTATCGAAACAGGGTAGACGTATTGTACTTAAGGGTAATGGTCTTACTGAGATTGCTTATCCAAGAACTAAGTATAAGCGGCTACCTAAAAGGATTACTCTTGGGGGGGCTTAGGCTCCCCCCCAAGGGGTAAACCCTAATATCATGTATTTTTCGATTTGTCAAGGAGTTTATTTGGAATTTGGTGAAATAGTTATGTGGGTATCTCAGTGGTACATTTTAATTGGGAGCCTAGTCGCTATATTCTATGGTATCTTTAGATGAGGTTAATATTATGAGAAATTTGATTCACCAGAGTAGGATGTCAGGGAAGCTTGATGAGATGTATGCCATCAATACGAATACCCTGACTAATGAGTTCTGTATCCGGCAGCATAAGGCAAAGGGTAAGAAGCATATCTGCCCAGAGTGCTACTCCTTTAAGATGCTGGAAACCTATAGGAGCAATGCAGTGCCAGCATTTCAGCGTAATTCTGATCTGTTGTCCTCAAGAGTTCTAACATACGAGGAGATCATTGCATTCAAGCCTAAGGGTAAGCTTGGGATATATAGATTTGATGGGCATGGTGAGCTTATCAATAGCATACATCTCAAGAACTGCATGATGATTGCAGAGTATCATCCTGAATTTGTATTTGCTCTGTGGTCAAAGAGGAAAGACCTAGTACAGAATTATGTTTTCTCTAGTGGTAAGCCCGACAATATGGTTCTGATCTATTCTAATCCAGTTATAGATCGGGTGATGAGTACACCTCCTGCTTATTTCGATAAGGTGTTCAACAATGTTAGAAGTGAGCATCCTCTTGAGAATTGCACAGGGCAGAGGTGCAAGGATTGCCAACTGTGCTACAAGTCAGATGAAACCGTAATCGTGGAGAAAGTTAAATGATTACACGCGAAGACGTTGAAGAGTTTACAAGTGGCAATAAGTTCTGGGTCATTTGGAAAAAGACAAATGGGGAATATACATTTCGCAGTGGAGTGATGTCCTCTGAACCTGCTAGGGGCAGTGATGCAGACAACAGGTTTTTGTTGGAGTATCCTGATGAGCATGACGAGACTACCTACAGGACTGTTATCATTCCCAATATTGCTTTTGTTGGGTTGGTAGAAGAAGAAGGCCCTGTCTTGGTATCGAATGATGCACTTGACATTAAGGCAGTAGCGTAGTATAATACACTTGAAATTAGGGATCGGTATGTGATGTCTTCGGAGGGCTGGAAGGTAGCATTAACGAAATGCCGATACGCACAGAGGGCGAGGGAGTGGGCATCTGTGCATGAGTTTGGGAGGAACAGAGGTGGTGGCCCAACACCGGACACACTGGCAATACCGCCTGTGCCTAAAAATACCTCTGTTCCATACAAATATCGGGACGAGACAAGGGAAGGTGAACCCCGACACCCACAATGAAAGATGCCCTTGTCTCACTATGGGAAGTCTGGTGAGCTAATACCGTTTAATTCGACTAAGCGGTAGCGGCAAGTCGAATGCTTGAAGTAGCGAGGGGTTCAATTCCCCTCCTTCCCTTCTTAACTTTAACCAATGGAGGATACATAATGTATCATCACACTTTTACGAGAGACTTAACTTTACCTGAAATTCTCAACTTCAATCCTGTGATTGAGCCAATCACTCGCATTACACATGAGGGTGGCACTCAAACTATTCCAAAGAGTGATGGAAAGTTGATCATCAATGACCGGACCAATAAAGTTATCGGTGTGACAAAAGGGGCACATAAGCCAAAGCCCTACAGTACCCACTGGGACAACCTGTTGCAGGGCCTGAGAGATAACGGCTACAACCTTGACGATATGGAAGTAAGGTGGAGCATCGTTGATGAGGGGAAGAAAATCAGAGTAGAGCTTCTTCTCAAGCGGTATGAGTATGACAACATCCTATGGGAGCCAACTGCACTGTGCTTGGTGTGGATTGACTCAATGGACGGCTCTCGCTCTTTCCACGTTGAGGCCCATATCAAAAGGCTAGAATGCCTTAACGGTATGTGGGGAGTTTCGGAAAAATGTTACGTTGTGCTACGGCATACTAATAACCTGAACACGGCAGCGGCAGGTAAGGAAGCTGCTGGATGGCCCAGGATGTTAGAGGAAGATGCTAAGTTTCTCAAGTATCTGAAAGGGAAGCGCATCGATGCCTACGATGCCAAGGTTTTCTTGACTGATGCAGTTACAACGCTAATGTCTAAGGAAGTTCCAGGCACTATTGTAAAAAAGAAAGAGTTGGTTATAAACAGAACGGCTGAAGCTTCTCTGCATGATCTATTTGATACGTATTCAAATAAGGGCATGGGGGATACGGGTTATGCTCTGCATAATGCCATCACTCATCGCGCATCTAACCTTGATTTGGATGATGCACACACGTTGGGCATGAAGGGTCAAAGTGCTGTTAGTACCCGCCTTCTCAATCGTCATGATTGGGGTCGTAAAGTTATTCGGTCTGATGGGTTCAAGGATATCGTTAACTACGATGAGTTTCTGTTAGCAGCGTAAAATCCTGGGGGCACCTTCGGGTGTCCCCATTTTTTTGAGGTACATCATGAAAACCTACAAGGTAACTCTTGAAGTAAAGTGCAAAGACAAGCCTACATGGATAAAGTCCTGGCTGGAGGAAATACTGGAATATGACCATGCCAGTGCTTTTTCAGTGGAAGGTGAGGAATTGATTTCTTTTGATGTGAAGGGGCAAACATGAAACGTATCATTCATGTTAATCAGCATGTGATTAAATCAAATCGCAAGAGAGGCGAGTGTAATCCTGTGCTGGCTTGTAAAACGTACAAAGATAACCAATATGCACATGAGGTTGTCATACAGGGGCCAAGTCGGGTAGTCTACAGACCTGACAATCCTCTGCCTTGTGGTGCCCATGTGTGGATTGAAACTGAGGCTGATGTTATTGTGGAGAAACGAGAAGATGGGTGAAGTAAAAAAACACGCAATGGACTTGCAACAACATGCAGAATTTGCTACAGTTAACGGTGCTAGGAACCATGAGGATGTTATGGCATACGTCAGAACACAGATGGAAGTTTTTCCTAGTGATGAGAAGTACATAAAAACTTTAGAGTTGGAATGGTTTGGAGAAGGAGATTACTATGCTTAGTAGCTACATACATGGTGTTACTAGTGTCGAAATCAATAAGGATATTAGGGAGCCTGAAGATTCAGGGACTATTGAAATTCTTATTGCCATTAATGGCATGGATAAGCCTCTTGAGTATACCTTTTGGTTCAGTGGAAAGTCCAAGAATATGTTGGTAGAACACCATCTCCCTATAACCACTGGAACACTTAGACGGGAGAACCTGATGAAGATCACCTGTGAGGGTGATGATGAATAATCAAAAATCAATCGTAGAAGCTATGGGCATTCCCCCTGGAGGAAACTTCAGGGGGGATTGCCCTTTTTGTTTGCACAAAAACTCCTTCAGTGTGAGCCGTCAAGATGGCCGTCTGAAGTGGTATTGTTTTTTTGCCGACTGCACTGCCAAGGGCGACATGGTTTACGAGCCATCCGCCCAAGAAATTTTTTCGCAAGCCCATTCGGGCTATCGACATGCTAGTGGTAGACGTGCTAGTGGTTCCCGTGTTAGTGGTTATAAAGTTCCTAGTTCCTTTATAAACATCAGGGAAAGCCAGAAATGCATGGACTTCGTTCTAAGGAACAATTGCTATGATGCATACAAATTGGATTTATGTGACATAATGTACGATAAAGTGCTTGACAGATGCGTTTTTATAGTTAATAATGGGCCTCATATAAAAGGGGCAGTGGGCAGAGCATTGGGAAATTTCAAGCCGAAATGGTATATGTATGGCAGTAGCCCACACCCTTTTATATGCGGCGAAGATACACAAGGAATCCTTGTGGAAGATTGTCCAAGCGCCTGTGTGATTGGCGCAGCAGGATTTTCAGGAGTAGCCTTGCTGGGTACATCAGTTAAGCCAGCTTATATGGAGTTTCTCTTAAGCGTTTATAAGAGTTTGGTTGTTGCGCTTGACAGGGATGCAACCAACAAGGCACTTGACATAGCCAAGGAATTGAGCTATTATATACCTATTACAGTGAAGATTCTGGAAAAGGATTTGAAACATTACACCGTTGAGGAAGCAAAGGAGTTTCTAAAATGACTTATGATGAATACACACAAATTAGGGTTGATTCGTTACTTGAAAAATATTTTGAGGGTGAGCTTAGAATGTCAGAGGTTAAGGTGAAGCTTACATCATTAAACCTTCCTCCTTCAGATGTGGAGGATTTAGTCAACAGTACCCGCGATGCTAAACGGGACATAATGAGAGGATTATAGTACGATGGCAAAAAAGATTGATATTGTTAAACGTCAGGGCGATGATAAGTTCGCTGCATGGGTGCAGATGCCTATCTCCCGTCTGGACAATTGGACCCAAAGGCAGGTGGATTTGGAGAAGAAAAAGTTCTGGTTCCAAAACCATATGAAATGGGTTATAGTCGCTGTAGCCGATACCAAGAAAGAAGCCTTGGCTAAAGCACAGAATGTTGTGGATACCAAACTTACGGCAGGATAATCATGTTTGAACAACAGCTAATGAAATTGTTGCTTAACAAGAAATTTTACGACAAGAATAAGGCTCACTTAAGCAGGTCTTTATTCGCCAATGGTACGGGCGCATTTCTGGATACAGTCCAGAAGGCGCATGATGAGTATGACTCCGACCTTTCTATGGATGAGTTGAAGGCTTTGCATATGGAGAAATATAATCCAGCATTGTCAGAAACAGCCAAGGAGAGCTTTGAGTTATTGTGTACTAAAATATCTGGATCACCAGAGCCAAATGGCAGCATTGCAGAGGACATCATAAAGTCCTTGTATATTAAGGACATGGGGCATAGGCTTGCACTGCTTGCAACGGAAGCTTGGAACTCTTCAGATAACAATAAACTTGTGGAAGCCAAGCGGTTGCTGGAACAGATGGATGAAAAAGCAATATCCTCTGAGAGCTATGAGTTTGTAACAGATGACATTTATGAATTGTTTGCAGAGATTAATACAACTGCTAAGTGGCAATTCAATCTGGAAACCTTGGGCCGCAGGATTAGCGGCATTGGGCCAGGAACCTTGACCATTATCTTTGGTAGGCCAGAGGTAGGTAAGACTGCCTTCTGGGTTAACATGGTAGCTGGGCCTAATGGATTTCTAGGTCAGGGTGCCAATGTACATTGTGTATGCAATGAAGAGCCTGGATGTCGGCCCAAGGCTAGGATGATGATGGCTTGGTCTGATATTGGTAACAACAGTGTTCTGACTAATCACCGGGATACTGAAGACACAATTAAGGACAAGACTGAACTGCTAGGTGAGATGAGAGATTTGTGGCAACCCATCATGCATAATCTAGTCATGCCGGATCATGTGGTTGACTGGGACATGAACTCTTTGGATGCTTACATAGCAGAACAGAAGCCTGACATTGTAGTTGTCGATCAGTTGGATAAGATGGGCATACAAGGAACCTTTGCCAGGACTGACGAAAAGTTACGGGCCATCTATACGGGGGCAAGAGAGATTGCCAAACGTAGAAACTGTGCTATAGTAGCAGTCTCTCAAGCCAGCGCGGAAGCTGACGGCAGATATGAAGTGACCTTTAGTATGATGGAAAATTCTCGTACAGGTAAGGCAGCAGAAGCTGATCTTATTATTGGTGTAGGTAAATCAGATGCTGTAGATTCTGAAGATCATAGTAGGGGTGTCTGCATCAGTAAGAATAAAATTACTGGATGGCATGGAACAATTGGGGTTATATTAGACCCACAAACATCAAGGTACACGATATGATTACGATTATAGATTTGGAAACGTCAACCAAACCTAACAAAAATGGTAAGCTTGATCCTTCGCCATACATGGAGGAGAACTTTATCCTGGGAATAGGTTGGGGAGATGACAAGGGTACATGCCACTACATCCATGTACCCCATGAGAATACTTCTGCGAGTTGGATGGCTAAGAAGATATCAGTCCAGAAACTTCTGGATGGTACTAATCTATTGGTTGGTCATAACCTGAAGTTTGATCTGTCATGGTTGGACAGGGAAGGCTTTAAGTATTCCGGTAGGGTGTACGATACGATGATTGGGGAATATGTTCTGGCTAGAGGTGAGAGGAAGTCTCTGTCTCTGGAGGAAACCTGTAAGCGGAGGAAGTTGTCACTCAAGGCATCTGATTCTCTACAGGAGTATCTGAAAGATGGCGCGGGATATGAGAATATTCCAAAGGAAGTCCTTAGGGAATACTGCCTTCAGGATATTAAATCCACCGTGGAATTATTCCATGCCCAGATCAAGGACTTAAAGCATCAGGATAATAAGGGCCTCATGAAGACTATTAAGATGTCGAATGAGTTTCTTCTGGTGCTTACGGACATGGAGAATAGCGGTATTGCTATTGATATGGATGCTCTGTCTACTGTTGAGCATGAATATAAAAAGGAATACCGTGAACTTGAGGAATCCATTTCGGATAACATCAGGGATAAGATGGGAGATGCTAAGGTAAATCTCTCTAGCCCAGAACAATTGTCTCAACTTATATTCTCAAGAAGAGTTACAGACAAAAGGAAGTGGGCCTCTGCATTCAACATTGGAATGGATAAGTCCACAGGAAAACCTTTGCGTAGGCACAGGTTGTCACAGAAAGAATTTGTGTCAGCTATTCAGAAATACACAGAGCCTGTATTCAAGGCTACTGCTGTATCCTGTGTGGATTGTTCTGGGGAAGGGTATATCCAAAAGTTCAAGGTCAATGGTGCGCCATATAAGAATCTGACCAGATGTATACCCTGCAAGGGGGAAGGAACTGTCCTTTGTAGTACAGGTAAGCAAGGAGGTTTCGGGCAGCTAAAGTCTTTTTTGGCACGTAATAAATACAGTGTGCAGATGGTATCTGACGGGGGCTTCAAGACTGACAAGCAAACCCTCATTGATCTGGGAAGGTCTGATGGAAAGATCAAGGACTTTGCCAACAAGCTGACTAGGTATGGTGCCGTGGATACCTATTTGAATACCTTTGTGAATGGGATAAAGATGAATGTAGCACTTGGAGATACCCTGGATACAGTGTTTTCCAAGAATACTGATGCATTCCTCCATCCATCTTTCAGGCAGTGTGTTACTGCAACAGGTAGGCTTTCAAGTAGGAACCCTAACTTTCAGAATCAACCAAGAGTTAATACTTTTCCTATTCGCAAGGTTGTTATATCCAGATACCCTGGAGGGATGATCATTGATACAGACTTCTCTCAATTGGAATTTAGGGCTGCTGTATTTCTTGCCCAAGATGAACAGGGAATGCAGGATGTTAAGGATGGCATTGATGTCCATCAGTTTACTGCTGATGTCATTGGGGTATCCCGTCAGGATGCCAAGGCGCACACCTTCAAGCCTCTGTATGGGGGCACGTCTGGTACTGAAGATGAGAGAAGGTACTACCAAACCTTTTTGAAAAAGTACAAGGATATCTCAACAATGCATGATGCTTGGTTAGTGGATGTCTTGCGGAAGGGAACTCTGGTATTGCCAACGGGACGGGAATATTCCTTCAGGAATGTGACCAGATATCCTAGTGGTGGAGTATCGGGTGGAACTAAGATTAAGAACTACCCTGTCCAAGGCTTTGCTACAGCAGACATCGTGCCAGTGGCCTGTATATATGTGTGGAGGGAGATGAAGAAGAGGGGACTGACTAAATCTAAGATGATCAATACAGTTCATGACTCAATTGTTTCTGATGCTCATCCAGATGAGTTGAAGGAAATGCTTGACATTCACAGTAATATAGGCTATGCTACAAAGGAGTTGATGAGGGAAATGTATGATATTGACTTTAATCTC
>Ga0208180_1001916_pt1 | contig 10803 bp, 12 predicted proteins | sample MalvireepMed_s16_FD_184241 | JGI IMG/M metagenome (GOLD analysis project Ga0208180, IMG submission 184241) | Marine viral communities from the Global Malaspina Expedition - Malaspina viral metaG DeepMed_s16 (SPAdes) (version 2) | ecosystem: Environmental > Aquatic > Marine > Oceanic | place...
CGGGCGGTTTTGGTGAGCGATGTATGCCGGTTCAGGCAATGACCGACCAGGGCCAGCCCGCCATTGGGTGTATAGACTTCGGTTCGGGATTGCTGGAGAGTGAAGGTACGCATGAGCCGAAAGCACTAACTGGGTGAATGGGTGTCAGATGCTATTATATCGCTCTAAGCCTTGTTATTGCAGGCTTTGGGCGTGAGTTCAGCTCGTTGAAGTCACGGATTCAGGAAATAGAAATCCGGCATCCCACCGCTATCTACAAGCATGGGATATCGCTCACCCAAATCAAGAACAAGATACTCCACTTGTAAGTCGATCACCTTGGCGCCTTTTATAAACTTTTTATTTGCCTGCCATTCTAAAGTAGGTAAAGAATTAAAAGGCATCAAGTAAAATCGTCATAATTTTCAGAGTAATGCCTGATGAAAGTGATTGTTAGAAAAATTATATAGCCCATAGGGCACTAGGTGGTTTTATCTTCCCGGAACCGTATCACCATAAACCTGGCCCCTGCAGACCTGCCCAAAGAAGGCGGCCGCTTCGACCTGCCCATTGCCCTGGGTATCCTGGCGGCCTCCGGCCAGGTTCCTGCCGAAAGCCTGAAAGACCTGGAGTGTATTGGCGAGTTGTCCCTTGATGGTGCGTTGCGGCCACTTAAAGGGATATTGCCGGCGGTGCTGGCGGCCCGGGAGGCGGGGCGGTCACTGCTCCTGCCCCAGGACAATGCCGATGAAGCCGCGTTGGCCAGTAACGGCGATGTGCTGGCGGCCAGTCACCTGTTGACGGTGTGCGAGCATTTGTCGGGCCGGGCGAGGCTGGTACCGGTGCCCCGGGCAGAAGATCCTGAGCCGCAGGGGCAGTATTCCGGCGCCGACCTGGCGGATGTCCGGGGCCAGCAGGTACCCAGGAGAGCGCTGGAAGTGGCCGCAGCCGGTGGTCATAACCTGCTGTTCTTCGGCCCGCCGGGCACCGGCAAAAGCATGCTGGCCAGCCGGCTTCCCGGCATTCTGCCCGCGCTCGATGATGCCGCGGCCATGGAAGTTGCCAGCGTGCATTCCGTTGCGGGTTTGCCGGTGAAGCCCGGTGGCTGGCGCCAGCCACCGTTCCGGGCGCCGCACCATACTGCCTCGGCGGTGGCCCTGGTGGGCGGAGGCTGTCATTTCTTTTAATAGGTGAGACGGTTTTAAAATAGGTGAGACAGAGGTATGGTGCCTAACTGGTGTCGTATCTGGGGACATCTCAGATCGATAGATAGAAGCTTATACCTGTTGTCTGTGCCTGATGAAAAACAAGCTGAATTTCCCTGTTAAAGCCGCAGAAAGCCCCGTAAATCTTAGTGAGCAGTTTTCGAGCAGTCACGCCGCGTTCGTTGTGTGGTGGTATGGAGGGGTCACAAAAAATGATGATTTTAATCAACCGAAAGTTATCTTGGTTCTGCGTGAGTTTCTGGCAGATAATAGGTTGGGTGAATATTTCACGCGGTCTGTGCCAATAACTCTATTAGGACAAGCTAGGATTGGGACTATATGGAAGAATGGCTGCTGTATTGGTGAAGTGGATTTTGAAACAGCAGAGTTTGAAGTAAGCTTTGATAGGGATGGATGGCACCATGTATCCTTTTACGACTACTACCATGGAATTTGCGACGCTCCATATCCCCTCCATGTTTATCCATTAAAGTACACAAAAGACAAGAACTATTTTATTAAGTTAAAAGATGGAGAAAAGCGAACTCTTCTGGTTCCGTGCCTAGAATTCTTTTCCCGGTGTTATGGATCCTCCCAAGAAATAAAGAGGATATTGGCAAAGCACCTGTTTAGAGATTGGGGTGACCCATACAATTATATGCTCTCAAACTTTTTGGAGTCTGAATCAGATGGTGTTTGGAATATTTCAATAAAGGGGAATTCAAAGCTTGTAGAGGCAGATGCTAGGTTTTTGGCGTGGCTAAAATATAATAAGTACGCCAAGGTATCAGCAAAAGACATTTATGCGCAAATGGATTTGGCTATCGAAGGTATATCCGTGTCTGGAAAGTATCCACTGGTTCATCTTAAAGTACGGCCATGGCACGAGCAAAGGGCCCGAATCCGGGTTCAAGGGATTTCATTCGATAGTGGTCGTTCGTTCTTGGCATTGAATATTTTGGGATGTAGTCCACCTGCAGGCCCGGAAATTAAACTTCATAGGTTGATAAGGGGTTCTGGAGCGAAAGCGACAGAGAGCGTTGAGACAATACCTGCATCTTATCCTGGCCGAGGAAAGCGTGACCTGCCCTCCGGAAAACTTCCTGTAACGAGCCGCCAGAATCCTGACCGATCAGGACCGAGGAAGGCGGTTGAGGATCCAGAATTTGTTGAGCTGGCTCACCCAGATGTTGATGTTTCACCTATAGGCCAGGAAAAAGTTAATCATAGCTCAGGCGCTGGTAATAATGTTTTTCAACATGGTGAGAGCTTTGCGGACCGGTATTCGAGCGATGATCGGTTCGGAAATGATAAAGGCGTGGGGGAGGTGTTTTTTGAGGCACCACTGAAGCTCCAATCAAAGGGGATGCTAAGAGATATGTGGGATGCCTTCTGCTACCTGAGGAGTGAATTCCCACACAAAATATTAAAGGTCGAATGGTTTACTTTTCGTAAAGGATTTTGTGGTGATAAGGAGCCAGAGTTGATAGCTTTGGAGCCGTTTGATTACTCTGATGACGTCCCTACCGGAGTCCGAGGCTGGCCCTACCTTTACTCCGGATCCTCTCGAACTCGCGGTGCGTTAGTTGTAAAAATAACTACGCTTGATGATCCGATATATGTGGTTGAGATTGAACGCCGTTTGGTTAGAAAAAGATGTGATAGCGGAGGATATGGGGAGATAAGCATGAGTGGTTTATGCTTTTCTGTGAGGAAGAGAAGTGAGTTTGAAGATGTTCTGGCGCGATTACTCTCAGATGTTCGATATAAGGGTGACGATAGAAAGGGTAAAGAAAAAAAGGATGTTATAGCTGGGTATCCTGAAGATGTTGAGTGGTTTTCGCATAAGAAGTCGAAAAATAAGAAGGTCGTCCAAGAAGCTGCAGCCAAGAATGCTTTACGAAAGATGGGTTTGACTTTGTGAATTCACGAAGGAAGAGCCAGTTTCCCAATTTCCCGATTGGCAAGATGTGGAGAAGCACTTGGTAAAAATGAAAGGGGCGAATTTTCTGATCGAGTTTCAGAATTTCAATTGGCATTTAAACAATCTCGGGATTAATAGAGAATAGCCATCAGAAGAGATGTTAGTTCCGGTCGGCAGTCATGGGCTGAACGGCAGAGTAGTCGCTGTTATTCAATACGCTAGCTGTACCATAGACAATTCATATGCTAGCGTAAAGTTGGATCGAGAGAATCCAGTTCTCTCGATCAAGTCCGACATTGGATGTCAGGCACATGCGACACCTGCTCAGTGGTGTGACGGTCAGGGAGAGGCCTGGCATCCTTCGCCTCCCCCGCCGCTCCGTCTTAATTCACCGATTCTGATACTCCGAGATTTCCTGCTTCAGGCTGGCGTACCACCCCAACAGATCATCCTCGGTCACTTCGCCCTTCGTTTGCTCCCGTGCTTTTTGTCGCTCGAGCTCGGCTCGCTGTTCGGCATACACATGGTGCAGAGCCTCAACGGAAATGTTGCAACCCTCATGATCGTTGAGCTGACTTCGAAGGGCTTTGAATGCTCCGGGGCTGACGGGATTGTTGAGTTTGCGTTTAATGTCTTTGGGACGAATACCGAACACCTGCCCCCAGTGGTCAACTGCCTGCTGCCAGGCTTGGGATAAGGTGCAATCCCCGGTGATGTAGAAGCGCACTGGCCGCCCCGGCTCGTTTACCGAGAAATAACAGTGCTCCTGATCCACCCGGTCACCGGTGGTGATCCCCATCGTGATGCCACGAAACCCAACGCCACGCCCCGGGCGCGTGTTTGGATGGTTTGTTTTCAAGGCATCAATGTACTGCAAAGCCGCAGCGCGGGCAGACCACCGAGCATCGTAATAGCGTGCCCGGGTTTCCTGGTAGCGATACCAGACCTTGGCGGGAATCGTCGGTTTTGGCGGTCTCAAGCTGAGGTATTTTTGATAGCGCTTTCCTCTGAGTGTCGCTGTCACGTGCCAGCCATAAAAACCCGATGAAAGCCGGCCCTTCGCATAAAAATGGATGGCCATAAGTGAGTATTGGTCTCCGTTGTTGTTAATAGAAAAAAGCGTCTCAAGCGTCCAAATTTGGACGATCCGAACGGACCCAGTATTCTGTGTCCCGTTCGGCGCTCAACGCCTGTGCTGACGCTTACTTGTCGACTTGAAAGGAATCCAAACGCCATGCGACTGAGGATCGGCGCTCTTGCCGTTATTTTACTACTGACCAGTACGCCCCTGACTGCGGAACTGATCAAAAAATCCAACAGTGGCCTTTGCCACCCGCCCCAGAGCGCCTGGTACGATCGCACCCAATCCTACACCGGCTTCGACTCACTGCAAGACTGCCTTGATTCCGGTGGCCGACTGCCTAGCGGCATCAGCCTTGATAGCCATAGCTCAGATCGCACCGAGACAGGCGGTAAGGCTGACTATCAACGAAGCGCCTTTGGCCACGGTTGGGACGATACTGATGGCGACTGTCAGGATGCCCGTGCCGAGGCACTGATTGAAACCTCGACGGTCCAACCGGTTCAGTTTGCCAGTGCCGATCGCTGCCGGGTCACACGAGGTCGTTGGATCAGTCCCTTTACCGGCAAGGTCATTCAAAACGCCTCAGATATCGACATTGATCATGTGGTTCCGCTGGCCTGGGCCTGGGAGCACGGCGCTTCGCAGTGGAGCGACGAGAAGCGTGAGCGGTTTGCCAATGATTTAACCCACCTGTGGCCCGTCGAACTCGGTCTCAATCTGCTGCCTATAACTATAGGGAATATCCCAATCGAGTGAGTGAGTGTGCGAATACTGGTTTTCGCATTTAGTATCTATACCAAACATCGATACTAAAACTCTCGTTGTGACTACCCACGATATTGAGGTCTCTGCCCTCTCGCCGCAAGCGGCGATTCACCCGCGGTATTTCAAGACCAGCGATATGATCGAGTGAGAGCACAGATAAAGATAATTTCCTCGGGGATGCTGAAAAGCTAGCAGTCGTCGTACCACCATACTCATACTTTAGCTGGAGGTTGCCACAATAAATTGGCCGCCCGTAGCTCTGGTCGCAAAGCGGACATTCAGATTTCGGAATAACGCGAAGATAAGCGGCGGCCCGACAGGGACGTCCGGTGGAGGCCAACGGCCGGAACGAACTTAATCGACTTGTTAAAACCTGCCATCAGGAACCACCGGGCTTAGCCAGCCGCACCGCAACGTTACTGTGTTGCGATCCACCAGTTTGGGTCTCATGCTGTGAGCCGAAAAGATTGACCCACTGACCCTGAACCAACAGCAACTCGCCGTTGCCAGCACTGTTCCCATTACTCGTAGTGTGATTGCCCGCATAGTTGAATTGAAATTGGTCGGGCGAGCCTGCAACTGGCTTGAGTTCGTAACCTATGGCCAACTCGCTTGAAGAAGCAAAGCCATTATCCTTGCTCGACACACTAACCTTTAAGAGACTGGACTCCCTGAGAAAACTTGGCAGCAGGTCGGAGGGTGCGCCATCGGTTTTGGTGGCCAGGCACTCACAGTACCGAACCTCCAATACCAGCGGTTTATTAGCGAGATAGTCCTCAGGAGCCGAGTTTTCGGAAAGGGCAATACTGGGGATCAAAGATAGAAAAAGCAGAGTAATTTGCGATGCGATCCGTTGCATGTGACCTCCTGTGTTTTCGTTTTAACGCTGAGCGCACCGGTGGCCTTTACAGAGCGAAGCGGCGTAAAGGACATCCGCGTGACGCGTATTGTTATGCACTGTTAAATCTCCCGCCGTTGCCCGATACACAGCAGTGCAGTTGGTTCCAAGTTTGAGGGTAACCTCAATGCTTCCTTGACCCTTGCATCATCAAACCCTGCCACCAGAACACAACCAAGTCCGAGAGCCGTACTCTGGAGATGAACATTTTGCGCTAAAGCCCCAGTTTCCATATATACATAGCGAGCACCTCGCTCTCCCTCGGGTGGCTGAGATTCAAAGTGCCGAACCGCAACTCCGAGTTTCGCTGAAACCCCGATGACGATAGCTGCCTCTTTCAACCATGGTTGATCGCCAATCCCTAGCTCGTGCATCGCCCCTTCCGGAATACAGCTACCGACTAGCTCCAGCGAATGGCTTTCAGCCTTATACTCATAGGTACCGGGCTCAAGTTCCGATACCCGCTGCACCACAATTTGTAGATACAGCGGGTATAACCCACCTGCTGATGGAGTTGATCTTTTTTGATCGGCACCGGTTACGCCTTGGGCCGACCAAAGCAATTGGGACAAAACACCTAAAGGTAGCGGTGCCTGCGTATATTCTCTTACGCTGCGCCGAGACTCAATACACTCAACCAATGGCTCAGAGCCTTGTAATTCGGGCGTTGGTAGCTCGATGACCATGCACTTACCCCCCTATGCATAACGACTGAATTATGCGCCATCACTGTCTTTCCCGGTAACTTTTGCATCAGAACCGAGGAGTTATGCAACCTACCGGGAGAGCGCCAGCCAGCCCGCACAACCAGCCATCAAGCCGGCAGAGGTTCTATTCACCCGCTTCATCACCTTCGGGGAGCTAGCTGCACGACGAACCTTTAAAGCCGCCGCCAGATAAGCGAATTGGACCGCAAGGTCGATCCCGAGTCCCAAAGCTAGGATCAGCCCGACCTCAGACAGCGACAGTGCCGTCATGTCGAAGGCGTGGGGCAGCACAGCCCCAAAGAAGATCACCGCCTTGGGATTGCTGAGCGTCAGGAATGATCCGGCCAGGATGCCGCGCCCAACGGAAAACGCGGACGCGGATGTGAGCTGTCCCCGCAAGGTGTCCCGAGTCCAGAGCTTCCAAGCGACGAACAAAATGTAGGCAATGCCGAGCCATTTTACCGTGATAAAAACAGCCTCAAAGCGTAAAGCTAGCGCGGCAAGCCCGAGCATCGCAACAACCAACCAAACAGCATTTCCCAGCACCATGCCGACGATGAAAGAAACACTGGCGCGCCCGCCCCGCGAGAGAACCTGACAGATCAACACACCTTGTGCGGGGCCAGGGATCGCGGCTGCAATTGCAAAAGGTACGATGAAAAACCAAATCGAAGTAGTGATGTTCATGTATTCTCCTGAAGAGTCTATTCGTTTTGACTACATGACTGAGATAACCGGCCAGACTGCAAGCGCATAACGCCAGCCATAAGGGGCGCCCTGACAAGGGCGTCCCGTGTAGGGCCATCGGCCCGGAACAGACTTAATGGCCTTGTTAAATGCCAACACCCCGTGAATGATTTTGGCACCCAAAACTGAATGCACACTCCCGATACTTTGCACCAGCATGACCCATGGCGCCAGGAACCAGGCCACCGAATAAGCAGGACTACTGAAAACCTTGCGCCGGATTGCCCCGCGACCCAAACACCCAATTAGCTGCTAAAACCGTTGCCAGACTGAGGGCTGTTTTCCGCCTGCGGGCAGCCACCGAAACCGGTGCCAAAAACCAAACCACTGAACACCGGAGTAAGGCATTTAACGCTGAGCGCACCGGTGACTTTGACGCAGCGAAGCGGAGACAAAGGCATCCGAGTGCCGCGCTTGGTTATGTGGATTGTAAGCCATTAGCAAAAACCCTGCTTTGTTCAGCGTGTAAAGTCATCTATTTCGTCATAGGCCGTAGCTGAAATTCGCTCGCCTATTTTTCGCATTTCGACCATTTCTGATGGGTTCTCAGCACCCCAAAATGCTTTCCAGCTCTCCATTGAATCCCACTTTGCCACAGTCATCACTTCGGTTTTATCCTCTGCGCTGCGAAGCATGAAGCTGCCCAATGCCCCGGGCACTGTCTCATGTATTTCGTTCGTTGTACGGCTCCAGATTTCTTGAAAGTTTTCGAAGTTCTCTTCCTCGACCTTCCAACGATATACCACTCGAATCATGGTTAACTCCTGTACACATAACGCCAAAAATAAGCGGCGGCCCGACAGGGGCGTCCGGTGGAGGCCGCCAGGCCGGAACGAACTTGATTGACTTGTTAAAAGCTATCGCAGGCCACCCAAAGCCATGAGGGCAACAAACGATACCAGCCTGCCAACGATGACCATCAAAATAATATCTGGCCAGATACTGGCTTTGCTGAACTTTTTGAGAAGCACAAAAAGCACAACGATTGATAAGATCCAGCCTGCGGTCGGAACCAAAGCAACAGCGGCAGCTCCACCCGCTGCAATTACGGTTTCACTCAAAGCTAAATCTACAGATGTGATTTTTGCGGCAAGCCACAAAACCACACCGCCAATTAAGGCATCCAGAACGACAACTACCAACTCATCCATGAGGTTTATCCTTACCTTTTAACGCCAAAATCAGCGGCGCGTCCTTCTGCGTCCGCTGGATTTTTTTGTTACATTTTCTCGGCGAGGAAACTGGCTTTCAAGACTGTCCCTTAGCCTGCCTGTAAATGATTTGCTCCTTACTGCCTCATGCTTCGATAAGCTATCCTCATTTATAAGTTTTTTAATAACGTCGATTCCTGCGTTTGCCACCTTCAAATATTGATCCTTTGTAGATAGCTCATCGATTACATCGTCGTAGCTATAGTCTTCTTTTACATCTGTCAGCGTCTTGTAGAACTGAAACAAAATATAAACAAGGTGATACTTGAAAGACTTATAACCCGGATCCAGCTTTTTACTCTTGAAAGCAGAGTCTAATCTTTTCAATATTAATGCTGAAATGTAATACGGCTCAAGCCTGTCTCCATCTTTGAACATTCTGGGTCTGTTACTTTCCAGCAGTTCCCCATAATACCTGTGCGTACTCTGAGGCTGAACAAGTTGCCCTGCAACGAAGGAACTAATCTGTGTCGAAAGGTTAACAACTTGTGATGACTTTACAGATGCGTCCCCCTCATACTGTTTTGATCTACGTTCGTAATATATAGGGTTCGAAATTGACTTCGCTTTCGCCTTGTAGAATTCCTCAAGATCTCGATGAAACTGAGAAAGAGACTCGAAAGCCTCATCTTTTACCTCAGTTTGTCTGTTCGTTGCTTTAACGACCTTTGTAGCAAATTCATAATCAGTAGTTTCTATAATTTTTACGATGATATGCGTGTCTTCGAGAAGACTGTTTTTTGCTTCATAGAGTACATGACTAGATTGGCAGCCATTTACAACCTGAAAATCGGTTAGCTTCATTTTCTTACCGATCGGCTCGACCTTTCTAGATATTATTGTTATACCATTATGAAATACTGGTAGGGCAGCCTGTTCTTCGCTACTTGTAATCGTGCTTTTAATATCTCTGTTTACCTTGTTGCTTCCTTGATAATCCCGAACATTGTCTTCAAATAGGTTTTTCTGAAGATTTCCATCGCTGTCAGATATTAAGGTGATATATTCTTTTGCAGAGATACTTCCAACAAAGGTTTGTCGTACACCCGGTATTTCAGGAAGGGAAACGTGATTATCAAATCGAATCTCTTTGATCGTCTTCCTATTAATTTCTCTATATGCTTGCTTTAACTTCTCGGCATCATAAAAAACAAAGTCTACAGTGGAGAATAATTTTTGAGATTCAAGATCTCTCAGCTCTCTTGAAACGCGACCTGTAATTTGTTCCGGCTCTTTCCATTCACCGGTTGTGACAAAGTAGATATTAAGAGTTGGGGCTTCCCTAAGATAAATGGTGTGTTCATAAATTTTATCTTTTATAGATCGCAACTCTTTGACTGATTCATTTTCTGGAATTGAAGGCAGGTCATCAAAAAAACTTTTAACTCCAAAAATCAGCGTTCCTATTTGATCACCTTTGAAGCTAGATGATTTTTTTGTTTGTATCAGGATAAAGAGAACATCCAAAAAACCATCTCTTTCAATTAGATAATCAATTTCTTCCGGCGTGGTTATAATGTTTCCATTAACAATAAACGCAGCGCCATCCAAGCCGATATCGTCGCTTCCACCAACGTGCAAAGTGTCATAGTCAAAATCTCTAGGATATTGCTTTGCAGTTACACAATAATTTACAAAATGTTCAAATATAACTGCTTCATCGGACTCATCCAGTTCGAACGATGTAGAAAATGCCTCTACGTAACCCTTAAGAATCTGATCTTTCACGTTTTCTCCTTCAAATGTAACGCTGAAATTTGCGGCAATTTTGTAGCCGCGAAGCGGCGGAAAAATTGTCCGGCAACATTGACTGGTTATGAGTTTAACGGTTCGATCTCACCTTTGAGAGGCCCTCGGTAAACTAGCCATACCTTTACCAGTCTCGTCATCACGAATATTCCCGCGCCCACCCATATGCTCTGGAACCAGAGTAGCCCAATGATCACGCAGGCCATTAGCACCCACTCCGAAAGAATCATAGAAACAAACCCTTTTAAACCACCCTCCTCACCGCGTTTAAAATTGATGTCGCTCCCACAGCTTGCACAGGTTACGGGGGGATACAGAAAAACCGCATACGCGAACAGGAGCCGTCGAGACAAACTATGCTCCCCGCAGGTCGGGCATTGACGCTTACTCAAAGATACAGAACCTCATACTAATTCGAAATAAAGTAAGCGAACATTACCCGGAGATATAAGCCAAATCCGGATGGCCAAAAAACGATTTCAATAGTCGTGGCAATTTTTGCAAACGTCGAAGCTGCCGGTAAACAGTGCTCCG
>Ga0208180_1001925_pt1 | contig 10780 bp, 10 predicted proteins | sample MalvireepMed_s16_FD_184241 | JGI IMG/M metagenome (GOLD analysis project Ga0208180, IMG submission 184241) | Marine viral communities from the Global Malaspina Expedition - Malaspina viral metaG DeepMed_s16 (SPAdes) (version 2) | ecosystem: Environmental > Aquatic > Marine > Oceanic | place...
ATATTATTTCAAGAATGGGGCAATAGAGGTTTGCACTACTGGGAAGTAGGCGACACGAATATTGATTTGGTTGAAGGTCAGGCTGAATACATTTTTTATAGAGCTACGGGCGATGGAACTTCTGCAACAACAGTTGGAGGAACAACAGGAACATCGACTTATGGTGTTGCTGACGTTTTAGAAGCAACTTACCGAACAGGTAGAGGCACAACTTCTGAAGCGGATTCTGCTCTTACAAAAACAGATCGAGCAACTTATTCTGGTTTAGCAAATAAATTATCTAAAGGAACACCCTCTAGATATTTTGTTCAAAGATTCATAGACAAAACAACCGTAACTTTATATCCAACACCCGATTCAACCGCAGCATCAAAAGACGTGCATCTTTATTTTGTAAAAAGATTACAAGACGCAGATGCAACTTATACTGATGCAACGGATGTGCCTTATCGTTTCGTTCCTTGTATGGCGTCAGGTTTATCCTTTTATTTAGCACAAAAATATGCACCCCAAAGAGTGCAAGAATTAAAATTATTATACGAAGATGAATTAAAAAGAGCTTTGGCAGAAGATGGATCTTCTACAAGCACTTATATAACTCCGGAGTCTTATTACCCGAGTGGATAATTATGGCATTTGCAAGAGGAAAATACGCTAAAGCGATCTCAGACCGAAGTGGAATGGAATTCCCCTATAGTGAAATGGTTAGAGAATGGAATGGTATGTTCGTTCATAAATCTGAATTTGAAGCAAAACATCCTCAATTAGAACCACGAAGATATGGTGCAGAAGGACATGGTTTAAGATATGCAAGACCTGCGAGAACTGAAACGAGTACAACTGCATTATTAGGTCCAGATCCTTTTGCAACGATTTCGAATGGTTCAGGAATTTTAAATGTTTATGAAAAAAGTCACGGAAGAGATACAAGTGATACCGTTAGATTTAGAGGTCCAATATGGACAAGTTCCGATGCTGATGGTTATCAGAATCCCGTGAGTTTTGATGGTATCACAGGATCCAACATTGCAAAAGCCGCTGGCTATTCAATTACTGTTGGAAAACGAGATTCTAATGGCGATATTACAAATACCGATGATTTCTATCACTTTACTGTAGATACAAGTACTGCTACAAGTGGAGGAGTATCAGGAGGAGGCAATAATTGTTCGGCTGGTCCGGCAACTTTAGAAGCATAATGGCAGGATTTACATACTCAACACTCACAACGGCAATTGGAAATTATACAGAAGTAGGAACTTCAGTACTTTCAAGTACAATTACCGATCAATTTATCGATAACTCTGAACTTAGGATACAGAGAGAGGTCCCAATTGATGCTGATCGAAAGGAAATGATTGGTAATTTAACAGCTTCGAAAGATAATGTTCATGCTCCGGCTGGAACTTTATTTGTCAGAGATCTTCAAGTTTATACGTCAACGACGGCTGCGACAGGAGCGAATAGTTTTTTAATTAAGAAAGATATTAGCTATCTTAGAGAATACGATGCCGCTGAAACGACTACAGGTACCCCAAAATATTATGCGATGTCGGGAGGAGCGACAGGATCTGGAGCAACGACTTCAGGACGAATAACCATTGTTCCTACACCTTCATCAGCTTTTATGTACAAAATTCATTACAACGCTAGACCGCTGGGATTAAGTTCGGCAAATACGACAACTTATTTAAGTCTTAACTTTGGCAATGGATTACTATATGCATGTCTCGTAGAAGCCTTTAGCTATTTAAAAGGTCCACAAGATATGCTACAACTTTATGAACAAAAGTATCAAACCGAAGTACAAAAGTTTGGAGGAGAACAATTAGGTCGAAGAAGACGCGACGATTATACAGATGGAGAACCTCGTATACCCGTTCCGGCTCAAACACCGTAAGGAGAAAATATGGCAACACTAACAACTAAAGTAATAGAAGAAATAACACTCAACAATAACAGTTATAATAGTGAGCGATCACTAGATATTTCTAGTGTTGATGAAATTGTTAAAAGAATCGTTACGATTTCAACAACAGAAACTGGCTTACTAGGTTTTGCAACAGCTTCTTCAACAGACTTATCAAAAAGTTATCTAGCAGGTCAGTTTGACGAAGATGATGTTAGATACATTAGAATTACAAATTTAGATTCAACAAATCACATTACATTAACATTTAGGGATGAAGACAGTACAGAGTTTTGTATGAAGGTAGACGCTGGCCACTCGTTTATTTATCCAGGGGACAATAGTGGTGGAGTTAAAGATACGATGCATGCAGCTGGTTCTGCAATTACAGTATCATTAAACGATTTAGTCGATATCACAGCAACCGCAAATACTGATTCTTGTGATGTAGAAGTATTTGTAGGAAGCGCATAGGATAAAATATGGCATCAAGTTATACAGGATTAGGTTCAGAGTTGATGACAACCGGCGAAAATGCCGGAACATGGGGTACAACGACCAATACCAATTTACAAATATTAGAACAAATAGCTGGTGGTTATACTACACAGGCTGTAACAACCACTACTACATTGTCTGTTTCTGATGGATCTACAGGTGCAACTCTTTCACATAGAGTTATAAAATTTACAGGCACACTTAGTGCAAATGCTACAGTAACAATTCCGTTAGATGTTCAACAGATGTATATTCTGTTAAATGGCACCGCAGGTGCCTATACACTTACATTTAAATATGTTTCTGGATCAGGAAGTACTGTTGCTTGGGCAGCTACTGATAAAGGAACAAAACTTGTTTATGCTACTGCTGATGATGGCACGAATCCCAATATGGTTGATTCAGGTATTGGATCGACGGCAGGACATGATTTAGATGGTAATGAATTTATTCTTGATGCTGATGCCGATACAAGCATTACAGCAGATACAGACGATCAAATCGATATTAAAATTGCTGGTGCTGATGATTTTCAATTTACAGCAAATACTTTTACTGCACAATCAGGTAGCACGATTGCTGCACAAGCCTTAACGGCGACGACGATTACAGCGAGTGGTATTGTTAAAACAGATAGCACTACTGCCGCAACTTCGACAACGGATGGTTCACTGCAAACAGATGGTGGTCTTTCAGTAGCTGCAGATGCTGTCATTGGGGATGATCTTAAATTATTAAGTGACTCTGCTGTCTTAAGTTTTGGTGCAGACTCCGATACAACTTTAACACATACAGATGGAACAGGTTTAACTTTAAATAGCACAAATAAACTTTGTTTTTATGATACAGCTTTATCGATTAGTTCAAGTACCGACGGTCAATTAGACATCGATGCGGATACCGAAGTAGAAATTGCTACAACAACTCTGGATCTTAATGGTGCTCTTGACGTAAGTGGAGCTTCTCAATTTAGTTCTACGATTACCGTTGGTGTTAATGACACAGGTTATGATGTAAAATTCTTCGGTGCAACTTCTGGAGCTTATATGCTTTGGGACGAATCTACGGATGATTTAGTATTAGCTGGAGCAGCAAAATTATATTTATACGATGCAGCAGGTGGTGAATATCTTTCATCTTCAGGATCAGCATTAACAATTGCTTCAGGTTCTGCAGCATGGGAATTACCAGCAGCAGATGGATCAGCAAATCAAGTATTAAAAACAGATGGTTCAGGAAATTTAGATTGGACTTCGATTACATCAGCAACTATTACGGCTCTAAATAATGCAACAGCGAATGAATTAGTAACCGTTGGTGCTACAACAACAGAATTAGATGCAGAAGCAAATCTAACGTTTGACGGGACCGATGTATTATTAGGTGGTGCCGGTAAACTTCAATTAAGAGATACTGGACTTTATGTAGCTTCTAATGCAGATGGAGATTTAGACATTGTATCCGATGGTACAGCAGTTGATTCAATTAATTTAGAATCTGCTGGGGGTATAACATTAGATGCTGGTACGGCTTCAAGTGGAATTGTTTATGAAGATGATGGCACAGAAATGCTTCGTGTTCATAATTCTTCAAGCGATGTTATTGTAGAATCAAAAGTTTCTAACAAAGATATAATTTTCAAAGTTAATGATGGTGGAGTTTCAACAGAAGTTGCAAGATTTGATGGTGATGTTTCAGCGTTCCTAATAGCGTCAGGTAAAAAATTAATGATCGGTGCTGCTGAAGAGTATCTATCAGGTGATGGCACCGATATTTCATTTACAGTTGGATCAGGCGGAGATATAAATATCGGGCAAGATATTGGTCTAACTTTTGGTAATGATGGAGAAAAAATTGAAGGTGATGGTACAGATTTAACAATATCAGCAAATAACTTAACTGTTGACGCTGCTGCTGATATTAATTTAGACGCTGATGGTGCTGATGTTAATATCAAAGATGGTGGCACAACAATATTATCATTTACAAATAGTTCTAGTGACGCTGTAATAACTTCAGGTGTTCAAGACAAAGATATTATATTCAAAGGTGACGATGGTGGATCTGCTGTTACAGCTTTAACTTTAGATATGTCAGCGGGTGGTATAGCTACTTTTAGTGCTGCCGCTAATGTAACTCAACAAGCCATAACTTCATCATCCGCGGCGGTAGCTTGGGATGCTTCTGATAAGCCAAACGCTTATCATCAAACAACAGAAAATACGACTATTTCCGAACCAAGTAATCCAGTCGAAGGTGCTTTTATTTGTTTAGAAATTAATTATAATGGAAGTCATACGATTGGCTGGAATGCAATTTTTAATTTTGCCGCTGATGCTGCTCCGACTACAACAGATACAGATGGGAAAACTGACATTCTTGTATTCAGATACAATGGAGCAATTTGGCAAGAAGTAGGGAGAACTTTAAATATACCTGAAAGTTAATAGGAGATAATATGTGGGCATTAGTAGAAGATAACGCAATAGTAAAGATAATCAATAATCCAAAAGCTATGGTTATTGGCGATGTTCGTCATTCAAAAAATATCTTTTCTTTTAGATGGACTAATGCAGAAAGAGAAGCGATTGGACTTTACGAAGTAGAATTTGATAATACCAATAAAAAAGATGAACAGTGGTATATTAATACCAATCAATCATTTGCTTTTGCTGGTGGAAAAGTAACCGCTTCTTATGGAAGTGCAACACCAAAACTTTTAGAAGATAGAAATGAAGTTGATGATGATGGAGAACCTTTATTAGATGACAAAGGAAATCAAATTGTTACTAAAGGTTTAAAATCTCAAAAGAAAGATATTATAAAAAATCAAGCATCAGGATTATTAACTCCGACAGACTGGTATGTGATTAAAGCAACTGATGTAGCAGAATATTCAGTACCCAGTGCAGTATCAACTTTTAGAACAAATGTAAGAACAAGATCAAATGAAATGGAAACTGCCATTGACAATGCGGCTGACGTAGATGCGTTAAAAGCATTATACGAATACGTCAATACAGGCACAGAAGAAAATCCAGTGATGGAAAGACCATTAGGCGAGTGGCCTGAATTGGAGGTTTAATGCCTTTAATTTTACCAGGAAACGTAGCATCAGCAACAACAGCAGCATACGAAGTAGCCAATTCCTGTCGGTTTAATGATGGGGATAGTGCTTATATGTCAAGAACATTAGGCACACCAACTAATAATGATAGATGGACTTTCAGTTGCTGGATTAAAAGAGGAAATGTTGATACGCAACAGGTATTATTTGCAGGTAGTGCAGATGCTAATAATGGTACTGTAATACAATTTAAAAATACAGAACAATTACAATGGCAAGAGTACCAAAGTTCTTTTCTTGGAAAATATACAACTAATAGACTGTTTCGAGATCCGAGTGCGTGGTATCATTTGGTTTTTACCTACGATAGCGGAAATGCAACTGCTGGGGATAGAATGAGGATATACGTTAATGGCACAGAAGAAACCAGCTTTGCAGATGAAGTTAACGTAGATCAAAACCAAGATAGTTTAATGAATACGGCAGTTGCTCACGGAATTGGTTATGACACAGGTACAGGTATAGCAGGTTCTTATTATTTTGATGGTTATATGGCGGAAGCCGTTTTTTGCGATGGACAGGCTTATGCCGCTTCTGATTTTGGTGAATTCGATTCTGACAGTCCCAGTATCTGGAAACCCAAAGATCCATCAGGATTAACATTTGGGAACAACGGATTTTATTTAGACTTTGAAGCTAGTGATAATTTAGGCAACGATGCCAATGGTGGAACAGACTGGGCAGAAAGTAATCTAGCCGCAGTAGATCAAGCAACCGATACACCAACGAATAATTTTTGTGTCATAAATCCTTTGGCTGGGGATAATGATGAAAATACTTTATCAGAAGGAAATTGTAAAATTGTAAGTACAGCTACAGGCAGTTCTATGGGAGGAACTTTTGGACTATCGGCTGGAAAATGGTATTGGGAAGCAAAATTAACTGCATCTAATACACAACAAATTGGAATTATGGATGTAGATAAATTATTTACTAGACTAGATAGAACTCCTGGTGCCGCTGGAAGTAATGGTTTTATTTATTTAACAACAGGAAATGTATATAATAATGACAGTCAACTTTTAACTGGTTTAACTTCATCAACCACAAACGATATAATTAGTGTAGCTTTGGATATAACAAATTTAAAAATATATTGGTATAAAAATGATAGTTTACTTAATAGTGGCGGAACTGATATTACCACAGGTTTAACGTGGTTTCCTATTACAGGAGCTGGAGGAGGTTCTGATCGAATAAATCAAGAATGTAACTTTGGTGGCTGTTCAGCATTTACAGTTTCATCAGGAAATGCAGATGCTGATGGTTATGGAAATTTTGAATACGCAGTACCAAGTGGATATTACGCAATATGTACCAAAAACTTAGGAGCATATGGAGGTTAAATGGCAGTTTTTACAACAATAGACGATCCATCAGCATATTTTAAAGTTCAGCTCTATACTGGAAATGGAAGTGCTAATCACGCAATTACTTTTGATGACACCGATACGGATATGCAACCAGATTTTGTCTGGATAAAAAATCGAGATCAATCGGATTCGCATTGTCTTTTTGATTCTGTGCGTGGGGCTACTAAAGTTTTACATTCAAATGATGAAACAGCAGAAGTCACCGATACCGATACGCTAGATTCTTTTACAAGCGATGGTTTTCAAGTCGATGCCGATGTTAAGGTTAATACTAATACAGAAGATTATGTTGCCTGTTGCTGGAAAATGGGAACGACATCTGGAATTACAACAGACGCTGGAGAAGGATCATATCATATTACTCCAGAAGCCTATTCATTTAATGCAACAGCTAAACAATCCATTATACGATTTGATGGAGATTCGCAGAATGATTCTACAGTTGCACACGGATTAGGTGTGGCTGCTAAATTTGTTATTGTTAAATGTCTGGATCAATCTGGTAGAGGTTGGGCGGTATTTCATAATAAAAATACATCAGCACCTGGAACAGATGTGCTGGAATTGGATAAAACTAATGCTACTTCTGATGATGCTGCTGCGTGGTATGATAAGGTTCCAACTGCAACGAACGTCTTTCTAGGAAATGGAAATGATACTAATGCAACAGATGAATATATTTTATATGCGTTTGCAGACGTACAAGGCTACAGCAAGTTTGGATCATTCGTAGGAAACGGAAATGCCGATGGAGCATTTGTCTATACTGGATTTCGTCCAGCTTTTGTAATGGCAAAATATGCTTCACCTGGTGGTGGTGTAGGAGATTGGAATATGTACGATAATAAAAGAAAAGGATATAATGATGAAAATGATTATCTTGCAGCTAACGCAACAAGTGCTGAAAATTCTTCCGATAACCAAGTAGATTTACTTTCTAATGGTTTTAAATGGAGAGCAACTGATTCTGACTCAAATGAAAGTGGCTCAACCTATGTCTATATGGCTTTTGCAGAAGCACCATTCGTCAATTCAAATGGAGTACCTTGTAACGCGAGATAATTATGCTACAAAAAATTAACATAGCCCCTGGATTTAACAAGCAAGTCACAGCCACTGGCGGAGAAGGCCAATGGGTGAGTGGTGACTATGTACGTTTTCGTTATGGTTCGCCTGAGAAAATAGGAGGATGGTCTCAACTCGGGGATAAAACCATTACCGGACGAAACACGGCACTACACCATTTCGTTAATGCCAGCGGGATTAAGTACGCCGCTTTAGGAACAAACCGATTTTTATATATCTATTCTGGAGGAGCTTTTTATGATATAACTCCTCTTAAAAGTACGACAACATTAACCAATGCCTTTACAACAACCAATGGATCAACAACTGTCACGATCACGTTTGCAAGCACTCATGGAATTAACAAAGGGGATATTATTCTTCTCGATAATTTTACTGCTATCACCGATTCTGATTTTAGTTCTGGTGATTTTGATGATTATAATTTCATGGTCACCACCGTACCAACCAGCACAACGATTACAGTCACAATGGGATCAGCGGAAAGTGGATCCGGAGCAACCACATCCGGAGGCATAAGGGTCAAGCATTATTATTCCATCGGTCCTGCCGTTGAAGAATCAGCAGCCGGCTGGGGCTTGGGGCTTTGGGGTGGTACTAAATTAGGAGTAGGAACATCCACTTTAGATGGAGCTTTGACGTCATCCTCAACCAGCATTGTACTCGATGACTCGGCCTCGTTTCCCGCTACGGGAACCGTGGTCATTGATGACGAGCGTATTGCTTATACCTCCAATACTGCCGGAACAGAAACTTTATCAGGACTTACAAGAGGATCCGATAATACCACAGCCGCATCTCACTCGGACGGAGCAACCGTTACTGATGCTTCAGATTATACCAAATGGGGTGCTTCGCAAACGGGAGATATTATTACGGCTCCCGGTGTCTGGACCCTTGACAATTATGGAAATAAACTCATTGCAACGATTACCGATGGTGCAACGTTTGAATGGAATTCCGATGCCGATAGCGCAACGTCGACAAGAGCTACGATTGTGGCAAATGCACCGACGGCCGTTGTACAAACTTTAGTATCCACACCCGACAGGCACTTAGTATTTTTGGGAACAGAAACCACAATTGGAACCACATCAACACAAGATGACATGTACATTAGATGGTCCGATCAAGAGAGCATTGATGCCTCAACCTCGTATACCCCTTCAGCAACCAATACCGCTGGAACACAAAGACTGGCCGACGGAACACGGATCGTGGCAGCGATTCGAGGTCGTGACGCCATTTATATTTGGACGGATACATCTTTATTCGTTATGAGATTTGTCGGAGCCCCGTTTGTATTTTCATTCCAGCAAGTGGGAACGAATTGTGGACTCATTGGTAAGAACGCAGCTGTCGAAGTTGATGGTGTAGCCTACTGGATGTCTGAAAATGGTTTCTTTAGATATACCGGTAAACTGGAATCCCTAGCGTGTTTGGTTGAAGATTATGTTTACGATGATATTAATACCATTCCTAAAAATCACATTTACGCAGGACTGAATAATCTCTTCGGAGAAGTGACGTGGTTCTATCCTGGAAGTGGTGCGGCATCGAATAACAGATCCGTCACTTATAACTACATGGACTCCACAGCAGAAAGACCCATATGGACGACGAGTTCTTTATCAAGATCCACGTGGTCTGATTCTCATATTTTTGGAAAACCCCATGCAACGGAATACGACTCATCAGCAACCAGTGATTCAACCGTAGGCAACACCGATGGTGTGACAACCTACTATGAACACGAAACAGGATCGAATCAAATTAAAGCAGGAGCCACGAGTGCCATTGCAGCCAGCATTCAGTCTGGTGATTTTGACATTGGTCAACAAGGCGCTACTATGGGTATAGGTAATGATGGTGAATATATGATGAAAATTAGACGAGTCATTCCTGATTTCTTGAGTCAAACTGGTGATGCAAGAGTGACGCTAAATTTAAAAAATTATCCAACGGATTCTGAAACGAGCTCTTCACTAGGGCCGTTTACAACGACAACCAGTACAACAAAAATAGATACCAGAGCAAGAGCTCGTGCTATCGCTTTAAAAGTAGATAATACAAGTACTACACAACACTGGAAGCTTGGAACTTTCAGATTAGATATTCAACCGGATGGAAGAAGATAATGGCTAGAATTGTACAGGCACTAACACAACCCGGAGAACAATACGATCAACAACTACAGCAATCCTTTGTGAGAGATGTGGATAGTATCGTACAAAAATTAAACTCAACGTTTCAACAAGATTTAAAAGATGAACTAGAAGCCGTAAACTTCTATTTAGCATAATGGCAAATACATTCGTCAATAAAAAAGCAGATTTAACCGGTACATCAGCAACGACCTTGTACACGGTACCCACAGCGGTAACGGCTGTGGTTAAGTCTATTCTTGTGTCTGATGACTCAGGATCCGGCAGCACGATTACCGTGACCTTAACCGACACCGATGACGCTGTTTTTAGCCTTTTTAACGTTAAATCCATCTCGGCTAACGCAACCTCAGAACTGCTGTCAGCACCTTTAGTAGTCGCCGAAAGCGAGATTATTAAGGTTACTGCAGCGGCTGCAAACAGGCTTCATGTCGTACTCTCCGCTTTAGAGATTAAAAAGCGGGACGTTACAACATAGTCTTGCTTTATTAGACTAAATTAAGTAAACATATAAACTCAGGTGAAATCCCTGCCTTTTTAAAACAACCAGAAACATTATTATGGCGATAACTAGAGCACAAATGCGCAGACAATTACGTAGAAATGGAGGCATTATGAATGC
>Ga0208180_1001928_pt1 | contig 10760 bp, 21 predicted proteins | sample MalvireepMed_s16_FD_184241 | JGI IMG/M metagenome (GOLD analysis project Ga0208180, IMG submission 184241) | Marine viral communities from the Global Malaspina Expedition - Malaspina viral metaG DeepMed_s16 (SPAdes) (version 2) | ecosystem: Environmental > Aquatic > Marine > Oceanic | place...
ATGGTTCAACGGATTTTGGAAGGCATGGGTGAGGGATGGCGTGATCCCAGTTCTAAATCTTATTTCCCAGAACAGATCAGAACTGACTTAGCGGAAACCGGAACTACTGGAAAGGTGGCAAGTGTAGTCGGTGACATCGCGGCTAACGTCGCTGGTGACCCCCTTACTTATACTCCAGCAGCCGTTATCAGCGTACCGTATAAATTAATAAGGGGCGCTGCTGAAATGATAGCAGCGACAAGACCGGTGCAGGCAGGAATTACCGCTGCCCCTGTCCGAACTGTACTAGAAGCATTCAATGTCTATGTTGGGGATGCTGGTAAAGCCAAGAGAATTATGGATGATCTCAGGCGGCAGAAGAGAGGTTCTAACATCCTGTCCGACAGGGAAGAGGTTCTTCTCAATGAGGAACTTGCAGCAATCGCGGCAAGAGCTGGTGTCTCAGTACCAGAATTAAAATCCGCACTCCTTCAGGATATAGAGACAGGCTCACTTCCTTCTCAGGTTGATGAGGCTAGGGCGCGTGGGGATAAATATATCGCTCCAGATAGTGAACTTGGAAGAATATCTGATGAGGCTGTAGGGTTTGCTGAAGGTGAGCGTAAGGTCATGTCAGACATCTTAGCCGAAGAACAGGCTGCGGGTTTGGCAGTAGAAGACATCATGCGGATAACGAAAGAGAGTGGTGAAGCAGAGCGAGCCGCTGAGTTGGGTATTGGTGGGTTTTATCCTCATGTTCTTGGGAAAGGCGCAACCCTAAGTGAGAAAGTTAGTTCATGGTTTAGCCAAGCCCTCCCTTATGCTATAGGGAGGGGTGTACCCGGAACTGTACGAGATATAAATAATGCAAGAGGTCGTACAGTATTTATGGATGACCCCTTAGTTCTCCGTACATTAAGACAGAAGTGGAGTCGTCAAGCTCTGTTCTCCAATCGTATGCTTGATAGACTTACCAGTGAACTTGGAACCAAACTTGGTAAAGCCCCAGAGGGATATGTTCATCCGGTAGGAAGAAGGAAGACCCTGTTTGATGAGGCCGGTAATCCCCTTCCTGCTGACTTTATAAAGATCGACGGTCATGCTATTCCAGCAGAAGCTAAGAGAATATTGGATAAGCAGTTGTGGGTGGTTCGTGATCCGAAGCGCCTCAATGTACCGCTCAAGGCGTTCGATGAAGTGCAGAGATGGTGGAAGAAATATGCTCTAGCATTAAGACCGGCATGGCATTCACGGAATGCATTCAGCAACTTCTGGAACAACTGGTTTATTGGTGGGTTGACTAACCCCGCTCGTTACGGTCAGGCTGCTGCCATACAGAAGGCTATGCAGTTCAAGAAGGGTGATGTCGTCAGTGAAATTGACAGGCTGGCAGGCAGGCTTACAGGTAAGGCTGTAGACCCAACATTCAAAGTACCCGGCACAGGCATGACTAGAGAGGAAATCTGGGAAGCCGCAGTGAACAGTGGTATATATGAGGCTGGCCTGTACGGAACTGATGTCGAGCAGGCTGCTAGAGCCGCGTCTAATATCCCCGGTGCCACCGAATGGAAGGGGATCAATAAAGCCTTTGCAGCCGGTAAGACAGTAGAGAATAATGCCAGAATAGCCCTGTTCATTGACCGGTTAGCCAAGGGTGACACAATAGAAGATGCTGCTCAGATGGTGCGTAAGGCGCTGTTTGATTACGCTGACCTGTCTCCCTTTGAGCAGCGGTATATGAAGAGAATCTTTCCGTTCTATACTTGGACGAGAAAGAATATCCCCGCGCAACTCCACGCTGTACTCCAACACCCTGATCGCGCAAACAAATTAAACATCATCGTAGGCGGTATACAGAGGGATGTGCCGAAGGTAAATGATGATGACATAGAGCAGTGGGCGATTGACCAGTTCCCAATTATGCTTAGTGGGAAAGAGGCAGAAGATACTCATACATTCATCACCGCATTGAGTTATCTACCTACCGCAGAACTGAATAAGATATTCACCAACCCAGAATCTTTTGCTAATTTCGTAGGGCAGATGGGTACTCCTCTGTTTAAGGTTCCATTAGAAATTTTTGCGAACTATGACACATTTAGAGAGCGTCCAATTGACTTTATGAAGCAACTTGGAGAGACTCATGGAAAGGATTGGGGTGAGGGTAAGTTTTTTGGCCTAGTTTCTCCTATTGGTAAAGAAGGCTCTGAATCTTTTCTTGGTATCAAAATGACACCAAGACAAAAGCATTTGTTTCAGGCTATTGTTCTTCTTGGAGAGATAGATCGCGCCAACCCCTTTGGTATTTTTGGTGATGAGGAAACAGGCCGAAAGTCATGGGCTGGAGCGCAGCGAACAACTAATGATATTTCTCCCGCTGCTCGCTTGATTCGCGCAGCGATTGGTGCTAGAATATACCAGCGTGAGAAAGGTGCTAAAGCTAGGTATGAAGGCGCAAGTACCGCGTATGAACTGACTGTACTCAGTAATCTTCTGGGTAGCTCAAGAGTTGCAAGGAACCCAGAATTGGTAAAGCACGTTCTATCCATTATCCAGCAGGCTACGGGTCAGGAAGAAGGTACAGAATATAAGGAAAGATTTGGATTGTGAAAAAACTATTAGTGTTGTTACTGTTGTTACCTCTGGTTGCCTCCTCAAGAATGTTTCCACACGAAGTTCCAATATCATCTATATGCTGGGACAGTTGGGAAGAGGCAATCAAATACCATAAAGAGATACTGGAAGAGTATCCAGTAGGAAAGGGTGTAATAAACAATCCTAATGGAACTACGTTTGCTACTATTACAGTAAACCCAAAAAAACCATCATGGTCATATATTCATTTTCACCATAATATAGAGACAGGAGAACAAGTAGTCTGTGCTATGGGTGGTGGTACTGAATGGGAAGTCATTACCACCAAAGATGAAAAGGAAATAGAGATATGAATGATACTGTAGACATTGATCGCTTTGAGATAGGTAGACTCTGCCAAAAGGTTGATGCAATGGAAGCATCTTTGCGTGAAAATACATTACGCTTGAACTCTTTAGAAAAACAATTAGAGCGCACCAAAGGTATTGGCATTGGTGTAGTGTTAGGCATTGTAGGAATCAGCGGAGCAACTGCATCAATGGTTACAAAATGGCTCAGTGGATAAAATAATGAAATGCAAACACTTAGAACTAGTTAAGGAAACTTATGGAAATCATCTATTTTTTACTGTACAACTTAGTCTTGTATTACTCTTTCTTTCAATTGTTTCTATAGTGCATGGCTTATGTCCTTGGATTTTAACTGGTACAGTCTCAGATAAAATTAAATATCTCAATGAGAAACTATCTACACGATGAAAATAGATGCTAAATTCTTTAGTGCAATATTATTTCTGGTTGCTCAGACAAGTGGGGCTATCTGGTGGGCTTCGTCCATATCTTCGGAAGTGGAAAGGTTGGCTGGAGTTCAAGGTACATCAATACCTGCACTGGAAGAAGCGATTAAGGGTCTGGATGTAATGAAGTTTCAAACTGAACAGATCAGTGATGAACTCAAAAGAATTAGGGAAGCTAATTCTGATATAGCAAATCAGCATAGTAGATTATTTGACATACTTCGTAATCAAGGATCGGCTGGGCCTATGCAGCAAAGCAGTAAGGGTTATGGCTACGGCGATTACTAATGAGCGATGCGATTGATGTAAGCGATAGAACTAAATTCGCTATGCCTATTCGCAACCTGATCTCTTTGGTTGCTTCTGTTGCTGTTGGAGTATGGGCTTACTTTGGTATCATTGAAAGGCTTAATCGAATCGAAACAGAGATGATCCTTGTCAACTCTGACCTAGTAAAGAACACGGAGTTCAGGATCAAGTGGCCTAGAGGTGACCTAGGCTCACTCCCTGCTGATGCAGAGCAGTTTATGTTGATCGAGCACCTCAGCGGGGAGTTCGACAAACTTCTGCACAACATTGAAACAGGTAAAGCTCCATTCGATCAGCAGCAAGCACTTACATTGGACTTCTACAAACAGAGAATCGAAACTCTTGAGGGAAAAGTTGAAACATTAAAAGATAACGTAGCTAACTTAAAGGCACACAATGGAAACTAACAATGATTATTAAAACTATGTTTGTGCTTATGTTATTCCTTAATGGAAGCCTCATTGAGTTCATGGGTCACCAAGAGAATGAGAAAGGTGAATGGGTAGAGATGGGTGTGCCGGGATGTTTAGCTATGAAACGGACACTTTCTCGAAATGGATGGAAGGATAATGCTGACACCAATACCCGTTACGCTTGCGAGAAGCATGAGGTTGCAGTAGAAAATAACTGGGAGGGACGCGAAGTAGTGCGTAAGATACTTGACTAATGCCACACGTTGACGAATACGTAGAGGGCGAGAGTTCTACGATGGATGAGATCGTATCTAATATTCGCAAGGTGTATGACCCAGAAATATTTACCAACGTGTATGACCTTGGTTTAATCTATGCTCTTTCTCTGGATAGTAAATCTTGCAAGGTTCTTATGACACTAACCTCACCATTCTGCCCTGTTGGCGATACCCTATACAATCAAGTTAGAGATGCTTGCAGGGTTTCTGGTGTAGATTCTGTAGAGGTAGAAATGACTTTCGATCCGCAGTGGACTCAAGAGATGATACCAATGCACACTAAACTAGAAATGGGTATGCTGTGACCAATGATTATTACAGAGGCTGCACAAAACAAGGTAGACCAAGTAATAAATGGGGAAGGGTTCTTAGGAATCTATCTGGAAGGTGGCGGATGTTCAGGCTACAGAATCAAGCTATCGCCCACTGGAGAGCTACCAACGGATGCGACCCTTATCTCTGGCTCAGAAACTATCTACTCTGATGCCAATTCCCTTAACTTACTTGGAGATGCAGTTATGGATTGGAACGATGACCCATTCAAACCATCCTTCCATTTCACCCCACCTACGGGAGCATCTTCCTGTGGTTGCGGTTCATCATTCACACTATAATGGAGACAATATGGACATAATCAAAAAACTATGGGCAGAAATTAGGGAGAAACCTTTATGGGCAGTCGTAATATTAATCGTAGTTATGTATCTCTTTGGCTAGTCCTTTTCTCACTGAGTATCGCAGGATGCAGTTTGCCGAAATTAAAGAGCAGTCTGATGACAGGGGCAGCGACTACCGCAGTTGTTGGTGCAACGAGTGCCTTGACGGGGGGTGCGATTGTACCAGCACTAGCCGGGGGAGCAACGGCTGTAACTGTCTCTGCGGTGAGTGCGCCGGAGCCGATTAAGGGTGAACCCATTGCGGTTACTGCCGATACTGTGGTCAATCAAGCGCCGGATAATTTCTTTACATTACTTGGTAAATTGGTGGGTATGGGCGGATGGCTGTTAGGCTTAGTTCTGTTACTTCCAATGGTGATCGGGTGGATCATACCGGGGCCGTTACAGAAGGTGAAGAAGAAACGCTAGTAAGGGTAAAATGGCGGGATATTATACAGTATTCTGACTGGACTACCGCAGATAAAGTAGAGTGCCCGGTGATGGAGTCGGTTGGCTGGTTGGTGTCGCAAGATGATGACACTGTGAAGATCGCCACCACTCTTGACCGGCATGACTCATTGGGCGAGCATGAGGGTGCTATGACTTACTACGGGATTCTTGCTTTTCCCTCTGGCTGCGTTCTTTCATGCGTTCCGCTGCATACTTCGATAGACTAATTCCTTCCCTCTTCTCAAACGCCTCCTCCCAAAATAGACCGGATGGGGCTACTCGTCCGCGCCTTACCCAACAGTATCTTGCGAAGCACAGCCTGCGGTGTTCCTGATCAGCTTCCCACTTCTCCCTCCAATTACTGTAATCTCTCATCTAAATCTTTGATCTTCATAACATACATATCTCTATGCGTTGTAAATGCCGGTGGGTCTGGGTGACCCTTCGGCCAGAATGAAGACTCTTCAAAAAATTGTTCAGCGTTTTTATAACCGCAAAGCCAGATGTGTAGCAGATCACTATAATTCCCACCGCTATCCCTATCCGAATACTCCATGCTTAGAAAAGCATATATGTCCGGCTTTTGGTGTCGGGATGTCGCTGCTATGTTGACAGTGTAATTGGGTTGTGGTTGGACAGCGCGACGCTTAGTTTTAACCTCAATCTTTTGCCCCTCATAAATCAGGTCATAGTCCTTATGATCTAATAACTCTACGCCAAGATGTTTCGCCAGTGCTAATTCCCCCAGCCTGCCCGCGTGGTTACCCCTCCCTTTTGTAATCGAATTCTTAATTCCCCCAAGATCACTCGCCCACTGCGATGCTTGGCCTATCATTTTCTGATTGAACTTTAGTGATTGCATCTATAGCCTCTTCTATTGTGCATTTGAATAGTTCCTTACCGCAGTCTGTATGGCCTAACGTCCTGAGATTACAATGGTTTAACAGGGTGTGTATCGATTGCTCTGCCCTGTACGCTTCTTCAAACCAGAACTTATCCACCAACTCAGACCTACCAAATCTTCTAGCACTCGACATAATGTCGGGGATTCCGTTGGGAAAGGTCTTACCGATTTTGATTACGGATGGAACATCTGGATTTCGAACAACGTATACCCAGCCTTCCCGTACCGACTCGCCCACAACATTGGAAATTTCTCGCTTAGTCATTGGCGTTGATTGTCCGAATTCAGATTTTAACTTAGGTTTTATTTCTACTACATTTCTATCTAGTAGGGCATAAATCTCGTCATGCTCTGCCTTAGTCATAGACCTAAATGTCTCCCGCGAGCCAACCAATTTTTCAGCGGCAGATATTCTGGCATTGTGGGGCTTCATGCGGCAACGCATACACTGACGACACATTGGTTGAAGTCCATCACGACTGGATGTTCCAAACTCACCAACTGGAACCATGTGATCCGGGTATTTATCAGCACACTCCCAATGTCCCTTATGTCCGGTACACCTCTTAGTTTCGTTCACGCCTTTTCACCTCATTGATGATTGCTTGATCCCTTTCTTCGGGAGAGTCGAACGGCCCTTTGCAGCAGAGATAAGTCTTCTTGTCTGAAGACAGGAGAAACCACAAAGAGCCATCCGTACCCTTGAATCTTTCGCATCTGTGTATTCCGTCGTCAAGGTATCCATGATTGAATGATCCACCGCGATACCAATTGATCTTCACTTCCGTTTCTTACTAAGAACTTTGAGTCTTCGGCGCAACCTTTGGGATGCTAGGAATGCATCAAAGTCTAATTCGAAATTCTCCGACTGGACACACTGAAATTTACCAGTCTTCTTGTCGCACCGCAAGATGTATGCGGAGTCCACTGGCCTACCCTCCATATCTTCTAAGGCTTTGGCATAGGCCGCCACCTGTAGATAATACTCAGGATATACAGCCTTGGAAGTCTTCCAATCTATCACAGAATACTCCCCATTGATGGTCGCCACAGCGTCCACCGTACCGGCATATTTATGGGTTCTATGGTAGACTTTTTGCTCTGCGGAGTGCCACTCCACATCATTCTCCGAAACCCATGACCTGAACGCCTCTATTGCCTTCTGAGCCTCTTTCTGCTGAGGCATAGGGGGTGGGTCGCCCCCCTCAAGTTTCCACCTTATAGCGCCTTCTACCCACGCATGGGTGACAGTGCCGATATTGATGGCTGAGGTTGAAGTATTCCGGTATGCCCCCTTAATTCCCTTGGTGATAAAATCAATTCCCACACTTTTTGTGTGGTAGTTATCACGTTCAGAGTCATAGAACAAATGGCTCGAAAGCCATTCGACTCCTTCTTTTAATGCCCAAGGAATTAAGCCGGGTTTGGAGATCACATCCATCGTTTGAGTGACGGATGTAATCAGCTCATCCTCTATCCTGTAGGAATGGAGTCGGTCATCAAACCCAAGCTCGATGACCTCCCCATCATGGTACTCAATTTTCAAAACGGAATGTTGTCGCCTTCAACACTTCGATTGACATCACCGCTGGAAGCAGCACCGTTGTAAGGCCGTTGCAGCTGGCCCGAGAGATACTTCTTGCCACCCTTGGAGACATTCTCCCAAAGGGCAACTTTGATTTCCTCTCCGTTCCAGAGAGCCGTTCCGGTTAAGTCAGGGCGTTTAGTATTCCCATCCTTCTCGTTTTCAAATAACACTATCGTGTCAGGTTTCATGTCCATTATACGTTCCTCACGTTTTTGGAATGTTTAGGTAGACAGGATGTCATACCATTCTTTCTAGTCGAGCAGAAGCCTGCTGAGTTCTCCAGATTTCAATCTTGAGTTCAGCCTGCTTCAATTCCCAACGTAACTTCTCTTCATTAGATATCGCAGCAGCGATACCCTCATTTGCAACGGCAACAGCCGACTGCACCGCAACCCAATGCTCCTTATCCGCCACAGTCCTACCGACCGCTTGAGAGTATAGTAGGGAACGTTGAGTTTTCTTCCACTCCTGCGCTTGAAACGATAACGCTTTCGCAGTAGCGTACTGAGGAGCTGTCTCCTCAATTTTCTGTAATGCATCTTCAATTTCCTTTTCGCTTATCATTAAATAATATTAACCCGTCCTTAAACGCTCTGTCAAGCGTTTGCATAATAAAATAGGGTTGCCAGTTTAACAACTCTACATCTCCATTGTGTATATCAGTATGATGCTCATAACATAACGGCATCACAAAGTAATCACTAGCCTTAAATCCGGTGCCACCAGAAAATGGTGCAAACCTGCCTTTTAAGTGGTGAGCCACTATTGTATCATTCTCTATCTTACAGTCAGCACAAGGAAGGGTTGCCACCCAATCCAGATATTTCCGGCTCTCCACCCTTGGATTCTTTTCAAGTGTCATAAAATGGGAGCGTCCGGCCCTGCCAGTTCTTGCTTTGCCTTTATATCAGCCACAAGTTTGCCCAAAGTATCTTTGACAGTTTCCGCCGCCAGTATAGAAACGTCACCCTCTTCAATTACTATTCTCATTTCTACAGCACCAGTCCAGTTTGGCTCCTCTATTCTGCTAATTTTTATCATCATGCTTAGTGACAGATGCTATATGAGAAGCACCATATTCACCAACCTGTAACCTAGTAGCATAAGAACATCCCATTAGCATACCAACCAGCAACAACGTAATTAGAATTTTCATTTCATACCCTTCTCTCGTAAAATTTCATTGTATTCCTCCAGTAAAATATTAGTATACTCAATGATTTTATACAAATCCTCTACCGGAGTTCCCTTTTTTTTCCATCTGCTTACATACTTTATTATATTCCCACTACAGAAGTCCATATCGTTAGCCAGTATGTATTGAATCGGAGTGATCTTCATGGCTGTGTAGTATGTTGGTTTCATGGTTTTCGGCGCGATGACAATCGGCTTCGGCTGTATCTGGTCTGTTTGTCGGCTTCTTTAATAACTTTAATGGCTAATGTAAGATTCCGGTTACACGAATTTAGGAATGCAACGGCGCACGTACCCATGTCATCCCATCCATCACAGACCTTGCCTCCATCCAGACTTGCGGCATACATTAAAGCCTGTTGCCCCTTATCTAAATCAAATATGTCTTTGGGAACCCCTTCTCTATTAAAACCGTTTGGGTTATCTTCTAATACATTGCTCATATTCCGCACACTCCCGATAAACATTGTTCTTCACTGTTGTCTTCAAACACCACACCACGCTTACTGTGCGCCTCCTCATAAGGAACTGAGGTTATAGGCTGACCACCCCTACTACCATCAGGGTACAGGGTCAGACCCCTCAGTCCATGAGCGTACTTACGCACTATCTTTGCGAATTCATCCACACGATCTTGACTCTTACCCCATGCGGGAAGGTTGATTGTTGAACTGATCGCATGATCTACATACTTCTGTAATTCAAACTGGAACTTAACCCTTCGCTCCATGTCAGCGGCTAGATCAACAGCAGATTCTATATCGTCAGGATTAATGCCATCATTGATCAGGGATTCCGCTGTGCCATCAACAACAAACTGATATTTCCATCTGGTTCCGTCCGTAAGATATCTTCTGCGATACGCCACAGCATAAATCGGTTCCACCCCCGAAGTGGTTCCCGCTAGGATCGAAATTGTACCTGTCGGGGCAATTGCCCTGTATCCTTTAGGTCTATTGAGGAACAGTCTGTCACAGTGTTCATTTGCTGATTTTGTACTTTCTTGCTCATAAACCCTCATCCATTGTTTAAGTTCATCAGTGAACTCATACTTTGATCCGCGCTTTAATAGCCACTCATGCATACCCATAAGACCCAACCCAAGCCTGCTGTTCTGCTGACGCACCATCTCCACCTTCTTATAAGGTAGGTGCGCTCTGATTAATCCGCAGACGAGAAACTTAGAGGCCAAGTGTACTACACTCTTGAACTCTTCAATGCTTTCGATGTTGGCTAGGTTTACACTGCCTAAATTGCATACGTCACTGTCATTTTCTGATGTAATTTCTGTACAGGCGTTCCTAAGTGTTTCATTTTGTTGAGAACCAAAGTTAAATGAGAATCCCGGTTCACCGGTCATCAGAGCCTGCTTGCAGTTCTCCATGAAGATATCAGAATTACCACCATGCAACCATGCATCATCGTAGTTCAGGCTGATGTTCATCATGTCTAACGGTGCAGCGTAGTTGAAGTTCAGACGTTTCATATCTGAAACGGTGTACTCCTTTTGCTTACCAAGATACATATCTTGCCAGTTTTTAACATGAAGAAGGTCGAATGCATCTTCATGCTGCCAATTTAGGGAGCCATACAGGGCA
>Ga0208180_1001930_pt1 | contig 10753 bp, 10 predicted proteins | sample MalvireepMed_s16_FD_184241 | JGI IMG/M metagenome (GOLD analysis project Ga0208180, IMG submission 184241) | Marine viral communities from the Global Malaspina Expedition - Malaspina viral metaG DeepMed_s16 (SPAdes) (version 2) | ecosystem: Environmental > Aquatic > Marine > Oceanic | place...
CTCCCGCACCAGATCAACGATTTTAGCGTCGTCGATTTTGCCGGTACCGAAGGTGTCGATGGACACCGAGGTCGGCTCGGCCACGCCAATGGCGTAGGAGACCTGAATCTCGCACTTGTCCGCCAAGCCCGCTGCTACGACGTTTTTCGCCACATAGCGGCCAGCGTACGCGGCGCTGCGGTCTACTTTCGACGGATCTTTGCCCGAGAACGCGCCGCCACCGTGGCGCGCCATGCCGCCGTAGGTATCGACGATGATCTTACGACCGGTCAGGCCACAGTCGCCCACCGGGCCGCCAATCACGAACTTGCCGGTCGGGTTGATGTGGTATTGGGTGTTGGCATCCAACCACTCAGCGGGAATCACCTGCTCAATGACTTCACGCTTAATCATTTTGCGCAGGTCTTCTTGATCGATTTCCGGATCGTGCTGAGTCGACAGAACAATCGCATCGACGCCACACGGTTGGCCTTCAGCGTTATAGCGGAAAGTCACCTGACTTTTGGCATCCGGACGCAGCCACGGCAACAGGCCGTTTTTACGCAGCTCCGCCTGACGCTCGACCAAACGGTGCGAGTAGTGGATCGGCGCAGGCATGAACGAATCGGTTTCGTTCGTGGCATAGCCAAACATCAGGCCCTGGTCGCCCGCGCCCTGATCTTCCGGCTTGGTACGATCAACGCCCTGAGCAATATCGACACTCTGCTTGCCAATCAGGTTGATGACGCCGCACGTGGCACCGTCGAAGCCCACCTGAGAAGAGGTGTAGCCGATATCGGTAATCACATCACGCACCAGCGTCTCTAGATCCACCCACGCGGAGGTGGTGATCTCACCGGCAATAATGGCAACGCCCGTCTTCACCATCGTTTCACAGGCAACGCGGGCCTGTTTATCCCGGGCGATAATGGCATCTAACACCGCGTCTGAAATCTGGTCGGCAATCTTATCGGGATGGCCTTCGGAAACGGACTCGGAGGTAAACAGGGAATATTCGCTCATCGCGCACTCGACCCTCTGTATGACGGCTGCTCTGTTATGACCGCAGCATCAGCAGGAAATCATGGCAGGAAGTTCCCTGCCCGTATAAAGAAGCGGCACCATCACTTTCACCACCACTTCGGGAGCCAGAGTCTACACGCTGTTGCAAGTTCTTCCCACAACGTGCCCCTGAGAATTTGCCGCCGCCGGGGAAGTCAGCGACAATAGCACCTTTATTCTTTCCGTTTTCAGGCGAGGAGCACCCCCATGCCGTCCCGTTTTGAGCTGGCCAATGCCATTCGCGCCCTTTCCATGGATGCTGTTCAGAAGGCCAAATCCGGCCACCCTGGCGCCCCCATGGGTATGGCTGATATTGCCGAGGTGCTGTGGAATGACTACCTCAAGCACAACCCCGAAGACCCCAAGTGGGCCGATCGCGACCGGTTCGTGCTGTCGAATGGCCACGGCTCCATGCTGCTCTACTCGCTGCTGCACTTGAGCGGCTACGAACTCAGCCTGGAACAGCTGCAAAACTTCCGCCAGCTGCACTCGCCCACCGCTGGCCACCCGGAGTTCGGCTACGCTCCTGGCATCGAAACCACCACTGGCCCGCTGGGCCAAGGCTTTGCCAACGCGGTCGGTTTCGCGATTGCCGAGAAAACCCTGGCCGCGCAGTTCAACCGCCCCGGCCACACCATCGTTGACCACCACACCTGGTGCTTCTTGGGAGATGGCTGCTTGATGGAGGGTATCTCCCACGAAGCGGCGTCCCTGGCAGGCACTCAGCAGCTGGGCAAACTGATTGCTCTTTATGACGACAACGGCATCTCTATCGATGGCGAAGTCGAAGGCTGGTTTACCGACGATACGGCCAAGCGTTTTGAGTCCTACGGCTGGCACGTAGTGCCGAACGTCGACGGCCATAAGCCTGATGAGATCAAGGCGGCCATTGAGCTGGCGAAGAGCCATGACGACAAGCCAAGCCTGATCATCTGCAAAACCATTATCGGTTTTGGTGCCCCCAACAAGCAGGGCAAAGAAGAAGCTCACGGCGCACCGCTGGGTGACGAAGAAGTGGCACTGGCACGTAAGCAGTTGGGCTGGGAGCACGCGCCTTTCCATATCCCCGAGCCGATTTACTCCGCCTGGGATGCCCGCGACGCCGGTAAAACGCGCCAGCAAGAGTGGGAAGGCCGCTTCGCTCGCTACACCGAAGCCTTCCCGGAAGAAGCACGTGAATTCAAGCGCCGCATGAAAGCGCAGCTGCCCACGGAGTTGACGACTGAAGCGCTGATCGAGCAGGCCCAAGAGAAAGGCGACAGCATTGCCTCGCGTAAAGCGTCGTTTGAAGCGCTGAACGTGATTGGCCCGCAAATGCCGGAACTGCTCGGCGGCAGCGCTGACTTAGCGCCATCTAATCTGACGTTCTGGAAGGGCGCGAAAGCGATCACCCCCGACGATGCCAGCGGCAACTACCTGCACTACGGTGTGCGTGAATTCGGCATGGGCGCGGTGATGAACGGTATCGCCCTGCATGGCGGTTTTGTGCCGTATGGCGCGACCTTCCTGATCTTTATGGAGTACATGCGCAACGCCGTGCGTATGGCGGCGCTGATGGGTCAGCAGGCTATCTACGTGTTTACCCACGACTCTATTGGCCTGGGCGAAGATGGCCCGACGCACCAGCCGATTGAGCAGCTTACTAGCCTGCGTACCACGCCGAATCTCAACACGTGGCGCCCCTGTGACGCCGTGGAGACCGCCGCTTCCTGGGATGCCGCGATTAAGCGCCACTCCGGCCCGACAGCCCTGGTTCTTTCACGCCAGAACCTGCCCCACCAGCAGCGTACCAAGGCCCAGCTCGCGTCTATCCAGTGCGGTGGCTATGTGCTGAAAGATAGCGAAGGCACCCCAGAGCTGATCCTGATTGCCACGGGCTCCGAAGTCTCTCTGGCGATGGACGCCGCGGCCGAACTGGAGCAGCAGGGTAAAGCCGTGCGCGTAGTCTCCATGCCGTCCGCTTACCGTTTTAATGGCCAAGACGCTGACTACCGCGAAAGCGTGCTACCCAAAGCCGTCACCAAGCGTATTGCCATCGAAGCTGGCCATGCCGACTACTGGTACAAATACGTTGGTCTCGATGGCCGCGTGATTGGCATGACCACCTTTGGTGAGTCGGCCCCGGCTGGCGAGCTGTTCAAGCACTTCGGCTTTACCGTCGAGAACATTGTTAAACAAGCCAATGAGCTGCTGGGTTAACCCCCTGTTCACGGGTCACCCAGTGCGGGCATCGCGATGCCCGCGCTAAACGGTCTGCTATGGCTAATTAGCTACTGGTTGATCGGAGAAGTGGTCATTCACTTCTCCGGTTTACCCATCTCTTCTGGGGTGGTGGGCATGCTACTGCTGTGCACTACTCTTGCCGTTATCGGTAGAGTACCTGCTAGCCTTGCCGCTGCCGCCCAACCGCTGATCGCACTTTTGGCTATGCTGATTATGCCGGGCGTGGTGGGTGTATTCTTTATTCTGAATGAGCTGGCAGGCCAATGGCTAGCCATTGTGGCCGCCCTGCTACTCGGCACGCTGCTCAGCGTGTTCACCACCCTATGGTTACTAACGCGTTTGATGGGACGCAGCCATGCTGACTAACCTGCTGCCCACCTTAACCGCAACGCCTTTACTGGCCGTTGGACTAACGCTGGCCGCTTATTTGGTGGGCAGCGCAGTTTTTATACGGCTGGGTAAGCCCTCCTGGCTGCCCGCTATTTTGATCGCGGCACTCCTTTTGGCCGCAATACTGGCGCTGTTAGGGCTGCCTTACGCCACCTACCAGCAGGGCGCTACGTGGCTAACCGTGCTGTTAGGCCCCGCTACGGTGGCGCTGGGTATGCCGCTTTACCAGCAACTGCCGCACATCCATGAACTCTGGCGACCGCTAGCCGCCTGCCTGCCTATTGCTGCTGCTTTGGCGGCTTGCTATGCCTTGGGCATTGCGTGGCTGTTGGGAGCAAGCCCAGACATTTTGGCCTCCATTGCGGCAAAGTCGGTGACCGCGCCTATTGCCATCGGCATCACCGAACAGCTCGGCGGTAACGTGGCGCTGTTAATGGGCTCGCTGCTAGTAACCGGCGTGCTGACCATCCCCTTTGTTAGCTTGGCGGCCCGGCTGCTACGTATCAACGATGAGCGCATCATCGGTTTTGCGCTGGGGCTCAATGGGCACGCCATTGGTACCGTGCGGGCGTTTGATATTAGCCCTACCGCCGGGGCGTTTGCCTCGCTCGGAATGAGCCTAACCGGTATTTTTACCGCGCTGCTGTTGCCGCTGGCGTGGCGGCTAGTGGGCATCGGGGCTGGGTAAGCAACCCCCGGTGAAATACGCTATCATCGGGCCACTTTTTCTAAGAGCCGCATCGCAACATGGCGAACGCTTCCACTAAATATCGCATTGCTATCAATGGTTATGGGCGCATTGGCCAGTGCGTGCTGAGAGCACTGGTGGAACGCCAACACCCAGAACTTGAGGTGGTGGCGATTAATGAGCTTTCTGACCTCGCCACCATCACCTATCTCACCCGTTACGACACCACCCACGGGCGTTTCCCTGGTGAGGTGGACAACGATGGCAGCGCTCTGCTCGTCAACGGCCAGCGCATCCACGTGCTGTGCGAACGCGAACCGCAAGCGCTGCCCTGGGGTGAGTTGGATATCGACCTAGTGTTGGAGTGCTCGGGTAGCTTTAAGGATCGCGCCACCGCCGAGCAGCACTTAACGGCTGGGGCCAAGCGGCTGCTGTTCTCCCAGCCCGCTGAAAACGATGTGGATGCCACCATCGTGTGGGGCATCAACGAGCATGAGCTTACCCCCACCCAGCGCATTCTCTCTGCGGCGTCCTGCACCACGAACTGCTTGGTGCCGCTGCTTACCGTGCTGGATGAAGCATTGGGTCTGGAGCACGGCGTTACCACCACGATTCACTCGGCGATGAACGACCAGCCGGTGATCGATGCGTATCATCAAACCGACCTGCGCCTGACCCGCTCCGCCATGCAGTCGATCGTGCCGGTGGATACCGGCTTGGCAGTGGGTATCAGCCGCCTGATGCCGAGCCTGGCCGGGCGTTTTGAGTGCCTGCACGTGCGGGTACCCACCATTAACGTCTCGGCCATGGATGCCGCGCTGACCGTACGTCGCGATACCAGTGCCGCCCAGGTGAACGCGCTGCTACACAGCGCCAGCCAGCAGCGCTTACAAGGGGTGCTAGGCTATACCGAAGCCCCCATGGCATCGATCGATTTTAATCATGACCCCCGCTCTGGCATTCTAGACGCCACCCAAACCAGGGTGGCTGGCACACGCTTGATCAAGCTGCTGTGCTGGTTTGATAACGAGTGGGGCTTTGCCAACCGCATGCTGGATATCAGCCAGCGCTTGGCAACGTTTCGCTAATTGATGGGCAGCACTACCTAGCGCTCTTACATTCGCTTGAACACGAGGAAACCGCTCACATGAACGTGCAAAAAATGACCGACCTGCCCCTGGAAGGGCAGCGCGTGCTGATTCGTGAAGACCTGAACGTGCCGATCAAAAACGGCCGTGTTTCCAGCGATGCCCGCCTGCGCGCCGCACTGCCGACTATTCAAGCAGCGGCCAAAGCGGGTGCCAAAGTGATGCTTATGAGCCATCTGGGCCGCCCCACGGAAGGCGAGCCTGCTGAGGAGTTCTCCTTAGCTCCCGTGGCCGAACACCTTGGCGAGCTGCTGGGTAGCCCCGTCAAACTGGTCGACGACTACCTCGACACCGCGCCCACGCTCAGCAACGGCGACGTGGTGCTGCTTGAGAACGTGCGCTTCAATAACGGCGAGAAGAAAGACGACGAACAGCTGGCCAAGCAGTACGCCGCGCTGTGCGATATCTTCGTGATGGACGCCTTCGGCACCGCCCACCGTGCTCAAGCTTCTACCCACGGCGTGGCCCGCTTTGCGCCCACCGCCTGTGCAGGCCCGCTGCTGGCTCAAGAGCTAGACGCACTGGAGAAAGCCTTAGCGAACCCGGCGCGCCCTATGGCGGCTATTGTGGGCGGCTCCAAGGTCTCCACGAAGCTCGACGTGCTGACCGCACTCTCTGATAAGTGCGACCAGCTTATCGTCGGCGGCGGGATCGCCAACACCTTTATCGCGGCGGCAGGCTATAATGTGGGTAAATCGCTCCACGAAGCCGACCTGATCGGTCAAGCCAAAGCGCTAATGGAGAAAGTCTCTATTCCGCTGCCCACTGACGTTGTTGTGGCAACGGAGTTCTCTGAATCCGCAGAAGCAGTGGTGAAACCGGTGGACCAGGTCGCTGATAACGAGATGATTCTGGATATCGGCCCGGACACCGCTGCCCACTTGGCCAGCCTGCTCAAAGATGCTGGCACTATTTTGTGGAACGGCCCCGTGGGCGTTTTTGAGATTGATCAGTTTGGCAAAGGCACCGAGGAGCTCTCCCATGCCATTGCTGACAGCCGCGCATTTTCCATTGCCGGTGGCGGTGACACGCTCGCTGCGATTGATAAATACGCCATTGCCGACCGTATTTCCTATATTTCCACCGGTGGCGGGGCGTTTTTAGAGTACGTTGAAGGCAAACAGCTACCGGCTGTTGCTGCACTTGAAGCTGCGGCCAAGCGCGGCTAATACGTAATAATTGAACTTGCACGCTCACTGCACCCGTTCACACTGACAACCTATAAGGTGACCCCATGGCTTTAATTAGCATGCGCCAGATGCTCGACCACGCCGCCGAATATGGCTACGGTATCCCCGCGTTCAACGTCAACAACCTTGAACAAATGCGGGCTATCATGGAAGCCGCCGATGCTACCGACTCTCCGGTGATCGTGCAGGCCTCCGCTGGCGCGCGTAAATACGCGGGCGCCCCCTTCCTGCGCCACCTGATTTTGGCAGCAGTGGAAGAGTTTCCTCATATTCCGGTAGTGATGCACCAGGATCACGGCACCAGCCCTGCGGTATGCCAGCGCTCTATCCAGCTCGGTTTCTCCTCCGTCATGATGGACGGCTCGCTGGGTGAAGACGGCAAGACGCCGATGGATTACGACTACAACGTTGGCGTCACTCGTCGCGCAGTAGAAATGGCCCACGCCTGTGGCGTCTCTGTAGAAGGCGAGCTAGGCTGCCTGGGTAGCCTGGAAACCGGCATGGCCGGTGAAGAGGACGGCATTGGTGCCGAAGGCAAGCTGGATATGGAACAGCTGCTAACCGACCCCGAAGAAGCCGCTGCGTTTGTAAAGGCTACCCAGGTCGACGCCCTCGCAATTGCCATTGGCACCAGCCACGGCGCGTATAAATTCACCAAGCCGCCGACCGGCGACACGCTCTCTATTCAGCGTATCAAAGAGATCCACGCGCGCATCCCGGATACCCATCTGGTCATGCACGGCTCCTCCTCCGTGCCGCAGGAGTGGCTGGAAGTGATCAACCGTTACGGCGGTCAAATTCCGGAAACCTACGGCGTACCGGTTGAGGAAATCGTCGAAGGCATCAAGCACGGCGTGCGCAAGGTGAACATCGACACCGACCTGCGCCTAGCGTCCACCGGTGCTGTGCGCCGTTTTATGGCAGAGAATCCGTCAGAGTTTGATCCGCGCAAATTCTTAAAAGAAACGGTCACCGCTATGCGTGATCTGTGTATTGCCCGCTACGAAGCCTTTGGCACTGCTGGCAACGCGAGCAAAATCAAGCCGATTAGCCTGGAAGCGATGTTCCAGCGCTACGAGCGCGGCGAGTTGGCTCCTAAGATTAAGTAAGCAGCTAAGCAATTAGCAACGCTAAGGCGGCCTTCGGGCCGCCTTTTTTGTTGCAATGCAGCACCAATAGGCTATTACTAGAGAGCGCCACCCCACATTTATTCACCAGGCAGCTCTCACTATGATGCGCGAAAACCAGCGCATGGTGACCGAAAAAATTGAGGCCAGCATAGAAGCTGGCCTCGTAATGCAAAAAGCGTTTTTCAGCGCGATGAGTGGTCAGTACGCCCCCTGGTGGATTACCAGCCAGAAAGCGATGAAACCCAGTAGCGCCAAGTCACGACGCCTCTCCCGCTAACGGCGGTAGGTTACTCGTTATCGTCGTTGCTCTGCTCATCTTCACCGCTTTCAATCGCATCTTCAGCGCTGCCGGTACCACCCGTGCCACCTTCAGTATTTTCGCTATCGGCATCAGTACTGCTGCTCTCTGTATCAGTACTGATGCTCTCCGTCTCAGCGCTGCTGCCCTCGGTGTCAGAGCCAGTGTTCTTTGCCTCAGTGCTGCTATCGACTTCGGCCGTGTCAGCGTCCTCTTCAGCACTAGACGCTTCCGAAGCCGACATATCAGAGGAAGGCTGCTCATCGCGCTGAACAGAGCCTGCCTTAATACCGTACTTCTCTTCTAGCGCCGCATCATCCAGCGCTTGGTGCTGCTCGCTATCGGCATTGGTCTCAGGTTCTGCCAACACGCTAGCCGCAGAGGCCATCAGCGCGGTACCAAATACAAATGAAAGTAACCAAGGGTTGAATCGCATATACATCTCCATTTTATGGTTATTGCGGCGTCGCCTAACCACTATAGCTCTTCTCCTAGCGATTAACATAGATTGCCTTAAAAACCGGGTAGTTAACTTAGTGATGACATGGATAAATGGCACCTAGAGGCGGGCTAACCGTAAAAAATTATAAAACAGTGTTCACAAAGTCCCAAAAATCTCGTTCAATAGCAGTCTAGTCGGCTTAATTAACGCGAGTAGCGCTTGTAACGCTGCAAGGAATTCCCATGCCGCTTCCACTTCTGCTGTTTGATTGTGATGGCACCCTCGTCGATAGCGAACCCCTGCTTGCTGAAGAGATGGCGCGCGGCCTCAATACGGTGGGCCTACCGTTTGCCTCCTCCGATTACCTAGGGGAGTTTCGTGGTGCCCGCTTCCGACGCATTGTGGCAGAACTTCAAACCCGCTACGGTGAAGTAGATGCGGACCGGTTAAACCGCATGGAACAAACCATGCGGGCCAATCTGGCAGACCGGTTAGCCAATGAGTTAACCACCATTCCCGGTGCCCGGGAATCACTTGACGCCCTATCACGCTACCCAAGCGCGGTGGTATCGAACGGGCCAGAAACAAAGATTCGCACCGCACTCAATGCCACAGGGCTTAGCCATTACTTTGCTCACCGGCTATTTAGTGGCTACACCGCTAACTGTTGGAAACCAGAGCCCTGTTTACATCTTCACGCAGCCAGTATCATGGGGTTTGCGGCAAAAGACTGCATAGCGATCGATGACGCCTTAGTTGGCGTTCAAGCAGCTCTGCAAGCGGGCATGACAGTGATTCATTTGAATCGCTTCCCCGATGCCGAAGCAACACCGGAAGGCGCTATTATGATTAGCAACATGTACCAACTGCCTGCCGTTGTTGAACAACTGACCCACGAGCGATGGCAGGCCGCAATGCTTCATCACTCAACAGAGAAATAGTATGGCTTCATTACGTGATCAGCTAGGTGGCCTTGTTTACTCCACTGAACATGGCAAAACTTGCCCCGACTGCCGAGCCCCTATTGATAATTGCTGCTGCGAAGACACCAGCGAGCAAGAGCGTCTTGCCGCATTAGATGGCATTGTGCGCATCCGCCGTGAAACCAGCGGGCGTAAAGGAAAAGGCGTGACGACTATCAGCGGTCTCCCACTGGCCCACGCAGAGCTTAAGACGCTGGCCAAAACGCTTAAACAGCGCTGTGGTACGGGTGGTGCAGTTAAAGAGGGCGTGGTTGAAATTCAAGGCGATCATCGCGAAACACTTCGCGATGCCTTAACCTCAATGGGTTATCAGGTAAAATTAGCTGGCGGTTGATGCATCGCCATATAACACGATGCACGACCTTAAGCTCATGGCTAAAGGGCAAGTTACGACAATGGTTTGGTTGGAATACCTACTACCGCTCATCTTCTTGTTCCCCATGGCAGCCATGGGCGGCATTGTATTAGCCTTGCGTAGCCTTCACGATGCCCGCGTACACTCACCCTTTGATGCACCGCTGCGCGAACCTGGTCAGGCCCTTCGTCATAGGCTCGACCAAGCCTTTTCTAGCCTGTTCCTACATGGCACCCTGGGGCCATTAGTCACGTTAGCGCCGCTAGTATATGGCATGGGCCGTATGCTGTTTGTCGATAAACAAGACTGGGTAGAGTGGGCGCTTTACGGCTTGCTAAGTACCATTTTGGTGCTGGCGTTTTCGCTGCTGCTAATACGTGACTACCAGCGCATTCGACGCTTAAAGCTGGGGCTTGCCTGCGAGTTGGCGGTGGGGCAGGAGCTGGAGCGCTTAGTGCGCCCCGAAGCGCACCCTTATTATGTTTTCCACGATGTACCTACCGACAGTTTCACTATCGATCATGTCGTCGTGACCCCTCATGGCGTGTTTGTGGTGGAAACCCGGGCAAGGGCGCTGGCGATTGGTACCGATGGCAAGGAGCTGAACTGTGTGGCGGTAGAGCGTGAGCGGTTACGCTTCCCCCACTGGCAGGAACGGCGGCCGCTGCATAAAACGCGGCAAGGCGTTAACTGGCTCAGCCAGTGGTTAGAGCGCCGCTGTGGTGTACCGGTGCCGGTCAAAGGGGTGTTAGTGCTTCCCGGTTGGGAAATCGACACAAGCGAAGCTGCGTCAGATATCTTGGTAGTGAGCGGCGAGCAGCTTGCCCGCCAGCTTACCGAATTAACCCCAGGACAGATGAGCGAT